>Ga0066853_10000127_pt1 | contig 25774 bp, 17 predicted proteins | sample ETNtaG_28_FD_67284 | JGI IMG/M metagenome (GOLD analysis project Ga0066853, IMG submission 67284) | Marine microbial and viral communities from oxygen minimum zone, Eastern Pacific Ocean - ETNP201406SV61 | ecosystem: Environmental > Aquatic > Marine > Oceanic | place: Pacific Ocean: Eastern...
AAGTAATTGATTCCCTCGTGACTCAGCAGAATAGTTCCCAGAAGACCAAGGCTCTCACACTTGTTGCGGAAAGGCTGGCGCAGTTCATCTCGGTCAGGCAGGTCAACGAATCGATATCCCGCTATGTTAACGAAAGAGGTGCCCACGTTTGGCGGATGGCATCGTATTCTTCAATCATCCTAATACCCACTCATCATATCCATGGAGACGTAGATTGCGATTCCTATTACTACGAGTGCCATCAAAATTATCGGAATGGCTTCCTTTGGATTGCTATAATCGATTCCCTTGCCCCATGCCCTTCGTTTGTTCTCAGCCACTTTGCCCTTGACAATTTCAGCGAATTTGTCAAAGCGTTCCTCAAGTTTATCCATACGCTCCTCAAGAGACAGCCCCTCTTTCTCCAGATTGGCGTCATCATCCCCAATATCTTCAGGCATGAAAGTGGGAAGGGGCAGTATCGTATTGCCTTATCCACGCGGACACGGACATGATGGCCATGACTCAAGTGAGGGAGAACAACGACTCAGCAGCACTGTGACACAATTGAATGAGATGATCTCCCGCTACTCCAAAGCCAAAGGCACCCAAAGCACAACCCCAGATGGCAAGTCGTAGGAACCAGGCTCTTGGTAGAGGTCTCCTACGGTCAGATTCAGCCTCCTCGAAGAACATGATGACCCCAATTCTAAGGTAATAGTAGAGCGAGATGGCGCTGTTCACGAATACCGCAACTGCCAGCCACCACACCCAATGCAGGTCGGCGATGGACCAGCCACCGCCAGCAGCGACACTCACACTGGCATCTCCTGCAGCCATCTTGACTACTCCAGCAATCAACAGGAACTTACTCATGAATCCAGCCATTGGTGGAACACCCGCCAAAGCCAACATGAAGACGAACATCGAGACGGCGATGATGGGGTCTCTCTTTGCAAGGCCTGACAATGAACCACTGCGACTGGCTCCACCATCTATCTCCAGCAGAGCAAGAACGAGGAAAGCACCGAGTTTGAAGGTCACAAGGACAACTAGATGGAAGATGATAGCAGTCACCAACCAATCCGCAGCATCCGCTGGAGCGTTGATATGCCCCCAACGCCAAGCACCAACTGCAGTGATTGCTGCGAGCATGTATCCTGCATGAGCAACAGAGGAATATGCGAGCATACGCTTTGGATTATCAGAGCCAAGAGCGGCGAGGTTGCCCCAAGTCATCGTGACCACTGAGAGAATACCCAGACAGATGAGCCAGGCTGCACTTCCATCTCCTTCAGGCATTGATATGACCAGAAGAACTCTCATCAAACCGATGAAGCCCATCGCCTTGGATGCCGTGGCAAGTACCCCAGCAACTGGAGATGCAGCGCCTGCGTAGGCATCAGGAGCAGCAAAATGGAATGGAACAGCACTGACCTTGAAACCAAAGCCAACCAACATCATTCCAAGTCCAATGTATGCCAATGAATCCGCATTGGCGAAAGCAGCATCAAGCCCATTGATGGATAGGCTGATCGCACCGGAGGTGTAGACATGTGAAGCAATCTGTAGGTTTCCATGCCATATGTAGAGTAGAGACATCCCGTACAATCCAACTGCAGAAGCAACCGCTCCAACGATGAAATACTTCACACCACCCTCAGTTCCAGCCTTGCTCTCCTTGTGGAATGCAACCAGAACATAAGTGGCAAGACTTGCCAACTCCAGACCGAGGAAGAGCATGAACAGGTCCTGAGCCAAAGCGACAATGGCCATCCCAAGACCAGACATCAGCAATAGGATGTGGAAATCGACCTGTCGACGATTATCCATCAATGCCTTCAGTGGTAGGTCATCCCTGTGCTTGCGAGCAGGCATTCTAGAGACCGTTGCAACCGCAGCCAGTAATAGTGCTCCAAAGAACAGAATCTCGAAGACTCGAGCGAAACCATCTACCTTGAGCAAGACAGTCATCGTTTCGCCTTCACCAAAGAAGAGTATCCAGCGTTGTCCATCCTTGAACTGGCTGAGTAATGCAAGGAAAGTGGCGATCATCAATGTCGATATCGAGATGATGGCCGGCAGCCGCGGGTCAGAAGTCGCCTTGTACCTCTGTCCACCGAAGAACCATGGTACTCTGATGGTGGTCAACGGTAATCGGAATGTTCCTTTACCGAGATTTGGAACTACGATTAGAACGATTATTCCGAGCAGGAGCACGAACTCCGGCATCAGAACGCTGAGCGTGGTACTACTGCTGAATAACTCATGCCAAGAGGATGTACTACCCATTTCAGGCACCTCCTGCGACAAGGTGAATCAATCCGCCCAGATGATGATAGAAATGAGTATTAGCATAGGATGACATCATTCCCCAGATTATCCAAGGTAAGATGCCAAATAGAACGATGAGAATTGCCATCAACATATTTCCAACATTCTCCCATGGAGAAATATCCCGAGGTTTGTCATCTCCCATTGTATCAGGTAACTGTATCTCTCCATCTCCCTCAAAGATGGTACGCTGCATCGACCAGAGGTAATAGCCAGCAGTGATGACAAGAGTCAATGCAGGCAGCAATACCCACCAACCATATTCCATCCAGAATGCCACTAGAACCGTAATCTCTGCAACGAAACCTGCTAACAGAGGCAATCCAAGGCTAGCCATCCACGCGAACATCATGTAGACACTCATGTAAGGACTGGCCTTTGCAATACCACGCATGGAACCGATTTCTAGAGTATGGTAATGGTGTTTGAAAGAACCACATATTGAGAACAACATCGGCGAGATGATTCCATGAGCGAACATCATGAATATGGCACCAGCAAAGCCCAGTGGCTGCATGCTGGCAATTCCAAGCATGACAATTCCCATGTGAGAAACTGACGAATATGCGACCATTCGCTTGAGATTGGTCTGACCCAGACAAACGAATGCTCCGTAAACCAGACTGACCATTCCAATGATCATTATCCAATCCTGAAATTCAGACAATGCATGTGGAAACAGAGTGAGAGGCAAGCGGAAGAGGCCGTATGCACCCATCTTCAACATGACACCAGCCAATACCATCGAGCCACCTGTAGGCGCTTCCACGTGAGCATCGGGCAACCAGGTATGGAATGGAACCGCAGGCAGTTTGACGATGAATCCGAGCAACATCATCAAAAATAGGGCATTCTGCATTTCCTGACCCAACCAGACGGTACCAGAATTTGCGGCCATCTGAGCGCTGCTGGTCATCTCGACCATGCTGAAACTGCGACCTGTCAGAACTCCTCTGTCAATCAGATACTGACTAGGGTCTTGGAGGAAGTATAGAGTCACAATGGCTAACAGCAGAACCAAAGAAGCAGTAAAGGTGTAGATGAAGAACTTCTGTGCTGCATAGCGACGGTTCTTTCCACCCCACTTGAGAATCAGGAAGAACATCGGAATCAATGTCAATTCCCAGAACACATAGAACATGAACAAGTCAAGAGCGACGAAGACACCGATGAGAGCACCTTCCATCAACAGAAGAAGTGGATGATGATACCAACTGCTGTTCTCATCCCATGTGCTGATCATGGTGATGGGGATGATGAGGGTGGTCAGCCAGAGCATTGGGAACGAAAGTCCATCAAGGCCGACATGCCAGGATATTCCTAGACTGTTTATCCAGGTGTATTCGTGGTCTATCCTATACTCATTCAACTTCAAAGTGGTCCATTCAATCGACCCTATCCAACCGAAGAACAGTGCAGTACTGATGACCAGAATAAAGAGTGAGAAACCAAGGCTGGCTGCTTTCACTGGGAAGGCCATCTTCTCCTTCATTCCACGCGGTTGTTGACTGGCTAATGCTAGAAGAATGATTGAACCAAGTATTGGGAAAGCAACCATTGGAATCGTGATCCAATCGATTTCGCCAAGTGAATCCTCAAAGAACAAGGGGAAAGCCAACAAGAAAGCACCTGCAAGAACCACGAGAGTAGCGACAATGGTGAACTCCTTCTCGAAAATAGCCTTTCTAGAAGTATTAGCGGACATCAGACCAACCCCCAGATTAGAAGGAAGATAGCCAATGTTCCAAGCGCTGCCATCATAATGTAGTCACGAGCGCTGCCAGTGGTCAATTGTCGTAGATTCCTTGAGGCCTCTTGACTGCCACACTCCACTCCCTTGATGACACCATCAATGATACGCTTGTCAAACCAAGCAGCAGCAAGAGCGAATGGTACCATTACCTTGAGTATCAACTTGTCATACCATTCATCAAAGTAGAGGCGCCTCTTGAGTGCAGTAGATATTCCTGAGTCAGACCACGCTGAATTATCGAAGTAATACTTGCGCTTGACCTTACCACTGAGTCTGATCAGCCAAGCAATAGACCAATGTGCCTTCTCTCCTTTTGCCAATCTTCCCCCATGCAATGACATGGCATAGAATGGACCTACCAACATTGAGAGGCCAATGGTTATCCAGGTAATCATGAATATGAATGGGTCGCTATGTCCATCACTATCTAGAGCAAGGAAAGCATGAGTCACCTCATGTAGCAAATGAGTTGGCAGGTGTCCAATGCTGAGATAATCTGCATTGTCTCCGACCCATCCAGCAAAGCCCAGACCTGCAAACAAAATCCCACCAAGTGTCATCCCTGTCAAAGCGATAAGTGGAATCGGAATGAATGGAGTCTGTTCGTGAACCTCAGCTGCTACTGGTGTCTTGGGTCTGCCTGCGAAAGTCATGAACCACATTCTGCTCATGTAGAAACCGGTCATTCCCGCAGTGATCAGAACCAACATCGCTGGGATGATGAACAATCCTCCGCCATCCTGCAGAACAGCCTTCCATGCTGAACCGACTATTCCTTCCTTGGACCAGAATCCTCCGATGAGTGGAATGCCGATGATGGAGGCTGAACCTGCTGCCATTGCAATGGCTGTGATTGGCATCTTCGAAGCCAATCCTCCCATATTGTTCATGTCCTGACAATCGAACTCCGCATCGTCGTGGGAATCTCCCGAATGAGTCAATTCATGATGAGCATGGTGCATCTCATGGATGACACTGCCACTGGCCATGAACAGCATTCCTTTGGCCATGGCGTGATTGAAGAGATGGAATAGTGAAGCGCCAAAGGCGAATACAGCCAACTCTGAATATCCCTTGTTAGCAAACCACAATGCTGCACCCAATCCTGTGAAAATATAGGCGAGTTGACTCATGGTTGAATACGCGAGCACCTTCTTGATATCATCCTGAACGAAGGCGATGGCTGCTGCCATACAAGCCGTTATTCCACCGATCATCGCTATCAGGATGGCTACATCTGTCAACTCTCCAGCGAGAGCGGGGGCACTGAAGAAGGGATACATCCTTGCAACCAGATAGAGACCAGCATTGACCATCGTTGCAGCGTGAATCAAAGCCGAGACAGGTGTTGGTCCTTCCATCGCATCAGGTAGCCAGACATGAAGTGGGAATTGTGCGGACTTTCCAACCGCACCGACGAACATCAACAATAACATCGCCTTGATCAATCCACCATCAACAAGAGCGATGTTGGAATTATCAAAGACCACCGCGAAATCCCAAGAACCGAAGGCTGCATGCATGATCAATAGACCAACGAAGAGGAAGACATCGCCGACTCTTGTTGTGAGGAATGCCTTCTTAGCAGCATAAGCCGCACTCGGTCGCTCATAGTAGAACCCAATCAAGAGATAAGAACACAATCCCATTATCTCCCAGAAGATGAACAACCAAAGGAAGTTGTCAGCAAGAACCATCCCAAACATCCCTGCACAGAACAGGATGAACTCAGCGTAGAAACGGTGGTTTCGATTCTCATTGATCGGGTCGGTGTTCATGTAACCAAGACTGAAGATTCCAATCAATAGACAGAGGAATGAGGCCACAAACAACAGCATGACTGAAACGTGGTCCAACTGTAGACCGAATCCGAAATCCTGTACCTTCATATCGCCCCCTTCAGTGAACAGACTGTAGGAAATCCAGTCACCAACATCACTGACAAAATCATCTCCACTGCCTTCGGGGAAAGCAGCAACATGTTCGACTATCAACCACATTGAAAGGGCGAAAACGATGGCGAGAACACCTACTGCTATTGTCCCCCCTTCTTTCCACAGACCTTTCCATTTCTCATTTCCATTGAACAACCTACCGAGCAGAAGGATGACTGGTAATGCCGCAATCGGCAATGCCGGAATCAGAATCGCAAGTTGACCTACATCCATATTCATCACCTCAGTGCTTGAGCAGTTTCACCTCATCGAGTGATATCGTCTCATGTTGAGAATACATTGCAAGGAAGATGGCTAATCCTATTGCTACCTCTGCAGCGGCGATTGCAATGGCGAACACAGTATAGATCCAACCTGTTGCATCACCGTGCTGAGCGGCTCCTGCGACGAAATTCAGATTGACCGCATTGAGAATCAATTCTATGCACATCAGAACTATGATGGCATTCTTACGTGTGAAAGCACCCCATAGTCCAATACAGAACAATATGATGCCTAGAGCGGCTACCCAAGATGGGTCGATCATCAGCTCTCACCTCCTTCATCCGTTTCCCAGAGGAGATTGACCTTGCGCTCATCTCTAACAAGATAGGCTGCACCAACCATTGCCATCGCCAGCAATGCCCCTAGAACCAGTAGACCAATGGCCCAATCAACCAGCAGACCTTCTGCCAATTGTGAAGTCGTAGGTGCACTAGATGCTTCTGAATCCCAAACGCTGTGTCCCATGACAACTGTCATCAAAATGAGGCCCATGAAAATAATTCCAAGTCTGGTGAGGATGCTGAGTAGTTTCATTCGAAATCCTCCTCAAGAATCTGACGCCTGGTCAACATTATTCCAAACAACACAACCAACATCACGCTGGCTAGATAGACGAGAATCTGAACCACAGCGAGAAATTCAGCCGACATCAGAATGAATATTCCAGCCACTGCCATGAATGAGAATATCAGGTACATCATCGAATGAGCAACACGTTGAGCATATACCAAACCAAATGCACCTGCTATCGCAATCGCAGCCAACAGGAAGAAGACACCTGTTTCGGCTATGGAAGATGCATCGGTCATTCTCAAGCCTCCGCTTCCTTCGCTGCAGCCCTTGCTTTGGCTTTCTCTCGCTTTTCTTTCTCTTTCTTGGCACGCTCAGCCAATACAGCATCCACTGCTTCCTGATGTTCGTTCTTCAAAACCCTAGTACGTCCAGCATCGAACCAAAGGTCCTGTCGTGAAAATCCAGACATTCCATCATACTCATTGCTCATGAAGAATGAAGTGAAACTGCAGGCCTCCATGCAAAGGCCGCAGAACATACAGCGCCCAATGTCGATACGGCCACTGACTATCTGGTCATCCGCCACCAACAAATCGCCGTTGTCGACCATCTCTTCGTAGCCATTGTCATTCCAACGAACCCTTGCGCTAGGACCACTCAAATCGATGACTTCAGCAAATCGATACTCGCTCTCAGGGGTGTCATGAGCAGTAACTGTGTTCCGAGTCAGATGTCGCTCTTTGACACCTTCAACCTCAACCGCAGCCCATCCTCCAACTTTGAGTTCTCCTCCATATCCACCATACTCACCTTCTGCTCCATCGAGAACATCGACCCTCAATTCAGTAGTCATGTGCAGGCAATCATTCGGACAGGCTTTGACACATAATTTGCAAGCGGTGCAAGTTTCCCAGATTACACCGATTCTTCCATTGTAATTACCTGGAACGAAGAGCCATGGCTCCATGTCCTCAAGTCTCTCATATGGATACATGATTGTGACTGGACGCCATATTGTTGGCACTAAATCTGAAGATTCACGATCTGCTGAATATTCCTGCTTGCCAACATTGTTCATTTTACTTCCGCGTACGCGCGCAAGGCTGCCAGCATCAAGCATCTTCTCGCTCTTGTTGTGATAACCGTCCGAGAATCTCTTGCCGATGATTGGGAAAGTGCGCAATGCCGTCTTCAACGTCATCCAGAATGGTTTGATGAAAAGATTCCTGAAATTTGGCTTGGCATGTTTGTGCATTGGCATATTCACTCCCCCGCTTTGTGCGTTCCCGCAGGCTCCAACGTCTGGGCATGGAATGGTCGTCCAACATCTCCCGGTTCTTCATCAATGGAATAAATCACGAATAATACTGAGAACACGAAGGTGACGATGATTGGAACGATAAGGAACAAGCCAAATCCACCATCCCAAGCAAATCCACCTCGTGCAGTGTCTCGCATATTTGCTGAATCAAAGACATAGAGGCGGAGAAGAACCGCGACGACTAACTGAAGGATTGACAATGGAAGCAGATGTCGCCATCCGAACTCAAGTATCTGGTCAGTTCTGATACGTGGAAGAGCAGCCCTGAGCCAAGCAAAGATGACGAATATCGCCCATGCCTTGAGCATAGTCCAGATGATTCCTGGAATCAGCAGATATGCAGTTCCAAACCACGGGATACTGCCTATGACTCCTGCGAAAGGAGCATGCCAACCGCCGAGGAAGAAGTGAGCGAACAGGAAACAGGCTGCATACGTGCGCATATACTCTGCAGCGAACATCAATCCCCAGCGCATTCCACCGTATTCTGTCCACCATCCTTCAACCAGTTCAGCTTCTGCCTCTGGCATATCGAATGGTATACGCTCAACCTCAGCAACCATTGCGATAAGGAATATCATCGCACCCAATGGAAGCAAGAACAGATTCCATGAACCCGATTGATGTTGGAATTCAATAACCTCAACCAGATTGAAAGAACCTGAAATGATACAGACTCCAAGGACTGCAATCAGCATTGGAATCTCGTATGCAGTCAGTTGTGCTGCAGAACGGATTCCTCCCAACAAGGTATACTTGTTGTTGGATGACCACCCAGCGAAGAATACACCAAGAGGAGCGACTCCAAAAACTGCCATCATAAACAGAACGCTCATCTTAGGATTGATTGCATAGAAATTCTCAGATAATGGAATGAATCCTAGAATCACCACGGTTGAGGAAATGATGAGGAAGGGTGCAATCTCATAGATCCACTTGTCAGCCTTGCGTGGCACCATGTGTTCCTTGGTCATGAACTTCATTCCATCAGCAAGGTTCTGGAAGAAACCTGGGAACAGGAACCACACTCCATGCCATGAGCGATTGTTCACTCTGTCAACAGTGGGATGCTTCTCGTCGCGGTTACCTGCAACCTTGTTGAGGAAACCAACCAATGCTCCAATTGGCCTACCTAAGCCATAGGGCACTTTCTGCCACCACGGTCCAGCAGTGACTCCACTCTCACCGACCCACAATGAACGCAAAGAAGTGATAGCACCACGCCTGTCCATCAGGCGCCCAAGTATCTTCCTCTCCATCCACAGAATTACCAGTATCGTATTCATGATACCGCCAAAGATGAGGCCGCAGAGAATTGACTTCTCGATAAAGAAACCGATGTACTCAGATTCGCCAGGCCATGGCGTCAGATTCATCATCTTCTCACTGAGGAACAAAGAGCCCTCGTGGACCCAATCATTGATCCGTAACCAGTCACCCATGATGATCACCTATCAGTCTCCCCGATACATGGATCGAAACTGCCCATTATGGCTGGAATATCAGCGATCTTGTAGCCAATCATCGTCTCTGCAACGAAAGGAATGGTGATGAACATAGGTGAACGGATGCTGACTCGGTAAGGATATTTGCCGCGTCCTTCGCCTCCACCTTGGAGATAGAACATGGATTCGCCACGACTATCCTCGAAATGATGATGTCCAGTCGCACCTTCTGGTGCGCGTGAAGGTACTTTGGCGATTATCTTCTCGTCGCCACTCTGATAGGTGGTATCCGAACCTCCTGGAATCTTGTCCAGAGCATCAATAATCATTCTACATGATTCCTCCATCTCAGTCATTCGCACTCGATAGCGGTCATAGCAATCTGCTCCCTTGACCGAACTTGGTTTTTCTACTGAGGAGGTCCAATCAACTTCATCATAGACTGAATATGGATGTGCCCAGCGAACGTCATAGTTGACTCCAGCAGCACGAACATTTGGTCCAGTCACCCCCGCATTCACCATCTCCTCTGCCTTGGCATAGCCAACTCCCTGGGTGCGCACCAAGAAAATGGTTGACTCATCAAGCAGCATCTCATACTCCTTCATCCTCTCAAGGAATAGAGCGATCTTAGCACGAGCACGGTTAGCGAAGCCAGGTGGAATATCGCGCTTGATTCCACCGGGGCGTGGGAAATTGTAGTGCATCCTACTGCCTCCGAGTTCCTGCATCAAATCGAGGAACATCTCGCGGTCCCTCAAACACCATACGAATACTGTGAGATTGCCGACATCCGGAGTATATGCGCCAAGCCACATTAGATGGCTGGCTATTCGCTGCATCTCTACAGCGATGAGACGAACATATTCTGCACGCTCTGGAACATCTACCTCAAGCAGGTCCTCCACTGCATAACAGTAGGAATGTGCCCATGTCATTGCGCTGGCATAACACAATCTGTCGCAATAAGGAACGATTTGAGTGAAATCTCGGCTTTCGCATATCTTCTCTACGCCGCGGTGGATGTAACCAAGTTCAGGTTCAGTATCTACCACTGTCTCGCCATCTACTTTGACACGAAGCGTCCACAATCCGTGAGTCATCGGGTGCTGAGGCCCCATGGTTATCCACATCTGTGCCATTACTTCACCAACCCCGAATCTGTTGGTTTCCGTTCGAAACCTTGTGCATCATCATACATCTCATTGTAATCGTGATAGCGCAATTTATGCTGCTTTTGGAGGGGGTGGAAACCCAGAGGGCTATCATGAGGATTCAATACGCGCATCATATCCTTGTGGCCTTTGAATTCAATTCCAACAAGGTCCCATGTCTCCTTCTCATTCCAGTCAGCACCAACCCAGATTGACTGAATACTATCAACCACTGGTGAATCTCCTTTGGCCAATGGAATGAAGATTTCAACCTCCAAAGGTATCTCCAAACCTGTAAGAGTTGCTGCATCATGCTCAACACAAGCACCAGATGCCTGATTCTTGACTGGCATGCGCATGAAATGATATGCGACTTCCCAACCTCTCTCTTCTGCTCCGTCTGGGAAATGTGTACCAGTCACCATTGAGCAATGATTGACCCCTAGGTCGAATCGAAGGAACTTGGCGAGACCCAGCCACTGACGAGGGGGGGAAATTATTCTGAGGAATGATGCGTGCTTACCGGTTGAATGCTCGACGCTGGTGGCTTCAATACCAGTACCGCCAAATCTATCCATAACTGCAGCAACTGCAGCATCGACTGCAGCCTTGTTCTGCGCCGAGGTGATTGCCATTCCCATTCTCAGTCCTCCCCGATGATGATTGGAGCGTCATTTGGCCTCTCTTGGCTTGGCACCGCTCCTATGCGGATGATCTTCTCTCGCAATTTACCGAATCCATCGATCAAGGCTTCGGGGCGTGGCGGACAACCTGGAATGTATACGTCGACAGGTATCACGGTATCAACGCCCTCAAGGATGTTGTAAGATTGGAAATATGGGCCGCCTGAAATCGCGCACTCACCCATGGCAATGCACCACTTAGGCTCGGGCATCTGCTCCCACAAACGTACTATCGGGTCTGCAAATTTCTTTGATATCGGGCCATTGACCAACATCACGTCGCACTGACGTGGACTAGAGCGGAATATGACGCCAAATCTCTCAGCATCGAATCTTGGCCCACCAGCCGCCGCCATCTCTAGAGCGCAACACTTGATTCCTAGGTGAAGTGGAAACAGAGACTTACGTTGAGCCCAATTGAAGAAACGGCCTCCAAGTGTGCCAATGAGTTGCTTTAGTTTGGTTGCCTTCAACGCTTCATCAGTGACATCACCGACCATATCAACCAAGGTTCGGCTGTTGAAAACAGTGTAATTCTCTCCGCCTTCCATCATGACCACCTCAGATGTATATCCTTCCTCGCTTACGGAATACGTGCCATACTCCTAGTACCATCAAAGCAAGGAAACCTAGGAGGGCGAGTAGGCCCTCTTCGGCCACAGCAGTGCCAGCACTACCTGCCCCTTCGGATTCAAAGATCAACATGCCTCCCAGCGCCATGAACATGAATGCAACATCAAAAACAAGGAAAATGATGGCATACCAATAGTACTGGAAGTGGAATTGGATCATCGCATCCCCAACAGGTTCGCTTCCACATTCGTAAGTCGACAATCTGCGCGGATAGAGGCTGTGGTCGACTTCGTAGCCCTCAAGAAAATATGAGCGGGTGATGTTTGGATTGGATGCATCAGGCATCGGTCTGAAGAACCGACTGAGGATGAAAGCGCCCAATGGAAAACCAATTCCAACGATAGTCATCAACGCAACAGCGAGATATGCATCCGGAACTGTCGCTGCGGCGGCCATTTCATCACCCAGAGAACTCGTGACGCTCTCCGAGTATGTCCACCCAAAGACCGGCCATAAGCATAACCATCGGCCCCCCTACGGGGGGCCTCAACAATTCAGTCCCTTCGACGGAACCAAAGAAGTAGCGCAGCACCAAGCATTGTCATGATACTCAATGATGTTGTGAAGCCCGGCAGCCCAGAGAAAATCCCTTCTTCGACGGGTTCGCCAGAGACTGTGAACTCGATGTTCTTCCTTCCAATCAGGCTGGAATCTGTCGGTTCTGCGGAGAAGGTGAATTCGAATTCATCTGAAACTTCAGAAGCATGGGGTGGTTTGACATCGACTTCAATCACAACACTTTCTCCAATATCCAGCGTACAGACCAATTCTCCGTCGGTATTCTTCTCGCATACCTCTAGGCCCGCAACGAATACTCCATCTCGCATGATACCATCTTCTTCAGACAAGCTGATGACCCAGCCGCGAAGACCTTCGCTGGTAAATACAAGAATATCGAATTCTGTGTTGCCTTCATTGGTTATCGTCACATCAAATGTCTTTGACTTGGAATAATCGATGGAGACATCGGTCTTTCCTTCATGATACATTCCTATCTTCTTGATGGTGGATACCTTTGCAGAAACATCCAGTTCAACTCTATCGATCATATTGTTGATGCTGTTCGCGCTGATACGCACAATTCCATTCACACCGTTCTCGGCATTCGATGATATGCTCAACTCTGCATATACGAGCACCCTGTATGATTCAGCCTCATAGGAATCCTGTAGACCATTATCAAAGATGTATTGCCATGCCTTGTCCGTAGCACAATCTACATCGCATAGAGGACTCAATTCAAAGACCACATATAGCCCTTCACCATCAATGAAATATTGCCCAGTGCTGATGTTCCGAATGCCTATTCCCTTCTGCACCTCGATAGAATCCAAGAGCAAAGCCCCATTCTCATCAGTAAGTTTGATGGATCCTAGATTGGTTCCAATAAGTTCAGCATTAATTTCGGCACTATCCGTATAGTTCCCAAGATTCTCTACCCAGAATGGGATTGTTTCAGAACCACCTGGTGCCAATGATATCTGGCCGCCTATCTGATCTGACCAAGTGAAATCCAATTGAATACCCATCAAGAATATCTGATTGGATAGAATGGCACGGAACTCCATCTCCGCCTGATTATCAGGTATCCCATCACCATCCTCGTCTCCAGTGTTGGAATCACCCTTGTTGGTCACTCTGACAGTGAGGCGCGTATTGGACAACTCCTCGTCGCTGTCCTCAATCTTGACAACCAGAATCACTGTCTTTGTTGTCCGTGCTGGAATCGAGACCTCGGTCACGGGGGTACTTTCACCATCTTCCCAAATGAAATGAAAATCCCACCCTGGAACTGCGGTTTGACTGATTACCGAGAATCTGAAATCGTCGGCTGTGTTACCCGTATTCTCAACATCAAATTCGAAATAGACCTCTTCGTTGCTCTTCCCGGTCTGATCCTGAGCATTGGTGGTTACTACCATTCCATGGGTAGCAGCCACGGTCACGCTTAGTTCAGTGCTGTCATAGACCAAGCCTCCACTGTTGGCAGAGACCGAGACTGGAATCGACACCACCTCATCAGCCAATGCATCATCAGGAACCAGGACTTCCAAGGATATGCTCTGTTGTTTGTTAGAGCCATGTTTGCTGCCAACCGATACTGAGATTGAACCTGTGGCTCCGGCAATTACAACATCATCTCCAAGACGCGCTACCCAACCATCGGGAACTACGATATTGACTTGCATATCCTCCTCTCCATTTCCTTGGTTGGTCACCGTCACACTGGTACTGTCATTCGCACCAGGTTCTACATTGGATAGTACGCTGGTGCTCAGACTGATGCTCGCACCATGGCTCTGCCCTAATCGAATGGTGAGCTCCGATTGACACTTGATTGGGCCATTTCCATCCTTGCCTGCGATGATGATATCAACCTCATCACCAACATTGAGAGAGTCATCTGGAGTCACATCAAAGTCGAAAGATTTGCTATCATCTGCAGTATCGTATGGGAGAGTTCCTGACGAGGCACCATCAAAAGAGACCCAAGTGGCTTTATTTCCTGAAATGGAGGACTGAACACTCCATTGTGTGTTTCCAGTATTGGTAAAGGTCACCGTTGAGGATTTCGTTTCTCCTGGGTCGATGTTCAGTAGATTGTCTGCAAGTTCAGAGGTGCATTCATGCAATTCAGGGATATTCAGATTCACTTCAAGGTCATCAGAAGCATTCTGTTGCGGATCATCTTGAACCTCCGCATGGATGTTCCAGCATTGTTTCTTGGCTTGTTGACCACTTGGTACAGACACATCGAGGTCTACCCATTCGGACGATTCATTGTCGATCTGCACGGTCGTTTCCGATAACTCTGCTTCAAGTTCCAGAGGGTCGCAGCCCGAGCCTTCCCCATCCTGAACCTCTAGATTGATGGTTGCATTCATCCGACCGGTGTTCTTCACCTCGACTTCCCATGTCACTATGTTTTCACCCTCCCAGTTTCGACTGATGGGCATGGTTTCAAGTTCCACAGCCCACATTTCATTAGATTCGTCACTATCGACACTGGTTGTCACTGTGATCTCCTCCTGAGCAGGAGAACCGGGTTGGTCGGGTGGAGTGACCTGTTCATTTGCGATAGCGGTGATCGATGTTTCGCAAGAATCAGCAGCACCTTCAGTGACATTGACCCTTAGATTCGTGGTCTCTTGAGCATTTGCATCGATAGTGCCCGATATCTGATCCACTTGACTAGTGAATCCATTGCAGCCATCTCCTTGAGATGTAGAGAGTTGGACCGTCACAGGTTCGGTACCCGTATTCTTCACCGTGACAGTATATTCAGCAGTTTCTCCTTTAGCAACCTCTTGAGCCATAGGGTTGGCAGAAAGGATGATCGATGCATCTCTTCCTCCAACGGCTGCTGCTGGAACTGCGGATAGCAGAATAGAAGTCAACATCAGGAGGACGAGGAATACCGAATCTCTACCACGGCTTCCATTCTCCATGACTATTCGGAGCCACGGACCCATAATCAACCTCTCGGACTGATGATGCCGTAGGCATCAGATGACTTTCAAGAATGAATGAACGTCGAACTAGGTGATTGACAACCTCGACAATTGCTCAATGCAGAACTGCCACAACCATGCTCATGCCCATGATAACGGGCTCCACAACCCGGGCATGCAAGACAAGATTCAGACTCGATTGGTTTCATACAAGACCAGCATTGTATTGCGACTGCGGCTGAATTGGCGACTGGCTGCTGGGTGAACGCCTCCACCGGAGGGGCAGCCGCAGGTGCCGATGAAACCTGAGGAGCCACTGCTGGAACCATTTGAACAGGAGCGGTTGCAAATGCAAGATTAGGAGGTGCTTCTGTGCCCTTCGGCCGCTTGCGTGAAGCAATAATGCCAATTATTGCTCCAATCCCAATGATGATGACCACGAGGCTGCTCCAAATCAATACTCCAGAACCGCTTCCTGCTTGTTCAGAAGCACTCTGCCCTTCAGCGGTCAATACCACGGTATGTTGTACACCTGAAACTCCTGAGGCATCGCTGAGGCTGAGAGCGATATTGTCGCTACCTGCAGAATCCGCAGTTATTGAAAATCGTATGGTCTGTTCTTGACCTGGCTCTATCTGAACCAGCCCAGAACCATCGATGGAGACAGTCCACCCAGATGGCTGGTCATTAACGACAACTCGATGACTGAGTGCCACATTCCCATCATTGCGAATCCTTATCTCAATAGTGGTCTGCTCACCGGTCTGAAGAACTGGAGTCTTAACATCGGTCCATGAAACAGCCTTGATTTCTTCCACGTATAGAGAAATGATGTTTTCGCGCGTGATACCATCGTCGCTCAACTCCAATGTCGCCTTTGGCTGGCTACCTGGCAGTTGTGTCGAAGGAAGAATGAGGGTGCAGGTCACTGTACCGAAATCTCCTGCACCGATAATCCCGGGGTCGCTACAGTCGGCCATGACTCCATTATCCACATTCAGACTGGCACTCGGCTCCCACTCCCCATCTCCATTATTGGTGATGAGCCAAGTGACATTCAATGGAGTGGCGACTGGATGAGAACCTGGTCCCAATGGATGCTCCCACTGGGCTCCACCTATCTCGATGAATGCAAACACTACTGTTGGGTCAGCCACTGCCTTGACTTCTAGAGAACCCAACCAAGAGAATCTATTCTCTACACCGGTGAGATGAAGATTGAATTCACCGCCCACGGCTTGGCCATTTCCTTCAAGAGAAACCAACCAATTGACTGAATCTCCAACATCCACATCCATACTCTGCATTGCTGAAGTGACACTCCATCCACCGGGTAGATCTGCCGTTGGATAAAGATCAAGGTCAACATTTCCAGTATTGAATACCGTGAATTGTAGATTCACAGTGGAATCAGGGCGTAGAATCCCGTAAGTGCTCTCAAGTTCCACAGAAGCATTCTCCAATGCCTCTACTACCAAATCAACACTCAATTCCCAGGTCTTGCTGCTGTTGGTCTGAGATATCGCTAGAATATCTATCTGAATCTGTGAACCTGCCGCAACCATCACTTGTGGAGGATAAATGGTGATCCCTACCACTCGACTGGAGCCTTCTGCGATAGCACCTGTAGAGCCCGAGGGGGCACCCGGTCTTGAGCCGAGATCATCGAATCCGGACTGCCATCCCGATGGAGATTCAAGGTAAAGATTCCATCCTTGATCCGAATTTCCATCATTATGTACTTCCAAATCAAATAATGTAGGCTCCTCTGGAGAGACCAGTACACTGGAAGACAGCATCGAGAATCGAAGGTCAGGTATCTCAAGAACTTCAAGATAGAGATTGAATGGGTATGATATCTCATTGTCAATATCGATTCCAATCAATGGCAGCACGTATGTCCCCGGCTCCGGAGGAGAGGGGTGTACCAAGGTGATATTGATGATGGCAGAATCTTTTCCTTCCAGTGAAAAATTAGCGCCGCTGGTTCCAATGAACCAATCGCTGAATTGCTGATTGGAAGATTGACGATATACAGAGCCATGGTCGAGGCTGGCATTGGTTGGAAGCAAGGCTGTATTGGTCAGTTCAACCTGCCATGATGCAATACTCGCCTCCGGTTCAGATACCGTAACAGTTGGTTCTGTTGATGTTACTTTGACGCCCGGTGCGGTGACCTCGATGATTCCTGTAATACGATTATTGTTCTCCTCAATCTCCTCAATGGCATCGTTCGGGTCCACCTCGATGGCAATCGTCCTCTCACCATCTTGATCTGGAATCCATTGCCAAGAAAGGGTACGTCCCTCACCAGGCCCAAGGTCCACGACATAGGTATCGAGAAGGACTGAATCAGCGAATGCTGAAACCTGGAGGTCATCGAACTTGACATTCCCGAAATTCTGTACCCCTGCAAAAATAGTCACCTCGTCACCAATCTGAGGAATAGCGATATCACTGAGTATAGATCCAGCTACCGGAGATGCATCTGGGCGCAGATCGTTTACTCCAACCCCGGAGACTGCCAATGCATAAGGTTGGGAAGTGGAACCCCCATGGTTACCATCTCGAACACGAACTGTCCAGATTCCAGAAGCGGCCTGATCTATCAGAACCACCTCTACATTGTTGAGGTCATCCCAACTCCCACCAGTGGTACTTCGTCCATTGAAGAAATCATTTCCACGATAGATGGTTCCATCGGGTGCTTCTACCTCAAGATTGAGGTCATTCACCAATTGTGCACCATTACTGAATCTTGAGCCTCGTTCATCAGACCAGACCAAACTGGTTTTGAAAGCGACATTGGCTGAAGAGACATTGAAAGAATAAGACTTGACTGATCCAGTATTGGAAACAACGCTGCGGTCATCCACCCATATCCCACGCCCAGCATTTGGAGCAAGTGTGTTACGAAGGTTGACTCTACCCCATCCCTCATCGTTATTCGGAATATCTCTGGTTCCCATGTCCTCAGCACCAAGAACCAACAATGCCTTGACCAACGCTCCTTGAGGTTCTTGTCTTTGTGAAATCTCGGTCAGATATTCCCTCACCATGGCTGCTGCACCTGCTGCATTTGGAGTAGCCATGGAAGTTCCAGTGTACTCCATGTACCATTGGTTTGACCAAGTGCTGCCCGAGGTATCCTGTGCTTCTTGGGCTTTACATGAACGAACATATCCTCCTGGAGCCATGATGTCCGGCTTGATTCTTCCATCATCGGTTGGCCCCCTGCTCGAACCACCCATTATCGTATCTGGAGCACCGCTGTATCGTGCTTGATGCATTCCCACTGAAATCGCATTCTTTGCAGTTGCAGGAGCACCTACAGTACCTGATTGCGGACCATCATTGCCATTGGCATAGAGAATAGTCAGGCCCTCTCTGCCATTGTAGTAACGATCGTAGTAATTGGCTCGATCATCAACATCTTCTGAATCGGTGGTGTATCTTCCAAAATCATTCGATGATTGTGAACCCCATGAGTTTGAATGCGTCCTCGCACCATTGTTGTAAGCAGAATTCATCAATGTATTGATGCTTGCAGAATACATATTCCCTGATGGGTCATGTTCCATTGCCTGAAAATACAACTCCGCTGCCGGAGTAACTCCTGAATATCCACCTCTGGTTCCATCTCCGAGTATCGTACAAGCAACGTGAGTACCATGCCCACTATCCGTGTCAGCGGTTGAACCATCGCCTACCATGTCGACCTTCTGAATAATCCGACTACCGAAGTCACCATGATCATGGTCGATTCCGGTATCTGCGACCCCAATGATTTCTCCCGAACCATCCAGGTCTGTAGTGAAATATGTCGACATCGTACTGCTCTTCATGTGAGAACGAGATTGGTCATTGTAAATCCCAAACACAGGCGGTTCTCTTATCCACCCCACCGCTGGATCCGCTGCCATGACAGGAAGGGAAACCTCGTTCAGCAACCCTTGCCATCGGCCCTCTGCATGTAACCATGCTTCTTCAAGGCCGATTCTTGCTGCTGCCTCAATGTCTCCGGATAATCGATGACCACTACTGTCTGACAATATGAAGTCTGAATCAATGCGCTCCTCAGCATCATGTCTCCATGACTCAATACGCACTTCAACCTGCTCGAACGAGGAATTGAATAGAATGCTGTCATCGACCACCATGGCGATTGGAACTTCGTGAATTGCAAGGACAGTTGGGGACTCCAATGCCTGACTCAACGCCTTACTTGGACCTTGGAGAATGAAACCACTGGGTGAGATGTATTCTCTTACCACTAGACCTTGAATATCTACTAGAGAAGCCCTAGAATCCTCTAGAGCGAAATCAGAATCAATGATGGCCATCATCAAATCCGAACGTGGCTCCATTGACCATTCGGGCAATGATACCGACAATGATAATCCATATGCATCGTAAATTCCCAGTCTGGAATTAGCCATCTCTTCCCGTTTATCCATCTGTTCATCCACATAGACCACATCGCTTGGCCGCAGGTCAAAAATACGGTTTTCGTCGATTGAAAAGCGGTATTTCTCAACTTCTGGTCCGCTCATCTGGTCTTCATCAACCACTCTTTTCTGCTCGGAATGGGACAGTAATGGAGAGATACTGGCCAATAACATGACCGACACCAGAAGTAATGGACGGCCAACTCGCAATGGTGTCACCAAACTCTGTCGGGAAACCGAACGGACTTGAACCCATTCCCTATTCGTTACGCCGCCGTAGGCGGCGCGCAAGTGAATGTCCAATCAGAACAATATCCAATTACGGCCCGCTTCGTCAGTGAAACGCTCGGATGTCCATTCACCCACGGTATGTGTGAATGTCTCGCTATGGTGCCTACCTGAATCATCCTGCCATGATACACTGAGGACTATGTTGTATTCTGCCCATACCGAATATCCACGTACCAATAATTCGAGATCATCGCCCGAATAACTGCTATGCGCCGGCATCTCACCCTTGTGCCAAGATGTTTCAGCCAATGTGTAGCCTTCTGAATCCTCAAACAATACAACGACAGTTATATCGCGAATGGTTCTTGTCCCAAGGTTATGCATTTCCACCAGAACCACGTGACCTCCGCCTCTTTGGAAATACTTTGAATCGATATCAACTGAATCTCTCGGAATAACCCAATACCAAGTGGCAAAGATTGAGCTGAGAAGAAGGACAATTATCGCTGAAGCAGCAAAGACTCTGGCTGGGGTTATCGCCTTACCTAGATTGAGCAGCCTTGCTGCAGCGAGTTGTGATGCCTGATATTCGTCCTCTGTGATTTCTTGGTCTTTCTCAATCTCCATGATCTCATCAACATCTGTTATCACCTGACCATCGGCAGTTATGACGAAACCATCCTCATCATCCCATAATTCCATGGCTCTTTTCTTGCTCATTTCAACACCTCATAGAAAAGTCGCTACCAAAGTCATCACAACGGAAGTGAAAGGATCTGCAATGATGATGTGCGTAGTACTCGCTGAACCTCCAGTCAGTGCATTGAGCATAGATAGGTCGCTGACCACGCCATTTACCCCGAAAGTCGATGCAGTAGGGAAAATGCCCGTGATTTGAGCGTCTAGAAGAACACCCTTCGCATCCCAAGACGTGCCTAGGAATTCAACATCTGCATTGGCTGTGGCAACTATTCTTCCCCCTGTGACATCATCGATGACCACGACTGGCATTGGACCAATGTAATGCACATGAATTGTAGCACTTTGAAGATTCTCACCCGCCACCTCCAATTGATCGACCCAGACGCCTGGCATTGAAGGAAGGTCTGTCTGTCTCATGTAGACCCTACCAATGCCTTCACCTGATGAAGAAACTTTGATTCCCCAGTCTTCGGTAGGTGTGATGACGGTGCGTTTTGCAAGGTTTTCTGCCAACATCAGGGTGTCTGCTCGCTGTTCAACCGCCCGCCCTGAAGTCTGGATGTAGAGGTCCATTGTATCTGTATTGCTGGAATAATCCAAGGTCATCGCTCCTTGGAAGGCACTTGGAGCCGTGATGTCGAAAACTTCGTGAGGCATCATCGCCATATGCATCTCTCCAGGCAAGTCGCGCATGAATACCGTTGCCGGCCACCAGCGACCCTCCTTCCAAGTCATCATCTGTAGCATCGCTGCCTTGGCAGAACGTGTTCCCTGACGGAGATGTTCGGGCACTTCAAAATCAATCAACAGGATATCACCGATGGTCCCAACCAAAGAAGCCTGAGATGGGACATCCTGAACAAATACCTCTACACGTTGTTTGATTCTGTTGTTCAGCATCAAAGCACGAGCAAACTCAAGATTATTGCCCAGCATGAACTGCATCTCCACATTGGTACGCGGGACTGCATTACTGTCATCTGTACCGATCAATACCTTGACTTCTGCATCTTGGGATTTACTGGTATCAAGTCCCTCTAATTCTATCTCGATATCGAATCCATTGAGTCCGAAGACCTTGATCATCAACCCGCTTCTGGCTGGTTTCCAGTCTTCCACATCGAGAAGCATCTCCCAAGTTGGGATTTCTGTCTGTCTTGAATAATTGAATCGTAACTCGTTTATCTTGTGTGGTAATGAGGGTATCCACAAACGAGTGTGCCAAGACCTTCGTTCTTCGAACTCAAGGCCGAGTGAAATCAGAGATTCCTTATCCATTCGTTCCCATTCATCATCTATGATATCACCATCAGCCAACGAATCCGCTAACCTGGTAGCGTTAGCAGTTCCCATGATGACAGCGAAGCGGTCAATGAATCCCTGCCGCTCTCCAATCGAAATGATTCCATCTTCAAGATATTGTGAAACAGCCTCCCGTTGACTAGAAACGAATTCTAATGGTAGATTTGAGAAGTTGTATGACAGCCGACTATGTTTGGCGATTCCCAAACTTATTCCATGCAACCAATCCGGCTGTTCTGGAACCATATCTCCTTTCTCGATATCGGCAATAATGCTGAAATCTTCACCAGCATCCAGCGACAGAGACAATAGCACATCATTGTCTTCACCCCCACCACCAGCAAGGTCGGTTGTCAAAGCCTCCAATAGATCGCTGACAGTTTGTCCAAGACCAACCATATCTCCGATGAAGAATGCCAATGAAGCGATGCCTTCTTGCTCACCAAGAGAAGGCAATTCCAATCCACTGCTACTCACCTCACTTGGATAGTCAAATCCTACCGATGCTGGAAGTGGATCCAATCTAATGCTGGCATTGAAACCTAGATATGGGTCAGAGTGTGAAGTTTCATCTCTCATCAGGACATCCAATCGAGATGATGAACTCCTTTCCAACACTACATGTCCATTGCCTTCTTTACCTGAGGCACCTTCAACCTCTGGAGAAATACGTGAAATCTGAGTAATGTTGGATAATCTTCCAGACAATGTTGCCTCATTGACATCCTTGTCCATCCAGAAATGGATATGGTCACCAGACATGGTTGTTGGAGCGCTGGCATTGGTTATCTGCAGATGAATCGCACCAAGAGGTTCAATCGATTTATATCCCAACTCGTCACCCAACATTATCTCAAAATTCGAAGGTAAGGATTCAAGCCTCAGTGCATTTTTCTGCATCCCTTCCGAAGCAGTGTATGTGATGGTCCCGATATTGCTGTCTGCATCATATTTGACGTGCTCTGTGGTCTGTTCCATCCGAATGTTCTGTGGCCTGTCAGAAATGTGTACATCCTGCATCTGACCATCCAAAGTCCCGCTGTCATGTTCCATATACACGAAATCCAATGCACCAGTGGAAGTCCCATTAATCTCAATAATACGAATTTCAGAAAAAGAGTCATAATCGTGCTTGACTCGATAAACCCCTGAAATCTTGACACTCAATGCTACCTCGACCAACGGAATCTCATCACCGTCCCTTCCGGAAACCGGATTCAATTCTTTATCCAACGCCAATAACACATGATCTGAATCTGCAATGTAGGGATGGTCGCTTGAGCCCATCTCAAGACCTAATTCTCCAATTGCTCTAGGCTGTCTTATCTGAGTCCCACTTCCCAGTGATACGCGAGTATACATCTCCGCCATCACCGTTCCACCACCTTGTCCAGTACTGTCGATGATGGCTGCCGGCAAGCCATTGACGATGGCTCCAATGTCAAGCACTATCTCTACCAGATTCAATAATGTGTCATCGAGGAACTGCGAAATGAAATCAAGATTCGGATTATCATACAAAACCCTGAGACCACCACCCGCAGGAAGTTGAAAGGTGCCATGGAGAATGAATGCTGGTGGCAAGTCTTCGATCATTATCGCCGTCCTGCTACGGTCATCATCATCTCCATACCTTCTGATATAGGCGATGAACTCTACACTTTGAACAGGCCCTACTCCAACGATACAAACCATGCTGACCGGAGGGCTGCCAGGATTGATTGGAAGGTCAGGATGATTTCCATTCCCTGTTTCATCACGTGAGAAATTCTTGATACCGATAATGAATGTCAATCTATTTGGAACGTTGCCGGGTAGATCATCCGAGCCAGGGGCCATCCCCATCATCGTGAATATCGCTGCAATCTCTTCATTACTCATACTTCCAGAAGGTAGGCCTCTCAGCCAGACCTCAGCATCGGTTGTATTGCCATATGGTTCGGTTGAATCGGGTTCAGAATAATTGGACCGGTCCTCAAAATAGTGTAGAAACAAATCGGTGTTCTTATCTCCATAATACTCTAGAGTATCGAGTGAATTGGCTGCTAGGTTATCATTTCTGAGAATGATGTCTACTTCTTCAGGCAACCTGATTGAGTCAGCGATAGGATGGACTGCGGCATCAAGATATGCAACTTCAAGCACTTCTCTTTCACCGTCTGAACCCTTGCTGTCAAAATGCACATAACCTATGCCAACACCTAATGCACATCTATGTTCATGAGATGGAGCAAGATGATGTATTGACGAATTGTAATATGGCTCGTTGGGGCTGGCTTGCACACCACCTTGACAAGTAGTCTGTCTCGGCTCTCCCGGATTATCAGGATTCTCAATCTCAATCAAGTACGGAGCAAGGACCTCGGTGATTGTGAAAGTTCCGCCATCCAAACCATTATTGAACAATGATAATATCAAATCTGCAATACTGTTGAATACTCCATCAACAGAGATATCAACCCTCTCTAGACCTACCCTGAGATTGAAATCTTCAGGAGGTTGAGTGAATCTAGAATCGATGACCATCGCATAAGATTCACCATCATCAATCAGATTGTAGGCAAAACCCTTCATCACCGTGACCTGCATGGTCGCCATGCTGTCCCAAAGGTCATCTCCTGAGTTGATCATGTAAACGTTCCAAACGAAAGTCGGTTTGAGCCAGATAGATTCTGGAATGATGAATGGGGCTACTCCAGTTCCCTCAATTCCCCAGGTATCTCCTTGTTCATTTAACAAGAAACCAAGCAACGACAGACTAACGACTACATCCTCGACTTCATCGCCATCGATATCGATAGCAGTCTCAAAAGGACGGAAATCCTCACCAAAAGCGAAAAGGTCGCCGGTGAAGGAGCCATAATCCCATGCTTCATATTGCGGGCCACCGAAACGTGAAGTGTAGTTCAGATAGAGAACATATGAATTGATGCCTATCGCTAGAGGGTCGGAGAAATCATCTGGTAATTCAAACAAAGTATCAATGAGATTATCTGGGAAATTCTCAGGCTGTGTATCTTGATTCATCAACATCTGATATGGGCGCGGGTGAGTAGGCGCTGGTGCCGTGCTGTTCCGCAGACTGACCTTGGTTCTTCCAGCATCTACCTCATTGAGTGGGTCACTCTGGTCCACTGTCCTGACCTTGGACTCAATACTGGTGATATTGGCCATTGCCATCATCTCTACATCAGGTGCATCTGCTGAGCCATCTCTTTCCTGCAAAGCATCCTCAAGAGCAGCGATAACGCCAAAGTCATCACTGGCCACTTGCAATGTGGAAGCAGCGGTCCCAATCGGTATGGCGATTGGCAATACAAGAAGGGAAGTCAACAGCAATGCCAGTAGTCTCGGACGCCCCCGCAGGGGGCGCTTGCCAGAAACGATGAGGCGAACTCCACTACCTGCCATGCAGTAGTCATGGCCGGCGCGGCCACCTTCAATCATTGGGTCAATAGTACGCTGCAAGAGCGGTATCAACGGCTGAAATGTTGCTCCACGCCACACTTCGGACAATCGACGAGCACTTCATTCACACCACTAGGCAACTGTACCATGAATCCTTGTCCACATGAACTGCATGAACCACGCATTCCTGACGCCGC
>Ga0066853_10000131_pt1 | contig 25338 bp, 33 predicted proteins | sample ETNtaG_28_FD_67284 | JGI IMG/M metagenome (GOLD analysis project Ga0066853, IMG submission 67284) | Marine microbial and viral communities from oxygen minimum zone, Eastern Pacific Ocean - ETNP201406SV61 | ecosystem: Environmental > Aquatic > Marine > Oceanic | place: Pacific Ocean: Eastern...
GAACATTACAATAAAGATTGAGATGAAGGATTAGACAAAATCTAGATCTACAGCTTCTGTCTTACCTGTAACATGATCTATTATTCGTGTAATTATAACAGATTTCTGGTCTTTATAATAGAGGGTCATAATTTGCTTTATTAGATAATCCACACCATCCACAGTTACTATAACGTCTCTAACGTCTAATTTAGTTTTCTCTCTACTTTCCACTGTACTATGCTCACATACTGTTTTCATTTCAACAATTTTCATTTCCATAGTTTCCCCTTCTCCTTCTCGTTTAATACAAGTACCAATTTGTATCCCTTGCGTATCTTTAAAATTAAGGTTAATACCCCGTTCACATGGGCCCAAAATACAAACAGATCCTGGATGTTCCTCCATCAGTTTTTTGATTTTTTCTTCTCTGCATTCTCCACAATGGATTATATCTCCGCATCCATCATCCCAAACTCCACATTCTATTGCAGAACAAGTAATAGGTATGCATGCTCCATCACCTCCATTTTCACCACCTCCATTTTCACCACCTCCATTTCCACCACCACCTCCACCAGAACCACCTCCACCAGAACCACCTCCACCAGAACCACCACCTCCATTTCCACCACCACCTCCATTTCCACCATCACCACCATAAGTATAACTACTCTCACCATCCGGATCTTCACCATATCCTGTTTCATCAGAAATGGTATTATAATATCTATTTCCTTCACCAGAAGCAATCTGATGACCAGTATACCCAGTTATCTTGGCACCAAAAAGAAAAAAACCTCCAACGATAACTAAAACAATTACCACTAACGTCACAGCACTTCTACTAAATTTATATTTTTTCTCTGTCATTTTTTAAGACCTCGGAGGTACAGGAACATCACAATAAAGATTGAGATGAAGGATAGACAAAATTTCCATCTCCATCAAATTTATCTGCACTAATAATTGATATTATATTTCCCGCTATTACTTTGCCATTAATACCAAAATCATTCCAGAAATAATATCCTGCCCCTACTATAATCAATAACAAAACAATACCTATGATCCATTTTTTCCAATTTATTTTATCCTTCGACTTAGGTCCTGAGATAAATCTCGTTTTAACCTTCCCATTTTCCCTATAACTTTCATAATAATAAGGTCCGAAAACCTTCCCATTCCTTTTTATGTATTTTTTGTACACCATTTTTTGTTTGTTCTATTAAAATGGGGTGCTTGAAAATCTTTAATTTTCATTGTACACCATTTTTTGTTTGTTCTATTAAAATGGGGTGCTTGAAAATCCTTAATTTTCATTGTACACCATTTTTTGTTTGTTCTATTAAAATGGGGTGCTTGAAAATCTTTAATTTTCATTGTACACCATTTTTGGATTATCTTAGATAAAGCTAAAGCTACCTATTGCACTACAGTAAAATAAGTTTAAATACATTACTTAAATAGAATTATTCCTGAATTCCATATATATTGCCTGTCCTCTTCAAATTATCAATCATTTCCTTATTAGCATTCATTTCCTTGTCTTTAAGCACTAAAACTCTCCTAGCCTTCTGAAATGAATCACAGAGGCCATCTCCACAAGCTCTACACAAATTACACTTATAAATAATCTTCTCATAAAAGTCATTATTCAAAATAATGGCCTTACCCTTTGGAGAATAATGCTCTTTTCTCATAACTCTAAAAACAGCACAACCTTCATTATCAATCCCATTTCTTAGTGCATTTGCAACTTCTTCTTTTATTTCCTCTTTCAAATTATATTCTTCTGTTTTCATTATTTATTTGATTCCTCCTGATCTTCTTTATTAAACAAGATTCTATCCATCAATTTTTTATCAACTCTATCATCCAAATTATCCTTCATACTAACATTTCCAACTTCTTCTAATTGCGCATCTTCAATAGATTTTTTCATACCCTTATTAGGAGATAGACTAGAATCTATTTTTAATAAATCCTTTTTAATATCTTTATTTTCCTCGGCTGAATCATGCTCAATATCAATAAGTTTGCCTTTATTAAATTTTAAGAAAGGATCATGTCTTAATTTAACTCTTCTAATTATCTTCTTTTGCAAATTATCAATTCTTTTTTTCCTCTTTAAACCAACACCATAACTCCCAGGTCTTGCATTCATTCTATCAATCATTTTAACAACCTCTTTCTTTTTCAAATCATCATTAAAAAAAGAATATATTATTCCCAAATTTAGATCTCCAGAATAAGGCACATTAAATTTATTTAAAAATAGAACGAATTCCTTTAGCTTTTCAAATAAAAATTTAGGATCTTCACTATCCCTATACCCTTTTTCATAGATTTTATAATAATCTTTTCTTATCTTATTAAATAAATCAGCATAGTCATTACCCTTTATTCTACCATTCTGATTATCAAAACCCACAATAATATGATATTTTTCAGGGAATCCTAATAATTTAGAAAAATAAGGAGAATAAAATCTTAACATGACTATGTGTTTCTCAAGTCTCAATCTCTTTGCAACAACAAAAACCTCTTCAATATCATTTGATTGAAAGATTGAAGCACTCCTTTCAACAAGAGGGATAACTTTTAGTTTAATCTTAGTTATTATTCCAGTAATTCCTTCTAACCCGCAGACTTCCCCTATCTCTGCCTTACCAAATTTAGTTAATTCTCCTCTACCATTAACAAATTCAATTTCTTCAATCCATTCCTTAATATTTCCATAACCTCCCATCAAACCAGGTCTATTCATTGCAACAATTCCTCCAATAGTCCCATTACAGATTATAGGAAATTCATAATTAATTTGCTTTAATTTTTCATTTAATTCCTTGATTGTAACTCCCGGGCCTACACAAACTATTTCGGATTTAAAATCAAAATTAATTTCATTCATATTTTTCATATCTACAACAACTGAATTACTCGGAACGCAGCCTCCGACAACATTACTACCTAAACCTCTTGGAACTAAATCTTGGGAATCAAAAACAATTTTTATTACATCCTCAACATCTCTTGGAAAAACAACACGAGAAGCCTCTCCAAACATGCCTGAATCATCAGTATTATAACAAATTAACTCATATGAATTATTTTTATCCATCATTATTTTCTTCCCCCATTTTAATTTTCCTGATTTCTAGAGAATCTGCTAGAATCATGCCTAATTCCAAAATCTCAATATCACTATCTCCAACATTTTCCTTAAGTAAACTATAATTTTCAAATCCTACGACAATCATCTTCCTTACACCAATTCTTTTAGCCTGCAATATTCTTTCCTTAGCAATATTGTCTGAAAGATTTTTACTAACTCTTGGTAATCCTCCGCAACTACCACAACAAAAACTATTTTCTCTTGAATTATCCATCTCTTTGATAGTATAGCCCAGCCTCTTAATAATTTCTCTCGGAGCATCATAAATTCCACAATACCTCCCAAGATAGCAGGAATCATGATATGTTACAACCTCATTATGTTCCTTAATTAACCATGGTTTCTTTTCCAATTTATCTAAGATTAAATTCCACACATTAATTATCTCAATGTTCCAATAGGGCAATATTTCTGGATAATCTCTAAAGAGAATTTTATAACATCCAGGTTCAGTAGTCATTATACTCCTAACATTATTCTCTTTAAATATATTGAAATTATCTCTAACTAGTTTTCTCATCTCAAGATCATATCCAGATTCCCATGGCTCTAATCCAGAACATCTTTGTTCATCTAAGACTTTAAATCCTATTCCAAGAACAGAAAAGATTTTAAGATAAAGCTCAAAATTATCTCTAAACTTATAATAGGTAATACATCCAGGAAGATAAACACTCTCCTTTTTCGCAAATAGATCAAATAACCCCATTTTCATAAGAATCAAAACAAACTTTTAAAGAATATATAACCTATAAAATGATTATTAGAGTGTATAATAAGAATTATCTCAGATTCATAATAAATTCTTTTAATCTAGGATCAAAGCTAGTTGTAAAATAGCCTTCTAATTCTTCAGCATTAACCCATTTAAATTCAACAAAATCTCCTTTAATCTTAATCTCTCCTCCAATAGTCTCACATAGATAATATATCATTAAGAGTTTATCATCTTCACTAAATAATCTAGAAAATACCGGACCTAAACTTTTAACTTTTAATCCTGTCTTTTCCTTAATAATTTTTTCAAAAGATTCTTCAAGATCTTCACCATAATTTGGCCTCCCTCCAGGAAAACACCATTTTAGATTTTTAAAATTAGGATCATTTTCTCTTCTTGCAATTAAAAATTTTTTATTAGATGGATCAAAGATAACCCCTAATGTATTCACCAAAAATACTCCTTTATCAAATTTGTTTAGATCTAATTTTTTATCTGCCATATTAATTTTAGTAACAATTCGAAAAATATTTATCCGAAGCTGTCACAATCTCCCTTATAAACCTTAAAGACATTTCATTTAAAAGCTTTTCCATAAAATGCCATTTCAGTAAAATAATAACAAAAGATATTTAATATCAAAAATAAGATTAACATATGAATACTAGAAAATCTGAGGAAATTAAGAATAAATTAAATCCAGGACTTTACAATAGATCTTATCAACAAGATCCTTCAAGTCATGAATCTAGATGGTCCAACAGAATTTTTAGAGATCCAAAAACTAATGCAATCATTATTCCTACCTCTCAATATTTAATGCAACAATTTCCTGGATGGACTGTAAACGGATCTTACAATCCCTCTAGCAACATTATAGAAAATGACAGAGAAAAATCTAAAGAAGAATACAAAAAAACAATAAAACATGAATTATATCATGCAGAAGGTAAAGATGAATTCACTACAAGATTCCTTAATAAAGATCCTTGGATGAATTACAAATAAAAAAAACTAACCTCCACTCATTAACCACCAAATCAAACCTACAATAATTAATAGTGCTAGAATCCCTATTGTCCACCACAACCATTTCTTAGATTTTTTTGGTTCATTAGCCATACCTATTTTAGCTACACCTGCACCCGCACCCATTGCAACTGGCTTCTGCATCTGACCTTGTCCTATATTTGCCATAATAACCTCCTTTCTTAGATAAACTTAGAAAAGATCATTAATAAAGATTACTATAATCGCTAAACTTAAAACCTCAAAATTCCTAAGAATAACATGAAACCTTTATCTTCATCACAAAAGAAAAAAATCCTCGAACAACTCGAAGATCAATTTGGAATAAATAGTTTACCTTATTTATTTTTGCAATTTGGAAAAGATAAAATAAGAATTTATTCTGGAAACTTATCCAAAGACAATTTAAATAGTTTAGATAAAAATACAAGAATAGAAAATATGGGATTATATTTTGCAAGAATTCAACCAGATGGAATAAGATTAACTATTGATGGAATCCAACTAGTAAAAAATCAGATAACAAAAAATATTATGGAGATAAATAATAATCAAGCAGAAGATTGGTTTAAGGGAAATGACCTAGATATTAAAGCAGAATCTGCATTTAAGATACTAAAGAATAATGATGAATTTATAGGTTGTGGGAAATCTACTGGAGACAGAATCACAAACTTTGTACCTAAAGAAAGAAGGATAAGAAATTAAATATACCCAAAATTTTCTAAACCGGGTTTATCAGTAACTTCTTTTGCCCTATATTTAAGTTCATCAAATCTTTTGATAACTAAAGATCTAACATTATCAAGTTGTTTATAAAAATGAAACCTTGCTTTTGCTCCAAAAATTCCTGGACTATACAACGAAATTCCAACTCCAAATGTGGTTCCATCATAATCAAAATTATGGGTATTCAATTTTAATTCCTTAGATCCATCTTTTGAAAAAGCTATCTGATCCCTTAGTTCATTTGAATTTTTAATAGAATCGATAATTTTAGTTCTATCCTCTTTTCTTACATAGTCTAACATTTCACGAAGCGAGGCCCTATCAATTTTTTCATCAATTTCTAAAAAATCCAATGCTCTTTTTGTAGAGATTATTTCTTGAGAATCTATATTATAATAAATGAATGGAATCTTCTGAATTTTAGGATCAGATTCTATTACTGCATTAACTGCTATATTAAATCCAGCAGATCTAACTAATCCTAATTCTCTTTTATTATATTCAAGATCTCTTTTTATAGGATTCAATTTTGCATGTTTCCAATCACTAAGGGCTTTATTATTTGAGTAATTAAGTCTAGCATTTTCTACCATTTCTTTTTTAGATACTTTTAATTCCTCAATTGCAGAATCCATTTTAGATAATCTATCTATAACCGGTTCAAGTTTATCTGCTAATTGCAATCTATCTTCTAAATTTCCATGCTTCTCTTCCATATCTCTGAACCTTAAACCATCATTATAAATAGACAAGGGGGTCAATAACCAGTTAATTGTATTCTCAAACATAGTAATTTTTAGATAGCATTATTATTAAAACTTGTTATCAATACTTTAAAATACCCTTAATTCTTATCGAAATAATGACTCCTAAGGAAATAGAAAAATACAAACAAGCAGGAAAGATAGCTGGAAATATAAGAAAGTTTATTAGAGGCTATGTTAGGGATGGAATGTTATTAACGGAAATAGCAAAGACCATTCAAGAGAAAATAGAAGAAGCAGGAGCGATAGCAGCATTCCCTCCAACACTATCTATAGATGATATAGCAGCACATCATCATCCTGCACCTGATGAAACAACAAAAGCATCAGGAATAATAAAGGTAGATTTTGGAGTCTGTGTAGAAGGTTATATTGCAGACACTGCAATAACTCTAGATTTAACAAAAGATAATAGACATAAAGAATTAATCGAAGCTTCACAACTTGCATTAGACAATGTAATAAAACTTTTACCTTCAAATCCCACAATCCATGAAATTGGAAAGTTAGTACAAGAAACTATAGAATCAAAGGGATTCAAACCAATTGTAAATCTCTCAGGACACTCAATAGATAAATACAACGTCCATGCAGGAACCTCAATTCCTAATTACGGGAATGATAACAACAAACATCTTGAACCAGGAGCTTATGCAATTGAACCTTTTGCTACAGATGGGCAGGGAAAAATATATCAGGGAGGTTCAGGAAATATTTACGAAATAACTAATGATAAAAATCCAAGATCTCCAAAGGCTAGAGAGATTTTAAATTATGTAAGAGAAAAATACAAAACACTTCCCTTCTCAAACACAGAAATTTTAGAAAAATTTGGGCCTATGGCAAAACTAGCTCTAAGGGAGCTAGAACAACAAGATATAATCCATTTACATTCAACCCTTGTAGAAAAGGGCAAGGGTTTTGTAGCTCAATCCGAACATACAATATTAATTCTCGAAGACAGGCAGATCATTATAACAACAAAAGAGGAATAATGAATAAAATAAAAACATTAGTCAAAGATTTAGAAAGAAGAGGCATTTTTTCAAAAAAGCCCAAACCCATTTACCCATTTTTACTTGGATTTATTTCCCTCTTTCTTTGGCACATAATGCCTTCAAATAACTTACTAAAAAACTTGACTATAGGATTAACAATTTTTACTTTTATATTTGCAGTATTACATTGGTTTGTTGTTAGGATTTTGGAGAGCTAATTAATTTATCTTCTCTCTAACCTTCATCATCAACTCTTTTGCTAACAATAGGTATTTCTTAATAGTAATCAAATCTAAAACCTGAGTTCCTAGATTATCACTCATAATTACTACCTTATCTTGTCTAACAAATTCCATAGCACTTTTTTTATGTTTTTTATTCAATTCAATAAGTTCCTTAATTCTCTTAACCTGTTCATTACTTAAATTATAATTTTTACCAATTCTTGCAAATGTATTAAAATTATCATTAATTCCTGAGTATAATTTAATTCTCTTATACATAGCTTCATAATTCAAAATAGCATTCACACATCCAATTATCGATCCATATATTTCATCAAATATCTTCAATAACAACCTATGGTCATTAATTAATGGAAATGTAACATAAGTCATATGATCTGCAATTTGCAAATGTCTAGCAGCTTCTTTTAGATTTTGCTCATACTGTTCCATTAATATACTAAGAAATAAGAACTAATAAGATTTTGTATAGTAATCCAAATCCTTCTAAAAGGGTCTAAATTTACTCAGATAAATTTAGAATCGCCTCAGTTAAATCTCCATTAGCTTTATCTAAAGCCAATTTAGCCTCTTCTTCTAGACAATTACACTTCTCCATCAAGGTTTTAATATCTTCATCAGTCCTATCTTCTTCTACTTCTGGTTCTCCAGACTCCTCTCTAACTTCTCCCGTAATCTGAAAATTCTCCTGACCCTGCATTCCAATTTTAACAACATTAGGATTATCAATAATTATATTGCCATCATCTCTCTCAATAACAACCCTATTAGCATCAATCTCTTCTTGATTTATGCCCATTTGCTTCATCATAGCTTGCATCTTCTTAGGGTTCAATCCAGGAAACATTTTAAACAACTATTGGCCAGAAGATCTTCATAGCAGCAACAAAACCAATTATTGCAATTATAAATATTACTACTTGCGCCGGACTCAATTTAAATGGACTTTTATATTCTTCATTATATCGCATCAATCCTCCAAAACTTGAAGGCATCTGCATTTGTTGTTCTACCATAAAAAGTAGTATATCCAAGCATTTTTAAATCTTACTGAACTAAAAAATTATATGGGAGACAAATATAATCCTCAAGAAACAGAGATCAAAATAAGGAAATTTTGGGAGAAAAATAAGACTTATAAATTTGATCCAAAACGTGGAAAAGCATTTAGCATAGATACTCCTCCTCCAACAGTTTCTGGTAAAATGCATATGGGTCATGCATCATCATATACTCAACAAGATTTCATAGCACGTTATAGGAGAATGAAAGAAAATGTATTCTATCCTTTTGGAACAGATGATAATGGGCTGCCGACTGAAAGACTAATTGAACGTTTAAAGAATGTAAAAAGCAAAGATATGTCAAGAGCAGAATTCATAAAATTATGTCTAAAAACACTAAAAGAAATAACTCCAGATTTCATTCAAGATTGGAAAAATCTGGGAGTTTCATCAGATTATGATATTTATTATTCCACAATCGATGAAAATTCAAGAAAAATTTCTCAAAAATCTTTCATAGATCTTTACAAAAAGAAACTAGCTTACAAAGATAACTTTCCCACAATCTGGTGCCCAGAATGTCAAACTCCTATTGCTCAAGCAGAATTAGAAGATAAAGAATCTCCAAGTAAATTTTCAACATTAAAATTCAAAGCAAATAACAAGGATCTATTAATAGCCACCACAAGGCCCGAACTTTTAGGAGCTTGTGTTGCAATTTTTGTAAATCCCAAAGACAAAAGATACAAAAATCTAATAGGTAAGAAGGCAACAGTTCCTTTATTCAATCATCAGGTCCCTATTTTAAAAGATGAATCTGCAGATATAGAAAAAGGAACAGGAGTCCTAATGATTTGTTCTTATGGTGATAAATATGATGTAGAATCAATAAACAGACATAAATTGGAGCCAAGATTGATATTAGAAAAAAATGGAGAACTTAACATTGGAAAATATAAGGGACTAAAAATTAAACAAGCAAGAAAACAAATTTTAGAGGATTTAGATAAAGCCAATCTAATTTCAGAACAAAAGGAGATTACACATATTGTTAATACGCATGATAAATGCGGAACAGAGATAGAATTTGTTACAACAGAACAATGGTTCATTAAGGTATTGGATCAAAAAAAGAAACTTATAACTCAGGCCAAAAAAATAAAATGGTATCCAAAATATATGTATAAAAGATATGAAAACTGGGTAAATGGATTAGAATGGGATTGGAGCATATCTAGGGAAAGACATTTTGGAATTCCAATTCCCCTATGGGAATGTAGAGATTGCAAAAAGATCATCTTGCCTGATGAGAAAGAACTCCCCATAGATCCTCTAGAAAAAAACAGAGAATGTCCGAAATGTAAAAAACTAGCAACACCTGAAAGCAAGGTTCTAGACACCTGGGCAACATCATCTCTAAGCCCGCAAATAACATCTAGTCTAATTGATAACAAAATAATAACTCCCTATTCATTTAGGCCTCAAGGGCATGACATAATTAGAACATGGGCATTTTATACAATTGTAAAATCTCTATATGAGGAAAATAAAATTCCATGGAAGGAATTAATGGTCACAGGATTTGTAACTCTTGGTGGAGAAAAGATGAGTAAAAGTAAGGGCATAGGATTATCTCCTGATAAGATAGTTGAAGAATATGGTGCAGATGCACTAAGATTTTGGTCGGCAGGGTCAAAATTGGGTGAAGATTTTGACTATCAAGAGAAAGATTTGCTAACTGGTAAAAAAACAATCACAAAATTATGGAATGCAACCAACTTTGTTTTTATGAATTTAGAGGATTATAAAAAACAAAAACCAAAAAAATTAGAACCAATTGACCAACTTTTTCTAAATAAGTTAAATGACTTAATAATTATCTGTACAGGTGCATTTGAAAAATATGAATACTCTAGGGCCAAGATAGAGGTTGACAAATTCTTTTGGAATACTTTCACAGCAAATTACTTGGAAATTGTAAAGAGGAGGGTATACAAGGGATCTGGAAATAAGAGATTATCAGCCCAATACACATTGCATCATTCGCTTCTAACAATTCTAAAACTAATAGCACCCATAATGCCATTTATAACTGAAGAAATTTACCAAAAATATTATAAGAAAGATGAAAAACAATCATCTATTCATCTGGAAAAATGGCCAGAATCTGAGAAACCAAAAGACAGCAAAGACTTCAACCTATTAATCAAAATTTTAACAAAGGTAAGACAAGCAAAATCAAATGCAAAAAAACCAATGAACTCAGAAATATTATTAACTATTCCTAAAGAAGATAAAGAAAAGATACAATCTATGTTGCAGGATTTAATAGATGTCACAAATGCTCAGAACATAATTGAGGGAAAATTCAAGATAGAATTTTTATAATTAACAATCAAAAACATTAAAAACACTTCTAAACACTTTATTCTATGGCATTAGACGAAAAAGAAAGATCTGAATTAGAAGAATTCATTGAACGAATGAGGGGTTATAGGGCAAGACACACTGAGCTTATAACGGTATTAGTGCCGGCAGGATTTGATATAAATCTTATTACTAAACAACTAGAATCTGAAAAATCCACTGCTACAAACATAAAGTCTACCGGAACAAGAAAAAACGTACAAGAAGCTCTAGAATCTTTAATTAGGATAACCAAGGGGATGAAAAAGGCTCCAAAGAATGGTATAGCATTATTTTCTGGCAATGTATCTCAAACTGAGGGGCAAGATAATTTTATAACAGAGGCTTTTGAACCTCCTGAAGAATTAGGAGTAAGACTATACAGATGCGATCAAACTTTTGTAATAGACCCTTTAGATGAAATCCTAGAAATAAAGGAGTTATATGGACTTATTGTAATTGAAAGAAATGAGGCTACAATTGGATTATTGGTAGGAAAAAAAATTAAAGTTCTACAAAAATTTGAATCATTCATTCCAGGAAAAACAAACAAAGGAGGCCAATCAGCTGCACGTTACGCAAGAATTAGAGACAATATGGCAAAAGAATTCTTTAGAAAAATAGCAGAAGTAGTTAAAACAGAATTCTTTGATCTAAAAAATCTTGCAGGAATTCTCATAGGTGGTCCAGGACCCACAAAAGAAGATTTCCTTAAGGAAGGACAATTAGTTACATCACTAAAGGAAAAGGTGATAGGGATAAAAGATATTGGTTATGCGGATGAACATGGATTAGAACTTTTAGTAGAGGCCTCTGAGGATATTTTATCAGGACAAGAGATCACAAAAGAGAAAAAGCTTATGGAGAAATTCTTTGATAAACTTGGCAAGGATAAGGATAAAACTTCTTACAAATTAGCCGAAGTAAAAAAAGCATTAGAGATGGGCGCAGTAGATACATTATTCATATCAAAAAAACTAGGAAAGAAAGATCAAGTAGAACTAGAGAAAATAGCAGATAAAACTGCAGTCAAGATAGAATTAATTTCAAATGAAACTGAAGAAGGCATTCAATTTCTAAACCTTGGAGGAGTTGGAGCTATCTTAAGATTTAAGATAAAGTAACCACTTTTCACTAAAAACACTAATTAATAAAATTTAAAAAGAGCTGTAAATTAGATTTTATATGGTAATGGCATCAGGACCTTATTGTCTTACTGGATCTTGGAGATATAAGATACCAAAATTAAGACATGATGTCGCAAAAACTGTTAAAGAAGAATCTCTTAACAAGGGAAGAAAATTAATTGTTGGAGGAGCCCTTGAAGCAGATTTTATTGCAACAAAAGTTTTATTAAATGGGCTAGAGTCTTTAGAGGGGCTAGAAAAATTCTTAGAAATCCATATTCCTGCACAAACCTTGGGAGACTATCTCGCACATTATGGGAAGAAATTTGAAGATGGTGAGATAAGTTATGAACAAGCTACAACAATTCCAAAACAGTTATATAAATTAAATAAGGATCATCCCAAAGCATTTGTATTCTTACAGGGTGCTAGAGAAGATATTGGAAGATTTAATTATTATAGGCGGATAATGCAACAAGTAGAAAATTCTACAGAATTACGTGCATTTCAAGTGGGAGATAGCCAAGGTGTAGGATTTGCAATAGATTATGCTCTGCAGAAAGATATTCCTGTTCATTTAAAAAGATACCCTAAACCAGAAAACAAAGAAGACATTGAAAAAAATTAAACTAACCCCACCAAAACCTCTGATATCTTATCAGGATCATGCCTCAATAAATTCTTTTTTTCCCACAATATCTTTTTTTCTTTAACGTTATCTAAAAAATCTTCTGCAATAACACTAATTCCAGAATTCTCAATTTTATCAATATCATTTTCAATCAGATGCGCATTTTCCATTTTATAAGATTCTATCAGGTCCTCATTTGGACTTTTATTATTTAAGATGACAAAATCCAAATCACATTTAAGATATTCCTTAATCTTATCTATATGGTCGCTTGCCTTATATCCATAAGTCTGAGAAACCTGGCTCATAATATTGCAGACATAAACCTTTTTGCCTCTGCTTCTTCCAATAGCTTCAGGAATACCCTCTACTAATAAATTAGAGATTATACTGGTATATAAACTTCCAGGACTTAAAACAATTAAATCAGCCTCTTCTATTGCCTTTAATGCTTTTTCATTTGCTTTAGCAATTGGATTATGGAAAACTTTTCTTATTGGACTACGATTATAAACTTCATTATTCTCTCTATCTATTATGGTATTTTCTTCTTTTAATAAAGTTCCATCTTCTAATTCGGCACAAATATTAATATTATCAAAAGTACTTGGAAGAACTCTTCCCTTCAATTCTAATATTTTACTGACTTCTTCAATTGCATTCTCAAAACTTCCTGTTAAGTCTGCTAATGCTGCAATAAATAGATTTCCAAAACTATGGCCTTCTAAACCTCCATTCTTAAATCTATACTGAAAAAGATCACATAGCAATTGTTCAGAATTAGATAATGCAATTAAACAGTTCCTAGCATCTCCTGGAGCCAAAATATTAAAATCCTTTCTAATTAATCCAGAACTTCTTCCAGTATCTGTAACATTAACAACAACAGTTATATTATCAGTATATTTTTTCATACCTTCAAGTATGGATGAAGTTCCAGTTCCGCCTCCAATTAGAACAACTTTTAACTTATCATTTTTTAAATTTAAGACACCATACAATCCCCTAAGTGTATTTATTGTGAAATCTGGCTCCTCATTCTGGAATCTTGGTTCTAAAATTTTATATTTTCCCCTAGAAATCCTGCAAGTTTGCATTCCCAATTCATTAGCAATTTTTAATTCTCCATCAATTCTATCCCCCACTACAAGAATCTGATTTGCATATAATCCCAGGTTACTAAAAATTTCCTCAAAAACCTCTTTCTTTTCCCCTCTCTCAGGCAAATAAATCTCCTCAAAATAATCTCTAATCCCTAAGGCATCAATTCTTTTATTTTGACTATCTTTAGAACCTTGGCTTACCAATATTAATTTATAGTTCCCTTTTAGTTTTCCCAAAACCTCATTGGTATCTGAATAGATTAACAATTCATTAAATTCAGGATTTTGATAACAATCCCATCCCGCATTAACAATTTCCTCATCTTCAGATTCAAAAAAAGCAGCTAATTTTCTAATTTTATCATTATTAGGCTCTTTTTCTAATAATTGATTAAATTTTTCAATTCCTTCTTCCAAGTTACAATTCATACCTTTAGTAATCATAACCTCAATAGTCTTTTTAACAACTCTATTTGTAAGGAATTCAGCATCATGCAATGTATTGTCCAAATCAAATATAATAGTTTTAATTATAGTCTCTACCATCTTTTGTGCTACCAAAAAATCTAATTAGTTTATAAAGATTGTTGCATAAAAACCTTTAAATCCTCTTAATAATATACATTAATATGGAATCAAAAATTTCTTCAGGAACAATAAAGGAGCTTGATGAAAATAAAGAGCTTGAAAATATAAAAAAGATAGAAGCTGCATTTTTTTTATCTGCAAGATATCTATCTCTAAAGGAATTAGTTTTACTTACTGACATTAATCCCTTAATGCTTAAAGAACTTATAGAAAAATTAATTCAAAGATATAACAATGAAGAATCAGCTATTGAAATAGTCACTAAAGAAAACATGTGGAAGATGGATGTAAGACAGGAATATATCTCTATGGTAAATAAATTGGCCACAGGATCCTCAGAATTCACAAAAGCAGAACAAGAAACATTAGCAGTGATAGCTTACAAACAACCCGTAAAACAATCAATAATAATTAAGATAAGAGGGAATAAAGCTTATGACCACGTAAAAAATTTTATAACTATTGGGCTGGTCCAAGCAAAACAAATAGGGCATACTAAAGAGTTAAAATTAAGCGATGATTTTTTTGATTATTTCCACTTACAAAATTCTGGAAATGGAGTCCTTGATAGGCCTGAAGATTCTGAAGAAGATAACAATTAACGATAATACTAATAAACAAACAATTCTATGAAAAATTAATGGAATTTATAACAATAGTAATTTATACTTCAATTTATATAGGTTTAGTTGCGACAGCATTTTATATTCTAACATTCATTGCAGATATTAAAAGGGAAAGAGAATTCTTTACTGAGGATGAACTTCCAAAGGTATCTGTTATCATACCTGCCTACAATGAAGAAAAAACTATTCAATTAACCATCGATTCAATATTAGAATCAGATTATCCTAAAGATAAATTAGATATTTTAATAGTAGATGATGGAAGCTCAGATAAAACTTATGAGAGGGCCTCAGAATATGAGAATAAGGGTATTAGGATCTTTAAACAAGAAGTTAATGGGGGGAAGGGAAAAGCACTCAATAAGGGCATAAAAGAATCAAGAGGTGATTTCATTTTCACCATGGATGCAGATACCATAGTTGATAAAAAAAGTCTTAAAACAATGACAAGATATTTTAAGAATCCTGAGGTGATGTCAGTTACACCTGCAATGGTAACTAGGGAAGCAAAAACTATCATGCAAAGGATACAAAGTGTAGAATATCTTACAGGATTATTTTTAAGAAAAACTTTTGCAGCATTAAATGCTATTCACATAACTCCTGGCGCATTTTCAGCATACAGAAAATCCTTTTTTGAAAAACATGGGGGATATGATGAGGATAACATAACTGAAGATTTAGAAGTTGCATTAAGAATACAATATCATAAATATACAATTGAAAATGCTCCTGAAGCTCCAGCATATACCATCCCTCCAGCAGATTTTAATAGCCTATTAAAACAAAGAAGAAGGTGGTATGTAGGATTAATAAAAAATACCTGGAATTACAAAAAGCTTTTCGGAAAAGAATATGGAGATATGGGCATGTTTGTATTGCCCATAGCATGGATAGGAATATTCTTTGCAGTATTTTTAACAATATATTATACTGTAGAAATAACTCACAATTTAATATTAGAAATTCTATTTTACAATAGTATTAATTTTGATGTATTTAATCAGATAGAATTCAATGTTTATTTATTTGAACGTATATTTTTCCAAGTATTTACAACCCCTGCAATATGGTTCATCTTAATATTTCTAATAATGATTTTTTTCTATTTAAGATATGCAACAAAAAAGATAGGAAAAACTGAATCTCTATATCTAAATGTGCCTATCTTTATGGCTTTATTCGCTATCTTATTTGGAATATGGTGGGTCGTTTCAGTATTCTATGTGGTTTTTAATAGGGAAGTAAGTTGGAAATAACATCTATATCTAATCTACATAATCTATATTAATGAATTTAAGTATGATTTTAAATGGGGAAAATACAAAGTAAAAAGAGATCTTTACTAGCTTTTCTAATTGGAACATTAATATTTATAAATGGTTTTGTAGTAACAAATATTATATTATCAATACAATTTAATAGACTTTCTCAATTTCAAGATCAAATATCTTTTACAATCTTTGAAGATAAGCTAAATTATAGATTATTTGATGCAGATCCTTGTGCAATAGACAATTTTAATAAAATTTCTAAATTTCTCAATCATCAGGGAAGGTCAATTGCAAATTTAGAAGAAAAATTTGGAAAGGATGATAGAGGGGTGAAATTTAGAAAGATTTTCTATAGTTTAGTTGAACTAGAACATTTTGAATTTATTAATGAAATTAATGAGAAGTGTGGGAAAGATTTCCTAACAATATTATTTTTTTACTCCAATCATCAGAGAGATATAGATAAAAGTGAAAGGGCTGGAAAATTGCTAGATTATATTGCCCAAAAAAATGAAAACCTAATAATATACTCATTTGATATAAATCTAGATTCTAACATAATAGAAAATTTAAAAAAATCATACGGGATAAAAGAATCTCCCACAATTATAATTAATAAAAACAATAAAATATCAGGCAATATACAATTAGAAAATATTGAAAAAAATCTAATTCTCATTAAATAGGAAATAACAAATCTCTAAACCTATATTTCCAATTACCACTAAGAATAAAAAGCAGATAAAGCTTATTTTTTCATGCAAAGTTGTGATATATGTGGGATTACAAGTACTGAGGTAAGAATATTTGATGCAATCTATGATTTAAGGATGTCAAGTTTATGTGAACGCTGCTCTATAATAGAGAATATACCTATAATTAAAAAACCAAATTCTGAACAATTAAAAGATTCTGAAACAATTAAGGTTTCAGAAAGAATTAAAGATTTATCTGGAATTAGAGAATCTGATAAGCCTGACACATTTTTTAAGGAGGATATGTTGAGAGAGTTAGATAATAATCCTAATTTAGAATTACCTGAGAAAGAAAATTTAAATTTAATTGATAATTTTCATTGGGAGGTTATGAAACAAAGGCGTAGGAGAGGATTATCTCAAATACAGTTATCCGAATCATTGGGAGAATCAGAGATAGCAATCCAGATGATAGAAAAATCTAAACTTCCAGAAAATTCAAGAAGAATTATCAATAAACTGGAACAAGTTTTTCAGATTAGTTTAAGAAAAGAAAAACCAAGAATGCAACAAGATGCCCAACCCGTTTTAGTTGATGAGGGAGGAGAGAAAATTGAATTTGTTCCAGAAGATGAAGAGATGATTTTTATAGAAGATGAACCGGAACCAGATATTCATGAAAAAAGTGCCGAAGAAATTTCACTAGAACATGCAGAGAATGCATTAGGCATAAAGATTCCAGAAACTACTGAAAAAATACCTTATCTCCCAGAAGATAAAGATTTAGATATTAATAGGATAAATAAAAAAGAGATCACCATAGGAGATTTACAAAAATTACATGAAAAGAAATCTGCAACAATTAAACAAGAACAGTTAGAAGAACAAAGAATAATTGAAGAAAGACAAAGGTTATTAAGAGAATCAAGAGAAAGAGATAAACAGAGAATTGAACTAGAAAAACAAAGGGAAATTATTGAAAAAGAGAAGGTAGAACAAGAAAGACAATTATTAATTGAACAGAGAAAACAAGAAGTACAAACATTAAGGGAAAAAGAATCCAAGGATATCTATAATTATCTTGGAGGCTCAGAATTATTGAATAACAATAACAAAGATGAATTTAATCAAGATAAATCTATTGAGGAGTTTGATGAGGAATTAGTTTAGATAATCTTTAAAATTTCCAATTCTTAAAGATTAAAAGGTTCATAGGAACTTTTAAAAACCCTTTTTTTCTCAATAATTCATGGAAATACAAATTCTAAAAGATGAAAAGAACGATTTAGAAGCTTCTGTTGATAATCAAACAGTTGTGGAAGTAGTCAGATCATACCTAAACAAAGATTCAAGCGTAAAACTAGCTGCTTGGAAAAAAGAACATTATTCTAAACCTTTAATTTTAAAGGTAAAAACTGAAGGAAAAACAGCTAAGAAGGCTCTAAGTGATGCAATAGCAAATATTCAAAAAGACTTAGATAAGTATAAGGATGAGTTTAAGAAGGCTAAATAATTTAACTATCAACTTTTTAATTAATCATATTTTCTCAATAATATTACTTATTATAAATATCCCTACTTCCACAAGCTTTTAACTTACCATACGCTATAAACATCAATAAAACAAATGCAACAAAGGCCATCATTGGTATTGTAATAAATCCATAACTTAATCCAAAATATTCTGAACATTTAACAGTCATTCCAACAACATCACATCCTTTTTCAGCCACCATCCCTATCTGCATCAAATAATGATACCCTGCAATCAACCCTCCAATTAAAGATAGAACTAAACTATTCCATATAATTCCAGTGTTTCTTTTAACCTTCATAGCAATTAAAAATAATATTGTTTGAGGATACATAAAAATTCTTTGAAACCAACATAATTTGCATGGAGGATATCCCATAACATCCGAATAAAATAAACTTCCTAACGTAGCAATTAAACTAACTAAAAATCCTAAGAATAAATAATGGTCTTGTAAAAAATGAACAATCCATTGATATAATTTTGTATCCTTTCTTAACACAAATTTCAACACAAATAATAATACTAACAATCCAATAAACAAACTGCTGATTAAGGTTAATAATTCTATAAATTGAATGATACTTTCTTTAGACATTCAACAGCCCAACCCACCCTCAATTGGACATCCTTTCTTTAACTTAACACCCTCAATAATTCCAGGTTCATTACCTGATACCACATAATCTAAGACATCAGTTTGTTTCCATTCATGAGCATGATTCCATATTGTCCAATGATATCTCCATTCATTCCAACCAATACCCAAATGCTTAACATAAATTTCATTATCTACTAATAATTTTCCTACCTTCCTTCCAGTCATGCAAGGACCGCTATAACAATAAACAATAATATCTTTATCCAAGTTATTCTCACGCAATTCCTTAAATGAGCTAACAATTCTCTCTACTGCTCCATAATCGGAATGATCTTTATTTTTATAGGCAGGGATATTAACTGCAGTAACAATATGCTCTTCAATATATTCCTCTTCACTTCTTAAATCAACTAAAATAAAACTATTATCTCCCTTCGCCATTCCTTTTCTAATATGATGTGGGCTTACAGAAACTGCGGTCTCCACAGCATAAAATTCAGCTATAAACTCTTCTTGACTTTTATCATCCAATAAATAATTTGTTGTAAAAGCTCCAGAAATCCCTCCTATAACTACGGCAATCAACAAAAAAGCTAAAGCAGATCTCAACTTCAATCTCATCTTATTCTGGCAATTCACACCCCGTCCTTTCAGCTAATTTTTCTAAAGGTACAAAACCACTCATTCTAATCCCATCTCCAAATTCCCATGTAGGATAAGATTCAATACCTACCTCCTTGCATCCTTCTGTCTGTCCACCATTATTAGGCAAAGAACATTCTACATAATCAATTTTATAAAAACTATCTCCTAAGGATTCTTTTTGTTGATTACAATGAACACACCAATAAGCGCCATACATCTTAGCCCCACTATCTGTTATACATTGCGCAAAATCATCATATTTTCCAGGCTCTATTTCAACAGACGGAACAAAATACAAATATCCTACAACTATTGCAATAATTAATAATATCCAAATATATCTATTTTTAACTTTTTTACCTAACTGTTTCTTTAGAGTAACATAATGCTTAGATCTATTATGATCTTCCAAGGCTTGTTGACCACTAAACTCTCTATCACATTCATTACATCTAAACTCGCTCATCATCTTATATCATTATTCCCTTATTTAAATCTTATCATTCTATTTAACTATTGTTAAATTCATCTTAATCAATTTTACAAACATTTGGCTTACTTAACAATTTAGCACCAATTATTAATAATATTAAACTTCCAGCTTGCAATTCTAATCCATTAAAAGGTAAAATTCCTAAACCTGCTGCAGCACCCCCAAAAAATCCTAAAACTGCTGGAAACAATCCCACAATGCAGCCAGGACATGCTCCTCCAATTATTCCTAGAAAGATTCCCAATGTCGTAATGCTCCCCTCCTTACCACTAATTTTCTTAATATCTTTAAATTTCATTATGAGAAGATTTATATTTAATCCAACAAAGCCTGCAACAAGAATCATCAATAAAAACAAAGGAATCCCGAAAGCAGGATTATAAAATATAACTTCATAAGTGATATATATTTTATTTACCCAAATATTAAAAAATAAATATAAAAAAAAGAAAAAAAGAAAATAAAAAAAATAAGGCCTAGCAAATATTGCCTGCCTCATTTTTTTATTAAAAAACATTTTACTGTAATGATTTAATTGCAGCTTCAAAATTTACCCAAGGTTGGGCACCAGAAATAACAGTAGTCTCATCGTCCTCGTTTATCAATACAAAATAAGGAGTTCCTCTCCCACCAGCTTCACCAGCTTGCTTCATATCGTTAGCTACCTTTCCAGCTTTCTTTCCGCCATCCAAACAACTATCGAACTTACCCTGATTCAAACCAATCTGACCAGCATAACTCTTAAGATTATCAATACTTAGAGCTCTTTGATTTGCAAAAATTGCATCATGCATTTCCCAGAATTTGCCTTGATCTTGTGCACAAGCTGAAGCCTCAGCAGCCTTTTGAGCTTGAGGATGAATACTATTCAACGGCAAGTGTTTAAACGCTAGCCTTACATCTCCATTCTTAAAATAAGAACTTTGTTTGAACTCAGCAACAGCCCCATTAGCAGCTCTCTCACAGAAAGGACACTGAAAATCAGAAAATTCCACAATGGTTATATCTGCATCCTTATCTCCTAAGATTGGATCACTATTATCAATAGTAACTTTAATATTCCCTGTAGGAGGATTTTGAACCGTAGGTGGAACAACAGTAGGATCATTTACCACATTAGTCCCTCCATACATTCCAAAAAGCCACAATGCAGCAAATACAAAAGTTAATACCTTCCAAACTGTTTCTTTCTTAATTGTAATTTGTTCACTCATTTTACCCTCCTTTCACATGAATTTACATCAAATAGATTTGACATAATTTTTTTAGATTTCATTAAGAACTCAAATAACATTGACTATAAAAAGATATTGCTTATTTAATTTAATTCAGCCTCAATAGCTTGTTGGAATGCAGGAAAAGGCTGTGCTCCTGAAATTAACTTACCATTAATAAAAAAGGCAGGAGTACCTTGAACACCATACTTACTTCCATCAGCAAGATCTTTCTGAACCTCTTCAGCCATAGCCCCTGAGTCTAAACACTCATCAAACTTACCTTGATCTAATCCCATTTGGCCTGCAAATTGTTTGTAACTAGCAATCCCCCCTACAACACCTTCTTCAAATAACTTATCATGCATATCAAAATATTTCCCTTGTTCTCCAGCACACTCAGCAGCTTCAGCAGCTTTTTGAGCTTGTTGATGGAAACCTAATGGATAATCTCTATAAACTAAATTAACCTTCCCAGTTTTAATATATTGCTCATCAATTTGACTTAGTGTTTGAGTATAAAATCTAGCACAAAAAGGACACTCATAATCACTAAACTCTACAATTGTAACTGGAGCATTTTTATCTCCTTTAACAGCATCATCATCAATGCTTACTTCAACCTTAGCTACTGCCGGAGGAACATTTCCTGCAGGATCTTCTACAACATTATTCTCAACTCCCTTATCTGCAATAAAATAATTATAACCTAAAATTAAAACTGCAATAACTGCAATAATTTTAACATATTTCCAGAAATCTTCTTTATTTATACTAATATGATCATCACTTCCAGTATGCGCTCCAGTACCCATACCTTCCTCCATTGGAGCATTCTGAGAAATTTTTGGTTCCTCTTTCTTAACTTCATTATTCAAACTAGAATTTTGGCTACCAAAAGAATTACCTTGAGAAGGTTCCTCTGTTTTAGGTAAGGGAGAATGAGAAATAGTATTATTTTGACTAGTATCTAAATCTCTATCTATGCTTGGCTGACTAATTGTATCATCAGAACTAGAGCCAGTAATTGTATCTTCAGATTTTACAGCATCTTCTGCAACACTACCTACATCTTCAGAATTATTATTTTCATCTCCAGAACTATCTTGAGTAACTTCCTCTATAATGTCATCAGAAGAATCTTCTTCCTCTTCCTCTAAGATATCTTCTTCTCTCTTTTCATCATTCATGATATTGGAATAAAATTAATCTTTATAAATATATTGTTAATACAGAACAATAACAATCCTTTTAACAAATAAACAATTAATAAATTAATGGACTTAGAAACAAACAATTCTTCAAACAAAATTCTAACTGGATCCTATGACCTCAATAAATGGCTGGAAGGAGGTTATGAGAGAGGGATTATCACTTTATTCTATGGTCCTTCGGCGGTAGGAAAATCCAACTTTGTAATGTTGGCTGCATGTCATCAGGCAAAAAAAGATAAGAAAATAATTTTTATAGATACTGAAGGAAGTTTTTCATTAGATAGAATTAAACAAATATCTCAGGGATTGCCTGAATTTATTCTAAAGAATATAGCAATTCTCAAACCAACAAATTTTGAAGAACAAAACAAAGCATTTGAAAAAATACATAAGGAATTACAATCAGAAAATATAGGTTTAATTATTGTAGATAGCATATCTATGCTCTATAGATTAGCATTAGCAGAAGCCCGAAAACAAGGCCCTGAAGAAATACAAAGTGTAAATGCAGATTTAGCCAATCAAATGAAAATTTTATATGAGATAGCAAGAAAGCAAGATATCCCCGTACTAGTAACTGGACAAGTTTATAATGAGTTTTTATCTGAAGAAGAATGGCTATCAGGAAAACAGGCAGGAGTAAATATAGTTGGAGGAGATCTTTTGAAATATTGGAGTAAATGCACAATAGAACTACAAAATGAAAAAGGTAAAAAAAGAGCCCTAATAAGAAAACACAGATCCATACAAGAAAAAGATCTCTATTTTGAAATAGTCAATGAAGGTATTCGGAAAAAGGGCTGGTTATAATAACTTATTTTCAAACAAAACTCCATTCTCACCATTTCTAACAATAAACAAATCTAAATCTTCATCATTGTCATAATCAAATACAACTACATCCCGGCCTTCCCCCTCAATATCTAAACCAAGATTAGAAGTAACATCTACAAATTTTTCACCATCATTCCTCCACAACTTAACTGCATTGCTAGTAAAATCATGTTCTCCCATTATTTTCTCTTTCATTCCCATTACCATTATTAAATCTAGATCTCCATCCAGATCATAATCAAAAAATTCCGTCTCCCAACCCCAATCTCCATCGGCAACATCCAATCCACTTAACTCAAAATTCCCATCCAAATTATGATATAATTTATTTCCACTCATTCCATCCATACAATCAGAATCCTGACAGTAGATTGAAGTTATAAAAAAATCCTCAAAACCATCTTTATCATAATCTCCAACAGTAATCCCCATGCCAAACTCATCCAAACCAACTCCATATTTTTCAGTCATATCAACAAATTTTTCACCATTATTAATATACAATCTACTATTTCCAAAATCTGCAGCAACTAATAAGTCTAAAAAACCATCATCATTTACATCTGCAAATTCAGAATCAAAACTAACATCTCCATAACCATCTTGTGTTATCATTCTCACACCCATTTCTTCAGTAACATCCTCAAAATAACCATCTCCTAAATTATGATACAATCTCCCATATTCATCCTTCTTACCTTCTCTAATGGTCATCCTATCCCAATTACTGGTCATAATATCCTGCCAACCATCACCATCATAATCTCCAATAGCAATTCCAAATCCATATAACAAATCCTCTGATTCACTCAATCCTCTAATAAATCCTTCTTCAACAAACTTCCCATCATAATTCATAAATAAATAATTTCTTTTTTCACCAACCACACTAACAAACAAATCATCAAAACCATCACTATCAACATCCACCCATCTAGCTTTATTGCTGTTTATCATCAAATTTAATCCAACATCATCAGTTACATCTACAAAATTACCTTCATCATTCCTGTAAAGGATATCCTCTCCATCTAATCTCGTAACATACAAATCTAAATCTCCATCATTATCGTAATCTGAAACATCAGCTCCTCCACTAAACAAACCTTGTAAATCTCCTCGTAAATATGCCTGACCATCAATCTTATATTTTCTAGTACTTTGAATATAATTAATTCCAACATTTCGAGTTACATCTACAAACTCTACATCTCCTAAATCAGAAAAAATAATCTCTTCTTCAACGTTTGATTGATTAATAATGCTTACTAAAGCAAAGGCTAATATAAATCCAACAACAAAATAAATTAACCACCTCATAGAATAACAAACTAATTACCGTTTATTAAACTTTCTCAACCTTTTCAATCTCCTTAATCTTCCTTCTATCAACACTAGTCTGTTGGCCAACATACCTTTCTTCAGGTTTTTTATCCTTGCCATCAATTCCCATAGGTTTCTTACTATTACATTCAGGATTAAAACATAATTGCCAAGGCCTCTTTCCAGCTAAAATCCTAAGTAACAAAGGATAATCACAATCTTCGCATTTTTTATTAACTGTATTTTTAATTAATCCCTTAGGCAATGAAAAAGTTTTCCTACAATCTGGATATGCAGTACATGCAACAAAATAACTCTTAAATCTTGGAGTAAACTTTACTGTTAATTCTCCTTTCTTACATTCAGGACATTTAATTCCCAATTTA
>Ga0066853_10000137_pt1 | contig 24954 bp, 24 predicted proteins | sample ETNtaG_28_FD_67284 | JGI IMG/M metagenome (GOLD analysis project Ga0066853, IMG submission 67284) | Marine microbial and viral communities from oxygen minimum zone, Eastern Pacific Ocean - ETNP201406SV61 | ecosystem: Environmental > Aquatic > Marine > Oceanic | place: Pacific Ocean: Eastern...
ATATCAACATCCACATCCGCATCCTCAAAAGTTATCTCAATTTCAGTTCCTATGGGTGCCGTGAGAAGCAGATGTCCATCATCCATCCTCCAACCACTCTGAAGTTGGTTTTCAGTGACTTCCAATTGTTTCAGAGATTCACCTGTCTCAGAATATACGACTGCTGAAACTGTAGACTGGCTTGCATTGATTCTCCACGTGACTGGAACATCCCATGCCCTACCTTCAATCGATTGGCAAGCAGCAGGACGCGATACCTCGAACCACCATTTTCCATCAGCATCTGTACTCAGTGTATCATGTTCGAACTGATGGCAACGCTGAATCACCCAGGTGCTCCATGCAACACCCCAGGTTGTGAACCAAGCATCACTTTCCAGTAACCAAGCCTCTATCTTAGAATCATGGCGTATGGTGTTTTCTCCAACCTTACCAATCCAATAAAAATTCAATAATCCGCCCTTGGATGCCTCGGATTCAACTTCTGATACCGTGTTCATATCTTTCTCAAGACTACCGCCTCTTCGGCCAAGATTGTACCAATCCTCTGGCTGTTCTGGTTCATCATTCGATGAATGCCAAGCGGTGTCACCCAAACCGGTTAAATCTCCATGGACAGGAAAACCAATATCGTCAACAAGAGCATGGTCAATATATGTCAATCCAGCAGGGGTTCTTGCCGATAGAGGCTGGTCTCCCCAACTCGAAGCGGTAATTCGGTCGCTGATATATTCTCGACATTCAGTGGCAACTGCCCCAGGATCAGCCTGCCATGATAGACCCGGCATTCCGTGGCATGCAAACTCATCTCCTGCCACAAGACGTTCTTCTGCACCCAAGGTCTCTAACCAACCATCTTCTTCCCATGATGCTGCTGCCACGGGAAGTACAAGAGGTTGGATAATGAGCAACACCAACAGCATGGCCAATGGAGTGGAGCGCATATTATCGCCACTCGACTCGCTCTCAATACAATACCGCTGCAATTCGCTCCTCGATATCAATTCAGCCGCCATCTAGAAAATCAACTGACCTGAGCGAAGCCCATGACGGATGTTATCAAGGCATGGTCAGAACTCGGAGATGAGGTCAAGATAAAGGGTACAAAGGCCCCACTACCCTCAACCGCCACCTATGGATTCATGCAGCACACTTTAGTCCCATTTTTTCGATTTTTTATTCGCCTTTCAGCGCGTGGGATGAGAAGAATTCCCCGGAAGGGTTCGGCAATATTCGCTGCCAATCATCTCTCACATGTGGACCCGCTCTTCATAATCTCCACAATTCGCAGAAAACTGCATTATCTAGCCAAGGATGAACATTTCACCACACCCGGCATCTCACTTATTATGAAGGCAACTGGACAGATAAAGACTGAACGAGAATCGGGTGCAGGGGGTGCCCTAGCAAGAGCAAGCGACATTCTCACAGAGGGGCGTTGTCTTGGCATATTCCCAGAAGGTACTCGCTCCAAAAATACTGAGGCACCTTTCTTGTTGAAGGGTAAGACAGGCGTTGCCCGATTAGCAGCTGCACATCCCGAGGTTCCGGTGATTCCTTTGGCTTTGATTGGGACTAGAGAAATGATGGCTCCAAAAGTGCACAAAATCCCACGTTTGTGGAAAAGGGTGAAAATCAATTGTGGTCATGGAACCTCGTGGAATGACTGGCTGAAGAAGAATGATTTCTCTAGCGACGATATCGCTGCTTTGTTGGAGATGGATGAGGCGCAGAGAAAGGCCGAATTGGCAGGAATGTTTCGCGGATTCACCGATGACCTGATGCGCGACATCGCCGCTCTGGGAGCGCCCTGAGCATCAAGACGGGGGTTCCCAAAACTGATGTCTTTGGCCTTCCATTCACTGCTCCATGATTCCAATCATTGAAGAACCGGCTTTCTGAAGCACTGCTGAATCGCATGCAGCAGTATCTCGACCTTATCGGGCGCATCCTCGAAGAGGGCGCTCAAAAGGAAGATAGAACCGGGACCGGGACCATCTCTGTTTTCGGACATCAGATGCGCTTTGATCTAAGCGAAGGTTTTCCAATGGTCACAACCAAAAAATTGCACCTCAAGTCGATTATTCATGAGTTGCTTTGGTTCTTGAAAGGAGAAACCAACATACAATATCTACAAGAGAATGGGGTTCGAATTTGGAATGAATGGGCAGATGAAAATGGAGAATTAGGAGCGGTCTATGGCAAGCAATGGCGCAGTTGGGAAACTACTCAGGGTCAGGTCATTGACCAGATTTCTCAAGCGATTGAGTTGATCATGACCAATCCCACTTCGAGGAGAATCATCGTTAGTGCATGGAATGTTGGGGAACTGGATGAGATGGCATTGATGCCATGCCATGCGTTCTTTCAATTCTACGTGAATGATGGGAAGTTATCGTGTCAACTCTATCAACGCAGTGCCGATGTATTCCTTGGTGTTCCTTTCAACATCGCCTCATACAGCCTGTTGGTGCACATGATGGCACAGGTCTGTGGCCTTGGCGTCGGTGATTTCATACACACCATTGGTGATGCCCATCTCTACAATAATCATCTTGAACAAGCGCGTGAGCAATTCTCAAGGAGCCCCATGCAGTTGCCCACTCTATATCTAAATGAAGATGTAAATGATATCGACTCATTCAAGTTTGAGGACATTGAGATCAAAGGCTATGAGCACCATCCACACATCGCCGCACCAATTTCTGTCTGAGGTGTGTTGATGAAACTGATCGCTCTTGTGGCAAGTGACCTTGAAGGGGCTATTGGCAAAGACGGAAGGCTTCCTTGGAGGCTACCTTCGGACCTCGCACGGTTCAGAAAAAGAACCATGGGTGGACCTATTATCATGGGAAGCAAAACATTCCAGAGTATTGGACGACCATTGGATGGTAGACTCAATATCGTATTATCCAGAAATCAGGATTTTGCCGGTGTCATCATGGCCCGTGAACCGCAAGCTGCCATTGCTGCATGCGGAAATGTAGAGGAAGCATTCATCATCGGAGGAGGTCAAATCTACAACCTCTTCCAACTAGATACCATCGAATTGACTGAAGTCCAAACCGTGGTCTCTGATGCAGACACGTTCTTCACTATTCCAGATGGGATGGAAGAGGTCTCTCAAAGTCCAGTCACCAAAGAAGAAGGTGACCAACACCCATGGATACTCAGGATTCTCCAGTGTACTCAGTGACCCTTACCCCTAGGCGCCCAGTACGTGAAGGCCGGAGCATTATCCGGTCCATCTTGTCGTGGAACGAACGTTCAAGATCAATGTCCATAGCCAAAGCGTGCCCAAGTATCAAAATCAATACATCCGCTAATTCCTCTTCGAGGTCAGACTTTGGTTTGCCCTTGGTCACTGCAGCAGCCAATTCACCCAGTTCCTCGATCGTTAAAGCAAGACGATAGCCCATATCATGCCCATTGTTATCTGCGAAAGCATGCTTGTCATGGAATCTCGCAGTGCGTGCCATCATGGTATCGAAACGGCCATCGCAGAGGATTTCCGAAACCCCCGATTCAGCTACAGCCAACACACGTTCACCTGCTCCACTAGCAAGCCATCGCTCAACATCGACAGGGCGTTCTTCATCGTTCATGCAGATGCATGAGCAGAACCGGTCCTTCAACTGAGATGGTCAAATATCTTCTGAGCCAATGCGGCAGAGATTCCCTTGGTCTCGGAGATTCCATCAACTCCTGCTTCCTTCAAAGCAGCAAATGAAGAAAGTCCAGCTGCCACCAATTTCTTGGCAGTTGCTGGCCCGACTCCTGGCAAGGTGGAGAAATCATCATCCGAATCTGCAGGTGCTGATTCTTCGACAACAGGTTCTTCCGCTCCTTCCTCTGCTTCTTCGGCAGGTGCTTCTTCCGCTGTTTTATCAGCAACTGCTTCCATGGCCTCGGCTGCAGCCAAAACGCCTGCTTCTTCGGTAACATCGCCTCCATCTTCTGCTGCAGCCAGAGCTGCGGCTTTGCGCGCTGCAACCTCTGCTGTCTGGCGTTCTTCCTCCGCATGAATCTCATCTAGAGTTGGTCCGCTCTCAGAAACAACTCCAGTTTGTAGAAGTTGACTCCTGCGAATGACTGCAGAACGTACGGGATAGATGACCTTGACCGCATTACGAATCTCTTCTTCCAATTCACCGCCCAACAAAGCCTTCTGTAACTCTGCGTAGGTCTTTCGAGAAGCATTGGTCAAGATGACATCACTTGCTTTCTGGCGCATGGCTGCCTTGACACTTGACTTGATTCGCTTCTCGGTGATCAACAAGGGCTTGAGACGAACAAGATAGCCGTCGATAGTAACAACATCAACCACGCCATCGACCTTTCCTCGATATCTTCGAATCTGCCTACGAACGTGGTCCGATTGGTGACTGTGTCCAACAAATTCGGTCAACGCATCCTGCCCTACGCACTCGATTACGCTGAAGCGCAACTTGACGTGCATCTTGCTGAAATCGCCATCGAACTCCTGCTGAGTAAGTTCGTATGTTCTTCCAATGATGTATTCTTCTTCCTCCCCGAGGGTCTCACCAATGCGCTTGAAATCCCATGGAAATCTAGGTGCACGAATGGTGAACCATCTCTTGGCCTTCCATTTGTCTTTTTGCTTTCTTGCTGCTGCGCGCGATTTTGCGCCTGTTCGACTGGCCATGATTCATCCCTCGGTTCGTTGCAGGGGCTACCCTACGAGCGTCCAGCCGACCGACCACCACTATTTGAAGTGGCCTATTTGGCTGATATCGCTTCACCAACCACGTTCTTCAAGACGGGTTTCAAGTTCATCAAGTTCCAATCCAGGCATTGCCTCACCCATCATCGCTGAAGCCTCAGCAATAACTGCAGGATCGTCGAAATGATGTGTTGCCATGACAATAGCATCTGCGGTAGTTTTTGGATCCGTTGATTTGAATATTCCAGAGCCAACGAATATCCCATCCATACCATGTCTCATCATCAGCGCTGCATCCGCAGGAGTAGCAATACCGCCAGCAGAGAAGGTGATTACTGGAAGTCTTCCCATCTCAACAATCTGGACCAACAGGTCATGAACATCCTGATTGAAAGATTCATCCAATGCCCCGAATGGAGTCATCGCCACATTTCCTGGGAGTACTGACTGGGCTGCCAAGTCATGATATCTATCGACTATGACATCGGTCGCAACCTTGAGCCCCTCAGCATCCAATGTTCGTAGTTGGGCAATCTCCTGCTTAATCAGTCGTGCATGGGTGACTGCAGCGACCACATTACCTGTTCCTGCTTCTCCCTTCGTGCGAATCATCGCTGCACCTTCGTGAATCCTGCGTACCGCCTCTCCAAGATGAGTGGCGCCACAGACGAATGGAATGGTGAAATCATCCTTCGCAATGTGGAAGAATGGGTCTGCAGGAGTCAGGACCTCGGATTCATCTACCATGTCAACCCCAAGTTCCTGTAGAACTGCGGCCTCCATGTCATGTCCGATTCTCGCCTTTGCCATGACAGGTATGGAAGTTGTTTCAATAATGCCGTTAATCAAATCAGGATGGCTCATTCTAGCGACACCTCCTGCTTTCCTGATATCTGCCGGAACACGCTCAAGAGCCATGACCGCTGTTGCGCCTGCATCCTCGGCCAACTGCGCCTGCTCGGGAGTGACGACATCCATGATGACGCCACCCTGTTGCATACGAGCAAAACCTCGCTTGATCAACTCGGTTCCCTTAAGCATGACCTGTAAATCAGTATTGACTCCCATTACTATCAACTCGGCGACCATCAACCCCTTGATAAGACTTCAACTGGCGAAGCCAGTTGAATCAAGTCCGTTTTCACCTGAGTGGCCAGTTGAATCAAGTCCGTAGAAACCGGACTCAATCGTCAGCCAGAACAGGTGAATCACCTGTAGCGACTTCAAGTTCGAGGGACTCAGCAGCATTGCGCTCAATCCATGCTTCCTCACCATCAGGAACATCGGTATCTGCAAAGATTGCTTCGACCGGGCATTCGGGGATACATGCGCCACAATCTATGCACTCATCTGGGTCGATGACCAGATATGTATCCGCCTCGCGAAAGGCCTCTACAGGGCAAACTGCTACACATTCCTGATACTTGTGATCGACGCATCCTGATACTACTACATGGGTCATCTAATTCCCTCAAAGGCGGCGAAGAAGAAGTCCATTATGAAGGCTTGCCAACCTTCCTACTCCTCTTCCACTAGAGGTGGGATGCAAGCACGTTTCGACAATTCTTCCAGTACTTCAACAGCAACTTCATGTGGAACTTGACCGGGAAAGGTCCTGAGTTTCAATCGAGCCTTGACAACTGCCGTGGCACCTGGGTCAGCAAGAGCGATTTGTGCACTGACAAGACTCGCAAGGTCGAGTCGAAAGTGAATGGCATTGTGTTCATCCATACGCTGCTGCAACTGCAGGACTAGGGTCTTGAGGAGATTCGGGCCAAGATTTCGCAAGGCCCTCTTGATTGCCCCCTTGCTCCCTAATCTAGCACTGATCATGTACACTGGCGAGCCATGCCACGACTTGGTGCGCTCCATCTCAACCGCCGATTCATCGCCGATAAGCCAAGACAATGCTGTCGCAATCACGGTTTCATCCTCAAGACCGGATGAGGTTGCGCGCAGGGTTAGGTTGGCGAACGGCATCTGACTCAACTCAAGGGTTCAACCGTAGGCTGATGAACTTCACTGAAAATTCTACAATCCGTAGGCTATCAACATCCCAAAACAAGCGATGACGAAGATAGCAGGGGCAACAAGCATGGATGAGAGAGCGCCATATGCAAACCACTTGTAGCCCATCATGAATGCTGCGACAACGAGGCCAATGAAACCGAGACAACAGAACATTGGCAACAATTCAACGAAGACCATATCTCCTCCGCCATAGTCCCAATATTCCACAGTAATCTGTTCCACATCTTCATTACCAGCAGGGAGTGTGAAATCAACAGGAACACCCCACTCACCACTATTCTTGGCCAATACCTCCTCCACATACAGAAACACGGTGTAATTTCCTTCCTCCCCTGAGCATCCAATATTCGCATACGTTGTGTCGCCACCTTCATTCAGTGTTTCAAACTCTACCTCTCCCCAGATGTCGCAATATTGATTCCTGTTTCCGAGATCCTTTGAGAAATTCTTATTCTCTCCATCTCCAATCCCCATTGATGCACTTCTATCGGAATCGCCGCCATCCCACCAGAAGACTCGAACATCAAATCCGTCAGTAGGAGCATAGGGGAGATACAAGTCCAGAGTTCCATCTGGGTGCCAACGGCCTGACTGATAGGCAACTGTTGTGGTGATATCCGAATAACAATCAGACCAAGAATGACCTTCACCTGAACCGTTCTGCCAATAGAATGAGAAATCATAATCTCCATCTTGGCAATTGACATCACTTTCACTGGGATTGAATGTGAAAGTACCATCTGAATTCTTGGTTATTGTGAATTCATTTTCCCAATCATCATACATGGCCTCTTCACTGACCATAACGACAATACTCATCAATATCGATAAAGCGATAGGAGCAAAGAGGCCGAGGAAGAACTGTCCCTTCTTCATCCCCTCCTTCTCAGGAGGCATCAGGCTGGGGTCGACCTGAATCACGCCTACGTCTGTCGTTATTGAGCCAGTGAAAGTGCTCGGCTGAATAGACTCGTCTGTAGCACCTAGGTCAATGGAAATTGGTGCAGATACACCTTCATCTCCTCCAAGGTCTACCGAGGCAAGGGATTCCTTCTCGTTGAGATTCCCAAGGTCGATTGAAACTAGGGAGGCATCATCTGTTTCTTTTGGCATCATCTCACCCTATTCATTCACCACTGGCAATCGTGTCCTTCGCTCTGCTGTAGGGAGTAAAACCATTCCTGCGGACTCCAACTCTTCACGTATGGGTTGAAGCACTCTTTGCTCAAGTCCATCCCTGTAAAACATATTGTAAGTATCGAGTGGGATGATGCGCAGGTCTGGTGCGACAACATGAACACAGGTCTTCTTGATACTTCGCAGGTCGAAAGAATGGGCATCGATGAAATCCATGATGATAATGCGGAACACATTCTCATAAGTGAATTCCTCGGGTATCTCGACCTCTGGCAGGCAGCATAGCAACTGTGCCAAGGAATGGGATGCTGATTGCGGTCCATGGGCAGTTGACAATAGTTCCATCACCTTCTGCTTCAACTCCTCATCATGTTCGAACTGAATCGTTGAACGCGCCCCAGCCAGCATCACATCATCCTCTATATATCGAGTGATTGGTAGGATTTCGCCATTCATCCTCAAAGCATAAGCCATGGCGATACTATCAGGGTGACAAGGAACAGGAAGGATGTCGTCGGCGACGAAAACATCCGAGAGTTCAGCAATTCGGCGCCGCACTTCGGTCAATGTCAAGCGGTCCTTCGCTGGGTCGTAGTCTTCGCAACGACCGGCATTCTGGATCGGTTGGAATGTGACTCCCCTGACACACGACCATTCGAGTGCGTGGCTGATGACATCTCCCATCTCAGAATCATTGAGGCCTTTCTGTATAGTGCAGACAAGAGTCGTCGAGACCCCGTTCGCTTCAAGGTTCTCCAATGCTTTTTGTCTGATCTCCCTGAGGTCAGCACCACGAAGGCGCATCTGGGGTTCGGCACTGAGACTATCGAACTGGAGGTAGACTTCAAGTCCAGGTGAATATTGAGCTAGACGCTCGACGAATTGTGGTTCGTTGGCAATTCGAATACCGTTGCTATTGATCATCAGATGCCGTATAGGACGTTTTTTGCATGCATCAAGGATTTCGAAGAACTCTGGATGAAGGGTTGGCTCACCTCCACTCAATTGCACCACATCTGGCTTTCCTTCATTCTCAACAATAGCATCGAGCATCTGCACTATATGCTCCAATGTTCGATAAGAATCAGGCCTATGGGTGCCGCTTGAAGCATAACAGATCGGGCAATTCAAATTACAATGGTCGGTCAACTCAATCAATGTAAGGCATGAATGTTGTTCATGTGACGGACATAATCCACAATCATATGGACATCCGTACTTCGTTGATGTATTCCATTTCTCCGGCATCTCACTTGGTTTGACAAAAGTCTCACGACAACGGCGATAGTACTCTGCATCATCTGCAAGAAGCACCTTCTCGCGCTTGGAGCAAGGATAACACAATTTGTCCATGAATACCTTGTCCTCTTGGATGATGACCTTTGCCTCCACTCTCCTGAGACAATCTGAACAAACCGAGGTGGCGGTATCGTAGAACAAGTAGTCCCTGTTGCGTACGCTCATCATTCTTCTGACGATGCATCAATGCCTTCAACCTTGACCCGTATGACTCCGCAACGATGATACCAGAACAAACCGCCGATACAGGCGAATTGAATTGCAGATAGAGTCAACAGAGGAGCATCAGCAGGCTTCATCCAATCGATTAGCAAACGCCACCACAAATATCCGACCATATATGCTCTAAAAGCCCCCCCTTTGGGTAATTGCTGGCGAGTGTTAATCCAGGCAATCAATATCCAAATGAATAATATCTCATACAATTGTGTGGGGTGTCTTGTAACTCCATCTCCAAAATCAACTCCCCAAGGCATACTGGTAGAATATCCGAAGGTCGCATCATCAAGTCCACTGAAGAAACAACCTAGTCGGCCGATGGACATTCCAACCGCTAAAGGAAGGACCCATTGATCTCCAGTTCGAGTATTGATTCCGAGAAACTTCTTGGCCGTCTCAACACCTATCATACCTCCCAACAATCCACCTACCACCGTTTTGCCACCAATCAATAAAGCAGGGGAACCACTGAGTCCCTCGAATGTGGTCTGAGGATGTTCCAACCATGCCAGTATCTTTGCTCCGAGTAGAGCGCCGAACAACCCCGCCAATGCTACTTGGACACGTTGCTCGTCACTGAGAGGGTCACCGATTCGTCTTCGAACCGCAACCATCGTTAATACCGCAGCGACCCAGCCAAGGAACTCAAAGAACATATGAGGATGAATCCCCATGATGAACATAGGGAACTCCATGTCCTCTCCTCATGTCAAGACTTCAAGCAAACGGTCCTGTTCTGCGGCTCTTCGCAATTCAAGAGCGATTCGACGGCCGCTACTCATCGGCTTTCGCCATGTTGCATTTCCATATGGATGGCCGACACTGACGTGTACATTGGTGCCGCCACCCACTCGAGGAGCAACGTCATAGATTGAGTAATTCATATCCTTGTCAATGCAAGTCTGTAGGCAGAATGGGCCGATTATGCCAGGTTCATAATGTTCCTTTGAAGCCTCGATGAACTTCTCACCTAGTTCAAATGCAGATTCCAGCAAAGACTCCCTGATGGTTGCAGTATTGTGACCAACGACGGTCATCTCAGGAATCTGTTGGCCCAATGGCATGGTCATCTGCTGTGGAGCGGGTAGGCGGACATGTCCATCGAGTGATGATTCGAATCTCCAATCAACACCAAGCAGTTCCAACTTCGGCATCTCCTCCTCAAGTGGGCTATAGAAGAAGTTGAGATTGAAGACCGGGCCGATAACATATCTCTCGATTCTGGCTCCGGCCAGACTCTCCTCATCGATGACACCTTGTTTGATTAGATTCTGTGATTTCTGTTGATACTCATCAAATGATGCACAAGTGAAGAAGCCTCGCTCCAGTATCTTTTCTGCATGATGGAGCTTGACGATGGCTAGGCAATCTATGTCCTCGGGGTCATCGATCGCCTCTGGATATGGTAGACCAGCCTTGTCTAGAATCCAATAATAGTCCTGCTCCTCAGTCCGCTCCTCCATTCGCAACATGTTCCTGCTACCAAACATTGGAACTTGGAAGTCATTCTCAATAGCATCTATCCCACAATAGGAAGTGAAGGAACGATTTGGGATATAGACCATGTTCCTGTCCCGCATCCCTTGCTGGAAATCGGGATTGAGAACACCATCGAATTTGTCTAGAACCACCGCCTTGTCCACCATTCCTCGACGCACTCTTCCAGAGGGGGTCCTCTGGGACCTGAAATACTCCGAATAGGTCTTCTCACGGCCCTTCTGACAATAGGCGACAGTAGGGAAGCCTTCCTCTATGGCGCCGTCGCAGATATCAAGTGCAGAATGGCTTGCAGTCATTCCTATTCGCAACTTCAAACGGTCATATTCCTCAATGATTGAAGCAATTTCATCGCGGGCAATCAAACAACCACTCCCATTTCAATCGAAACGCTGTAGTTCCATCAACTGTTCCGTTGACAGTGTTTCACCACTCATCAATTTCGTCATCAAGTCCTGGACACCTTCTCTGGATGACTTGGAAGGTGCAGTTCCACTTTCGATACCTCTCATTGCACGCAGAATATTCTGGGTGCTGTGCAAACAGCGAATAGAGACAATGTAGTGATGGTGTGCCTGATCGGCCTCCTTCTTAGAGCGCCGTAGTCGGCGATGCGCCTCCTCGGCAACCTCTCTCTTTCGACTCACCTCATCATTCCATTCAATCATCAAGTCATGGGCCTGTTGTGCTTCTTCTGCTGAACGTGTGACTTCAAGATGCGATGATTCTTGGGTTTCAAGAGCGAGCCGTAGTTCTTCACGTGCCTGCTTGAGTTCCACATTGTCATCTTCAGATTTCTGCATTTCCTTAATCAGAGCACTGATCTCCTTAAGACGCTTCATCACCTTCTTCTCATTTTTGCCAGTGTGGTTTCCAGTCTCGAACTCTCGTTCCAGCCTCTCAGACTCACGCCTCAAACTGTGTACAGTTGGTGGCCGATCTCTTCCTCGTCGACCTCTGTCTCTGAATCCCTCATCCTTGGGCGTGTCTCCATCGCCGCGAAGCAATGCCAACTTGTCCTTGGCTGCACGGACCAATACGTTGCAATCGCTACGAACCTGCTTCTTTTCACGAACCTCTTGGTTCTTCTGCTCCCTCAAATCACGCTGAGTACGCACGTTGGTAATCAGTTCCCTGACCTCAGAATTGAGATTGTTTCTCGTGCCCAGATGCTCCTTGGTTTTATTGTTCCAATCATCTCGAACCTGTCTGAATTCAGTCGCCTTCTTGTCGACCAATTTTCGCTTCTCTTCCAACAGGCCCTTCAGTTCGCTCATCTGTGCATCACTCTACCTTACGGTCCGTTCCCGTTCCGTCGGTCCGGCGACCGGCAACCCCCATATGAACTCTGTCAGTAGCCAGCATAGAGGCGAGGGGAAATTGAACTGGTCAATACCTCAATATCACACCAACCTTGAAGGGGGGTAATATTCTAGCATTATCCGAGGGCCATGTTTCTTGGAAGTGTTGCTGGAATCGAGCGAGTTATTCAAAATGATGTGAGGCCACCATACCTCTCACTTGTCACAGGCCCCCCCGGTTCGATGAAGACTGGATTCTGTATGACTGTACTAGCCAACCATTTGACCAAAACAGGTGAGTTCGGACTGTACTGTACAGTTGAGGAATCGGTAGACAGTTTGCTTCGCTCATGTGAATCATTAGGACTGAACCTACCTCATAATCTCCAGATCACTGATTTCACAGAATTGAGAAGAGAAAATGAGAACATGGATTACCTGAAATTCACCCGCCGGATGATTGAACATTTCAAACAGCAACATGGACATCGCTTCACCTGCTTCGTACTCGATTCACTTGGTGCAATATACAGTCTGACCACAATAGACGAGAAGATGCGTAAGAAGATGTTCGGTTTCTTCGATTTCCTACGGGCCCAGAATCTCAATGTGTTCATCATCACGGAACGACAACTCGGAGCACATGCAGAATTAGCAGGCAACGAAGGTTTCCTCGCCGATGCCATTTTCTCTCTTGGCCTCGACAGAAGAAATGGCACTCTGGTTCGAACTCTACAGGTCGAGAAAATGAGGCATGCACGCCACTCGATGGAGAAACAGGCAATTGAGGTCGGACCTCAAGGACCAGTCATTCTAGGGCCATTGTTCGACTAGTGCAATCGTCTCTCAAGTAAACCGATATGCTCAGACAAAGCGTGCCGCGCCTGTCCTAACAAGGCACTTTGTTCAAGCGTCAATAATATCCAATGATGGTCGCCAAGGCGATTGATAAGCATCTCGCCATTGCTGGAACTGATAATCATCTCCTGCATTGGACCCGATTCTGCTTTATTTCCAACAGGGACTAATTGTTGCATAAATGCAGCCCAGCGTCCAACGATTGAAGAAGCATCCATAGAAGGAGGAGATACGGCCACTGGCATGGCTTCAATATCAATCACCACTACCAAATTGGCCGCAGCATCAGCCCGCAATCGGTCGAGAGTTCCACCCCACACATGACGTCCTGGAGCCGACGGGTCATGGAGATTATGCATCCTCATCCCTCAATGGACCATGCATCACGATTCCAAATGTGTCTCGATAGTAATCGCTCAAGCGTCCAAGAACAACCAGCCCCCTCCTGCTATAGAAATCAAATGCGACATCATTTTCCTGTCTTACTTCAAGAGTAACACTTCTCGCACCATCATCCATGGCTAAACGCCGGAATTTCATCCATGCTTCAGCAGCATGGCCTTGTCCGCGATGATTCTCTGCCACCATTATCGTCAGTATTCGAACGGTGTGTGCATCCAGCCTCATTACCCATAGTATCCCTTGAATCATATTCTCATTCAACGCCTGTTGCGATTCAATACCGGTTGGTATTAGAATCAGGCTACCACATGTCGGTGAAACTGGCATGCTTCGAAGTAGTTCTATCGTATACTCTTCCCCAGTACATTTCTTGATCAACTCCTTGCAATTTAGAAGGGCTTGGGTCTCCATCTCAGTCGGTAGGGGAGAGATGACCCAGCGTAGAGAATACTCAGACACGAAAATCTAGAGGGCCCGTCAGGTTTTGAATATCGCCGTCACTCTCGGCGTCTGGTAGCCTTACCTTCGATATCTGGGCGCCCCGTGCCGCGTTTTGGAGGAGGTGCAGACAACTTTCGCTGTTTACGGTTCTTGCGACGCCTACTGGTGGACTTTTCCTCATTATCCTTAAGGTTCAATGAAGATATGCCACCACTGGACAAAATAGCATCCAGATCATCCATCGACATCGATTCACCGCTCGTTGCTTTGCGCTTTGCTTCCTTGACCTCGGCCTGACTAGATGAACGACGCTGCGAGGCCTTGTCTCGGGATTGTCTCTTGCGTTCCCCTTGTTTGGGCTTGCGTTCCTTGTTCTTCTCTATTCTGAGCCAAGCGTCAAGCCTACCAATCTCTCTATTCACTTCACGCAATTCTGCAATCTTCGCATTCAACATCTGGAGTTGATTGGTTATCTTCTGGTCTAGACCTTCCAATTCACGATATTGACCCTTGTATTCTTCTGCACCAGGAATTGATTCAGTGGCCTTCTTTTTGAGTGCCTCCTTCTCATCCTTGAACGAATCGAGTTCACTCACATCCACCTCCTGCTGTTTGATGAGAGAGACAAATTGCTGATGATATTCTGTCGCCTGCACAGCCATTTCGTACATAACCTGTAATTCTAGGAATTGAGAAAACAGATTCTTCTCACGCTTGAGGCTTGGATAACTATTGTCTTCGAGGGTTCCAGTGAGGAGATGATAAGTCTTGGATATCTCCTCCTCTATCGCTGACACGGGGAGCACAACTCTCTTGTGAATATTATTACGCTTGCTTTTCAGTGAATTAATCTGCTTCTGACGTTCCGAGATACGATTCAGTAATGTGCGATGTTCAGATTTGACTCCTTGGGTATCTTTGACAAGACCCCGTAGTGCTTGAACAATCCTAATCTGTGCCCTTCTTTGTTCTCGAATAGTCTCGACTTCTGACTCGATGACAGATTTATTTTTTTGAAGAGTGGTGAGGTCGGAATTAATCTTTTTTCTATCCATCTTTCTAAGGTCCTCGAACAGGTCCTTGTCCTCATCGAAGGCCAATGACTTTGGAGACTTGGTTGCAAAAATTTCCTCAATAGGCATTTCGCCATTTACTCTAACGGACTCAGCGATAATGTGAGTTGCGCCTGCAACGGTGAGAGAGGATGAGAGATCGAAAGAAAAATCGAATGGGTGCATCAACGGCCAAAGATGAGGGGGGGCAGTGTTCTTAGTCAATCGCCCCAACTCTGGAGATGGCCAATCACAATCCTCGCGAGAAATGCCATCAGGAATTCTCAATGAAGCAACATCCGGAGTCGGTAACTCGAAACCAGACAACCAATCCGTGAATGAAACGAACAACTGATGCCCATCTAACGACTTATCAGCAGACTCTCCTACTTTCGCTGAATCTGATTCAAGACCAACATCAAGGATTCTCTCACCGACTACCAATTCCGAATCGAAGTTGGCGCTGAATAGTTCACCAATCACTCCAGTCCTCCTAAGATGGATCAATCCCAACATACTCCATGCAAATGGGGAATAGCCGCCACTTGATTCGCCAAGATTGCGATGCAATATCCAGTTATGCAAAGCCAACATGAATGTCTTTACCCGATCTCCCGAATCAAGAGCCAATTGCATCATTGCAGTCTGATGAACTGCCGTAGGATCACAGAAACTGATTCGTACTGGAATCCCTGAGCGATCGTTGACTCCATGAATAGTGGGGGTCAGACGTTCTGAAAATACCACCATCTCAAGGCCCCAACCCTTCAATTTGTTCGAAATACTCTTTGCTAACTTTTTGATTTCAACTTTCTTTTCGGTGGTGACATTCACTTCAATGCCTCCTCGCCGAGGAGACAATCCTACTGAACTTATTCCGGAAAAATGCAATGATACACCACTCTCTACCTTCCCAAATATGTTTCTAAGATGTTCCAGCACCTTGTTGCGACGTCTTTGGTCTACCTTGCTGGGAGCAGAAGATGCAATGAAATCCTCGAAGTCGATTGATAGGCTCATTCCTCTTCACCTCCACTCTGTTCAAGCCTTGATTTTTCAGATTCTTGGCGTTGCTTGCGTCGCTTAGCAATACTTGAGAGCCCACCTTTCCGAATCTCCTCGGCTGCTGAACTTAGGCCAACAAATCCATTCTCCAAACAATTCTTCCAGTAATCCTCTGCCTTGGAAGAGGTCGCAAGAACTTGCTCAATGGCATGTATCTGAGACTTGAGCGAACCTTCCAACGTCGATTGTTTCATCCAAGATTCGTGAAAATCTCCACTTTCTCCGACCAATTCTAACATCGCATCATGTGCCTTTTCCGCGGCATCAAAATGTGGCTTTATTCGTGACTGGATGTCATCGAGTTCCTGTAATTCTGGATTCGCTTTGATTCTCGCTTCAACACCTGCCTGATGTTCGGTCATCATGCCCTTGACCTTGCGAAGGAATTTCTGCTCTGCCTTATGATCTCCCGCAGTGGTTTGAAAAACATCTTCCATCGAAGCGATTTCCTCCATCAACTTGTCTTTGGCCCATTTGGGGTCCGGATTCTTGAGACGACCTTCTGCCAGCAATCTCTCACGTAATTCCTTTGATCTATTTATCAATTCAAAGGCCTTGACCTTGTTGTCATTTCGATCCTGCTTCAACAAAGCAACCTTCTCATTGACATCATCCCTCTTCTTCCCACTCTCAGATGCAACCGGAGCGACACTGTTGAGTTCTGCTCGCAATTCCTCAAGACGAGGAGGGAGGGACAGCAACAACTGCTCGCGTCTATGCAGAACTGCCTTGGCCAACAGTTCAGGGGGCATGGAAAGCAGCGTTGCAGGGTCCATATGAGCGACTGTTCGACTAGCGATGCGCCAATAAAGTGTTGCTACGAGGGCGGTCAGGTGCCACAAAGGTATTCACACGACCGCGTACCGAAATAACACGATGAGACCGCCCCGAATGCTCACATTACTCATGTGCATGGGACTCTTGCTTGGAGGAATTCCACTTGCCATGGGCGACGATGTGGGTGGGATAGCCATTCTCGATGCGGCACTAGTCATCGAAGGAAATGGAGATATCGGAAGCGGAACCATCTGGGTAAATCTCACTCTTGAAGAGGTTGAAGGAACGGGGGCGAATGCAAGTATCAATTCCAATATCATGGATTCCGAGGGCAATGTTCTATCTTCAGCTACCGAAGCACTTCAATTGGCCGCTGACTCAACCCAGCAAGTTTCACTCTCGCTGCTGAATGTCCCACCAGGTCAGCATATACTCAACATCAGCGTTTCCGGAGATGCTGCTGCACTACCAGCAAGTGGATATTCAACAAGCATGGAAACACAAGTATCGAGACTACGCCCTCTCGATGTTGGCCTTGCTTCACAGGTACAATGGCTTGCGGAGGGTATAGATTCGAATCTGAATAATACCGGCAACAACAGTATCAGAGATGGTGATGGTGGGCGAATCACAGTTCCTGTTACCAACTCAGGAGACGTCGGGTGGAACGGCTCAATCGCTCTAGTCATTACAGGTCCTGATGGTGAAGCCTACAACGACAGCCTTGCACTGGACCTGCCTTCAGACAATACCTATTACGTAGTGATGAATATTTCAGATCTCAGCGAAGGAGTATACATCGTCAGTGCTGTTATTCAAGGACTCTCCGACTCTGACAGTAGTGACAATTCGGGGAATTTCAGTTTCGTGGTCGAACCACCTCCTCTTGCCGAGTTCAAAATGATGATTTCAATCGATAGTACGGATCCAGAACTTGGAGATATCGTTGAGGCTTCAGTATCCTTGAACAACAGCGGAGAGGCTGATTGGAACGGTTCAATCCAATGTATCGCCGCTGATGACATTACCATTCTTCTACAACTTGACTTATCAGTCAATATTTCCCAAGAGTACCTCTGGAATCTCACAACGGAGGCGCGCCCAGGAGATATCACCTGCATGCTTGAAGGCCTGCAACGGATCTCTGAGAACAGTGATGTTTCTATTTCACACTCATTCATGATGAGCGCTGGAAATCTATTGATGGCTGGAGGAGAAGATATCTCCATCAGCGGAGGGCCATGGCATGTTGGGGATAATGTGGATGCTTCAGTATTGGTTCACAATGATGGACACTCACAAGCCAGCGCAACCTTGTGGCTGATGGATGAATCTCTCTGGAGTGTAGGCGAAGAGGTCCTCATTCCTGTCGGCAGTAGTGTCGAATTGGCTGCATCTCACCTCTTGGACAGCAGCGGAGACAGGAATCTAAGTTGGAAAGTGATGAGTGGAGATTCATTGGTCTCCTCAACACTCAATGGAATGAAAGGGCTGAATGTCGCGACTGAACAATCCTTCAGTCTGGACATCACCGCAGTGACTTGGGATGCTGTAGATGGAATCTCAATAGAATGGGCTTCTCAACTGAGCGACGGACCAAAGAGAGATCTTGAGGTCTCTATCGGCCTGATGGTTCAAAGCGAGCGAGAAGAGAGGCTCATCATGGAACTGACCCTCGAGCCTGGTCGAAGAACACTGAACAGCGATCTCGGAGTTTATGATGGACAAGCACTTGTCTACATCGACGCCGACCCAATCGATTGGAGACTATCCGGTGTTGATATGATAACCGAAACCTTACCCAGTTCACGACCAGCAGTGTCTGTCGAGATAGACCCCGTCAGTATCCCAAAAAGGCCACAACCAGGCTCAGAGGCATCCATCTCTTGTCTCGTCAATAATGAAGGGCCTGAATCAAAACCTGGGATGATGAGCCTGTTGGGCCCTGATGGCGAGATTTTTGCCGAGGAAGATATAGGGCGCTTGGAAGGCTCAAGTACCATCCAATTCATTATTTCACAGTGGCCAGACGACGAGGATGTTCCATTGACTTGCAGATGGTCGGCAGGTAGCGACCACACATCTTCTCACACTTTCCTTTCCGACATGGGCTCATCATCCAATACTGAGAGCAGTGAGGCGAGTAGCATTCCTTTGACAGAGATTGGCGGCGGCATTGGCATAGCTCTTATCATCGCCTTGATGATTCGCCTGAGTGGAAGTTGGATGGGTGATGCGGAACAACGAGAGATACGCAGAGCCAAGAGGGAAGAAGAACGAACTAAGAGGGCAGAAGAACGTGAAAAGAGTCAGATTCTGTCAAGTGATGAAAAGCGCGAGATAACTTGTACTAACTGTGACCAGAGTCTGAAGGTTCCATCATCATATTCTGGCAAGGTCGCATGTCCCTCATGCAAGCACCAATTTGGAGTCGAAGCGGTTTCAATGCCGGCTCCGGTCCTAGAGAGATCTACTGAGTCAGACTTCGATGAAGAACTGTACGACCTTGAAGGTAAAGAAGAAATCACTGAAATCGAGGAAAGTGATGAAATCGTAGTCTCATCCAACAGCGATATCTTAGGATGCCCTTCTTGCTCTTCCAAACTCAGAGTGCCGATGGAAAAGAGGCCTGCTACAGCCCGTTGCCCTGCATGCAAAACCGAATTCAAGGCTGTTGCAGAGTGATTTCACAAAGCGCGCAATTCATCAACGACCAGCCCTTGCCCATGCTGTGAGCAAGGGCCATTTCCAAGAGTTTGAGGACGAGTACATGGAGACTCTGTTCGAATTCTGGGAGAATGACAATGATGCTATCATCAGGACTGGACAAGTGGCTTTATCGATGAATGTCTCGCCTGCGAGTGCGACTGAAATGATTCAAAGGCTGGCTAGTAAGGAGTTGCTTGATTATCAACCATACAAAGGCCTGAGGTTGACTACTAAGGGAATCGAGAAAGGAGGACGAATCAAGAAAAGGCATCGGCTGGCAGAATGTCTTCTGATAGATGTACTCGGATTTACAGGGGATGCTCACGAGGCTGCGTGTTTGCTCGAACATGCACTCACCGATGAATTGGAAGAATCGCTGGATATTCTGCTCGGTAGGCCAACTCACGACCCCACTGGTAGACCGATTCCTCGTTACGCCGAACTGAAGGTTGAACTGGAGCCAACCAAGATGTTGCTGCTCGCTCATACTATGGAAGTCGGACAGAGCGGGATATTATTCTCAGTTGCAATGCTTGAAGATGATCGCAATCTTCTCGAATCGATGGGCTTCACCCCTGGAAATCAAATTCAAAGAACGATTAATGGGATTGAAGTGGACGGCATCGCACACATGGTCGACGATGCTTTGCTGAAACGCTTGCTAATCAAACCTGAACACTGAGAACCATATTCAACTGAGACCCGATGTGAGAAACATGAGCGAAGAGACCGCAGAGGGGGGCGTTGATGAAACGGCCGAGTCTGACCTCGTAGGCGACATTCTCTCCAAAGCCAAGGATATCGATGAGAAAAAGGAAGTTGAAGTCGATGATGAGGAAGATGAAGATGAACAGAAAATGGGTATCGTCGGAAAGATTTCTTCTGGAATACAATCCTTGGGACAATTGACTGAAGAGGAAGAAGAACGCGTGATTGCTCAGCGCGATATAGACCGCCGAATCCTGAGGGCAACCAGCGAGGCAGATGAAGAAGTATGGGGGGATAAGGAACGCGAACGCCATGCAAAGATGCAGAAGTTGGAACGAGGGCTATTACGAATAGACAGATTACTACTCTCAGATGGCGTCAATCTATTGGTTCTCCTCCCTGCAATCATAATCATTCTTGAGATATTGGCCTGGAACTGGTGGGATTCATCCCCTGCATGGTGGGAAGGGAGCGTCGAAGATACATTAGGAATAGAATTTGGATTCACTGTTGCAGGCATTGCTTTCGTGGTTTCAGGAGCATGGATGCTTGGAATCTTGTTGACTAGACAACGCCTTTGGGTGACCCAATCAATCATGTCAGACGAGGTAGAAAGATTCCAGAAGATGGGCAGGCCATTCTCAAGCATGCATGGCTATCCTGCCTTCAAATCGATGACCACTGGGACTTTACGCAATCGAACCACCACACTGATTCTCTGTATTTTTGCATTGATTCTGCTCTTGTTCGGTCTTTTCAGCGACAAGAGTGCGGAAAATGGACAGACTGTATTGTTACTCGGAATCGGAGTCACGATACTCGCCCTTGGATTGCACCTTATCAGTAGAGAAACGCTCTACAGTACTGCAGAACCCGGAGGTATTCTTTCGGTGTACGAACCACCTGTTCATCCCGCCCTGCTCGGTCAGGTTTTCTCAGACCTGATGTTGACTCATATGGACCCATTCCTCCGAATGAGGTTTGAAGATTTCATGCAGCGCTTCCGCACCTCGTTACAACCAGGTTTCGACCCCGTCATTGGAAGAGAGAGATTATTCTACATCCTCCATCTACATCGAAGAGGTGCTTTGTCAAACGAAGATCGAAGAAGAGAGGTGGCAGAAATCATCGTCGATGAAGACATCGATGAGATTCTTGACCACCCATTCTTCAACGACGAGGTCTGGGCAAGATTGCTGGATAGGTGCAAATCTCGTTGCCCTTCATTCTTCAGGATACTTGACCGTCTTGAACACTCTCTGAGAGTTGACATTCAGGGGCTCAAGAGCAAAGATTTGATCTTTGATGTTGACATGGAGAATGTGGTCTATGAGCACGCAAGTCTTTTCTGTCTATTGATCAACAACAGCGAGGAGACTCGAAGCGTGGTATTACGAATTGAAAGTCCAGACTTCCGACCGGGCACGATTCATCTCAATTTGAGCCTCCCTCCTGCATCCTCAATAATCTCGAAACTTCCAGAACAACTGGCATTATCCAGTGAAGGTGATGATGATGTTCTGGCTGCCATTGCCAATCTTCTCAATGTTGGACAGTTGAATTGGCTTACTTTGTTGCCTGAACGGCTCGGAGAAGCAACCGTCTCAGTGAGCCTTGAAGATGAAGATGGAGATTTGATTCTGGGACGTGTTGTAAATCTAAGAGTGAAGAGTGAATGGAATCGTCGACTGACTAAACTCAGTGGCCTGATATCCATCGCTGTAGGTGCTGTTGCGATAATCTCGGCATTTGCTCTAAAAATCATAGATTTCCTCAGCAATTAGTTGACTCTGCACATTTTGCAGTGTGTCTGAAAGAGAACAGCATTGAAACGGTCAATCCCTTCGCATCAGCCATGTCCGAGGGTGATTCAAGTCCGAACGAGGATTCTGTTGACGACGGCGTTGACTTGCGAGACAAGCTGCAAGCAATGGAAAAACGGTTGTCGAAACTTCGAGAGATTCGTGGCCAACACAACGACAAGGCAAACCGAAGTGCTGACCAACGAAACGCCGTGCAAAAACAATACAAGGAACAGCGAAAAAAACTCGATCTAAAACTCGAGGAAATTAAAGCGATACGAGCGATTGTGAAACAACACAAGGATAGAAGGAATTCCATTCAATCTCAGATGAAAGAACTCTTTGGACGCCAACGCTCATCTCGAGACAATGAGAAAAAGGGCCGCTCGGTTGGAGCCGAATACAACAAACTCAGTGCTGAAGTCAGTGGGATAGAGGAACGCCTAGAGACCTCTGGAACGATTACTCTAGAAACAGAGAAGAAATTGGTCAAGATGGTCAAAGACATGCACAAGAGGCTTGCAGAGTTGGAGCCAGAGTTGAAAGCTCAGGAACTGATCAAGGTTGATCTCGACGATATAGAAGGAACCATTGCAAGAATGAAGCAAGAAGCGGATGATGCTCATCAGTTGATGCTGGAGAAAGTCTCCGAAGCCGATGAAGCATCAAAGGGCATGGATGAGATGTTCTCTCATCGCGACTTCCTGAAGGCCGAAGGGGACCGATTTCACGATGCATTCGTAGCAGATAAAGAGAAAGCCAACGAGATACATGAAAAAGCTCTTGAATTGATGAAACAAGTGACTGAAGTCAAAGGATTGATGAAAGCCGAACGGAAAGAACGCAGGTCTTGGATTGATGACCACAATGCATCTGTGGTAGCTGAAATGCAAACTGGTGCCGATAGTGATGAAGTTGCAGACGAGTTAGTGAAATCATTGCTGGAGGATGGAAATCTATCCATCGGCGGAACTCTGGATTCTGACTCCAAAGAAACAGTACAGAGGACCAAGCGCAAACCAAAGAACAAGAAGAAGAAAATCACACCTTGGCGCAAGGAATAGAGGTGTTTCCTTTGAAAGGCGTCATCATGGCTGGTGGGCTGGGCTCGAGACTACGCCCTCTGACACTTCAAAGACCCAAACCGATGGTGGAGGTCATTGGAATACCAGTCATCAATTTCGTAAAGGATGCCCTGACCTGTGCAGGAATCTCCGAAGTCATCGTCACAACCGGATACAAAGGCGAGACACTATCCTCACTTGTTGAGTCATGGAATGAAGAAGGGCTCAAAGCATGGGTAAACGAGGAGGATGTCCCGATGGGCACTGCTGGGTCAGTACGCCTGTTGAAAAATGAACTGAAAGACACCTTCATCGTTGGTTCGGGAGATACTCTGGCTTCGTTTGATATCGCTTCACTACTCAAGGAACACAAGGAATCTGGAGCTGCTGCCACCATGGCACTATGGGAAGTAGAAGACCCAAGCGAATACGGCATTGTTGGAATGGCGCAAGAATTGGATGGAGAACTGGACGCTGGATTACGGAATGGCTGGATTATAAAATTCCTAGAAAAACCAACTCCAGAACAGGCATTCAGCAAAGTCATCAACGCTGGGCTTTACATCTTGGAACCTGAAGTTCTTGAGTTGATTCCCGAATCTGAGAAGTTTGATTGGAGCAGGCAGGTATTCCCAGCCATGCTCGAAAAGGGAATGGCACTGCGAGGTAGCACAATCTCGGGAATCTGGTTCGATATTGGCAGACCATCAGATCTACTCAAAGCACAAAGAGTGATACTCGATGAACAAGAACAGTTGTGGACACAACTACCTCTTGGCGATGGTAGTGGTGGAGGTTTCATTTCACCGAATGCCAATATTGAGGGAGAAAGTGTTGATTCTGTGATTCTTGAGAACTGTCATATCATGACCAGTGCGGTCGTCAAAGATTCATTGATGATGGCAAGCAGCATTGTCGCACATGGTTGTTCAATCACATCTTCTATCATAGGCAGTGGTTCAGTGGTTGAGGAAGGAGCGTGCCTCGATGATTGTGTTATCGGAGATGGCATGGTGGTTCCTGCATCTAGCGACTGGCAAGGAATCAAATTTCCTGATGCTATGAACCAATGACGGCATTAACCTCAAGAAGGAGACTACATGCGTGGCCTCAAGTGATACCATGAGTTCAACCCCGATTCGCCATTATGATCGCACCTGGGAAGAGATTGAGGAGATGCTGGAACTGGCGATTGAACGCAAACAGAAGTGGAAAGATTGGTTTGAACAATGTCGCGAAGATGGAGATCGCGAAGGGATGATGGAAGCAGCAAGGAATTCAAAAGCACTAGATGGAGTCATCAAATGCCTGAAATGGACATTGGGTGAAGAAGGAGTTCCCCATCCGTTGGACTAGATTCTACGAACCCAGGTTCGTGTGGCTGCATCTCGTGAATACCACATTCCCGAATTATGTGGATACTCTATCCACTCATTGCCATCCGTCCTCATCTGACCTACAACGGAAGGATCCGGTCCGGCTGCAGCAACCTGTTGCTGTTGAGGCTGGGCATACTGTTGCTGTTGAGGCTGGGCGTACTGCTGCTGTTGAGCGTACTGCTGCTGTTGAGCGTACTGCTGCTGTTGAGCATGAGGATCTTGAGTAGCCATAGCTGCGGCATATTGCTGATGATAATGAGCATCTTCGTCTTCATATTCCTCTTCCTCATCGCTACCCCCTCTGACCAAAAGGACAACGAGAAGGATGACTGCGATGATACCACCAATGAGCAATCCCCATGTCACTGGATCTCCATCTCCTAATCCGGACAGGCCGCTGGACTCCTCGCCCATCGACTGCCCGTCGCCGCCTCCTCCATCCTCGGTCGCTGGAGGGCAACCAAGATTACCCTCTTTGTTCGAGGTTCCGAAGGTGTTTGGACAGGCATCAGGCTGAATTCCATCTGCA
>Ga0066853_10000149_pt1 | contig 24195 bp, 23 predicted proteins | sample ETNtaG_28_FD_67284 | JGI IMG/M metagenome (GOLD analysis project Ga0066853, IMG submission 67284) | Marine microbial and viral communities from oxygen minimum zone, Eastern Pacific Ocean - ETNP201406SV61 | ecosystem: Environmental > Aquatic > Marine > Oceanic | place: Pacific Ocean: Eastern...
ATTTGTCATAATCAGTTAACCCATATTGAGACACATGCTTAGAAAGAATCAAATAGTTATAAATGGGTAGTGGGTTTGGTAATATATTTTCATAAAATATATTTTCATTCGCACAGTTATTTCCTTGTTTATATGCCTGAATCTTTTTCCTGTAGAAATGTGATCCCAATACATCTTGCACTGCAATCATTTCGTTTTTTGTGGCTTCATTGATCAAACTTATCTCACTGATGATTTCTAGATGTATTGATTGAGGGAGGGCCTTTTTAATAAATCTTAAATTACTATAAGGTAAAAAATATAAAAATAATCCGAACCATATTACAGTACAATATTGAACTAGTTTGTATCTTTTTATTGTGTCAAATGCATTTTCTGTGTTAATATGTTTAATTGATACAATAACACTTAATATTAATAGAGTTCCTGATACATCATCATAGTGATAATGAGAAGAATACATTTGAGGAACCCCTGAAATAAGATTAATGCCAATTGTCGGCATTGCCATAATTCCATTTTTCCAAAATATAATTGGAATAAACAGTAATGGCATCATTAAATAGATAAAGAAATAAAAAATCTTTGCGCTTATGTCTTTAAAAGGATTTATAAGGTTAAAATCATTGTATCCTGATGTCGAACCCCTGAAATAAGATTTAAACTCAAACATGATTAAATAGATCGAAATTATTCCTATGGCTAACAATAAATATCCGGACAGATTTTTTGGTTCTTTAAAAATTTTGTAACATCCAAATCCTATCCATACACTTCCCAAATGTTCTTTAAAACCCAACAAGCATGTCATTGAAATAAAAAATAATATCCATTTTTCCTTTTTTAAAAAGAAGAAACTTAATAGTACAAATGGTGGTGCAAGACTAGATGCCTGAAATTCATATCTTACACTGTTAATAATGGGCCGATATAAAAATAACCACAATGCAGCAATTATAAATGTGATTAACCATATCTTATTATTTTCCTTAAATTCATCTTTTATGATTAAATATAATATTAACATGCTTGTTGTATAGGCTAGGATTTTAAATCCCATCATCCAATTAATACTGGGTATGATCATATAAAATAAAGCTATAAATGACATGGAAGGCGAGAAATGTTCTCCCAGATTGTGCATGTTGAATATTGACGAAAAAAAATTACCATTAGATATATTGTACAAGATGTTGCTATGATATCCGGCATCAAGAGTAAATAAATTAAATGAATAGTATTTGAAAATTACATAAATTAACCATAAAAATGATTGAGTGATCAATGCGAATATTAACCATTTCCTATTTCTATCTTTAAAAATAAAATTATTTAAAGATTCATAAAATCTTAATAATAATTGATAATATTGCCCTTTGATTATCATGAATTTTAAGAAAATTATTAAGATTAAACTTGGAATGGCATATAAAGATGCTCCTGCAATCCCGCTCCACCACATAAAAAAAGTTAAGCTAATCAAAAACAAAAATACTTTATAATCAGTTAAAAAAGTGAATTTGTGAAACATGTGTTGATGAAAGTATCCTTTCAATAATTTTTTCGATAATCCCCAACTGACAACCATTTCTCGACAAGGCAATAAAGAATAATGAACCAGTATCGGCTTCCCATTTCCTTGATCTTCAGTTTAGAAACTCCGGATTTTCGATTATGCCAGGAGTTTGGCAGAACTGTATAACTGTAGCCACGGACGATGACCTTTAGAGGAAGTTCAACGGTCAGGTTAAAATGATGGCTCAAAAAGGGTTCTAGTCCGGAAATCGTTGTGTTGCGGTAAAGTTTGAAAGCATTGGTAACATCACTGTATTGAATGGCAAAGAGCAGGCAGATGATCCAGTTGGTCAATCGATTGAGCAACAGTTTAAGGGTAGGATAGTCAACAACTTTCCCTCCGCGTGCAAAGCGATTTCCAAAAACGGCATCAGTACCCTTGATGTTTGCTTCTCTGAAGAACCTCACAAGATCTTTTGGATCATCCGAGGCATCGGCCATCATCACTGCCACCCAGTCCCCTTGGCAATGCCTGAAACCCGTCCTAACCGTGAATCCGTATCCGTTCGGCTCTGTATTGTCAAATATTTTTACCCTTGGGTTTTCCTGTGAGATTCTGTTCAAGATGGAACCAGTGGTATCCGTCGAGTGATCATTCACTACGATAACTTCAAAATCGATCGATTCTTTTCCCAGGGTATGGCATAGGTCTTCCAGAGTGTTTTTAATGCAGTCTTCTTCGTTATGGGCGGGGATTACTACGCTGAGGCTTGGATTCATGCACGTTCCATTTGAGCTTCAACAATCTCATTCAGTATTTCCCGGATACTATAACGGTAGTTCCAGTCAGGAAAGTGTGACTGAAATTTTCGAACATCGCTGATCCACCAGATATGATCCCCGATGCGGTTGGTTTCCTCATAGCTCCGGTTCATTTCACGCCCTGAGAGTTCTTCACAGATCCTAATTGCTTCAAGCATCGAACAGTTCGAATATCGTGATCCTCCGGCATTGTATACTTCACCGATCCTTGGTTTTAAAAAATACTCCCAGAACATGCTGACCAGGTCGTGGCTGTGAATGTTGTCTCGAACCTGTTTTCCTTTGTAACCAAAGATGGTGTAGGATGCTCCGCTTACTGCGCATTTGGCTAAGTAGGCCAGGAACCCATGAAGCTGTGTTCCTGAATGAGCGGGTCCGGTGAGGCAACCTCCTCGAAAGATTCCGGTCTTCATCCCGAAATAACGCCCATATTCCTGCACCAGTAGATCTGCTGCCACCTTGGAAGCTCCGAAAAGGCTGTGTTTCGACTGATCGATGCTCATCTGTTCGTCGATTCCGAATTTGGCGTAGGGATGTTCTTCAAGTTCCCAGCGGGTCTCCTTTTCCACGAGTGGAAGAGAATTCGGCAGATCCCCGTAGACCTTATTGGTAGAAGTGAAGATGAAAACGGCTTCGGGAGCATACTTTCGAGTCATTTCAAGAAGAACCAAGGTTCCATTTGCATTGACCGTGAAATCCTTGAATGGATCTTGTGCCGCCCAGTCATGGGAAGGTTGTGCAGCACAGTGAATCACTCCCGTCAGTCTTGATCCGCATTCCTGGAAAATCCGCTTCATTGCTTCTTCGTCCCGGATGTCGGCATCAACATGACGGTAATTCGGAATCTCCTTTTCCAGGATTTGCCGATTCCAGTCCGTGGAAGCATCACTTCCAAAAAATTCGGCGCGCATGTCATTGTCGATGCCTATCACATCGAGGCCCTTTCCCGCAAAAAAACGAACCGTTTCCGATCCAATAAGTCCTGCGGAACCACTTACGATAACAAGGCTCATATATTTATAATGAAAAATATATTATGAAAGGATGGGGCGAAGCTGGTCCTGGTATGAGTCCATCCAATGGTGGATTTCCTTCAAGATGGTTTCAAGGTTTCGCTTTGGTTTCCAACCGCAATGGTTTTGAATCAGGGTGGAGTCGGTGATGAACCAGGGTACATCTCCGGGACGCGCTTCAGGTTTTCTTTGGATGGGGATTGACTTGCCCGTGATTTTTTCACACCACTCGGTCAATTCTAGCAAGCTGGTGCTGATTTCGATCCCGCCTCCTACATTGAAGGTTCCCCCATGGTAATGTTCGGGCTGATTGAGCTGGAGCTCGATGAGGTCTCCTAGATCCTCGATATGCAACATATCCCTGACCTGGAAACCGCTTCCCTCGTAGCCGATGTAGGACAAATTCCCACCAAAAAGGTGCTTTGCCATCCAGAGCACCACCACGCCCTGATCGACTTTTCCCATTTGCCAGGGACCGGTCAAAACCCCACAGCGGTTGATGATCATGGAGAGGCCAAAATTTTCAGCGTATTCAGCAATCATCAATTCGGAAGCAAGCTTGGTTGTTCCATAGAGCGTTCTCGCTCCTTCCAGAGGGAAATCCTCCGAGATGCCCATAGAGCTGACTCCAGGTAATTCCTGCTTTCCTTCCAATTCAAAACGAGTGTTTCCGGAACGGTATTGCAGTTCCTGGATCTTTTTGACTGGATAGACTCTGCTGGTGGAGAGAAAGATCATCCCCGCATTGTTTTTTCGGGACAACTCCAGGCAGTGATAGGTTCCAAGCAGATTGGTGTGGACCAGATAATCCGTGGCTCCATCGATTCCGGCCAATGCCGAAGGTTCCGCGGAACATTCAAGGATCCACTCCACGTTTTTGAAATCCAGATCGCCAGGTTGCCTGATGTCTCCGTGAACAAACTCCACTCCGGATTCACGAAGTCTAGTGAGATTGAGTTCCGAACCACGCCGTTTCAGGTTGTCGAAGGCTACGACCTGCTTTTCTGGAAACTCCTTTTTCAGCCTCAATGCCAGGTGGGAACCAACAAATCCTGCCCCGCCGGTGATGAGGATCAAAATCTCACCAAAATTATCATTGCAGTATAAAGCATCTAATCAATATTAATTAGATTGAAGAGATACAATATTTTATCTAGTTGTGCCCTTTGGCTTTTGGACCCATTCATTGGGTAAAAGCCAAAAGAGAATATTAGTTAGAAAAGACTATGGTTTTAAGCCATAACAATCAAATGTTGATAAAACCTAAAACCCATACCCAATGTAGACGGTGGTTTCAGAGTCTTCCTGGCTGAAGCCATGGTCGATGCGGAAGATGACGTTGTTGAAAAGAAAGCGCCCACCGAGTCCGTAGGAGTTACGGAAATTTTTCCAGAAACTGGATCCCATGTCCGGGGAAACGGTGCCTTCTTCATAGAACACTGCAGCCTGGAACCCCGCAAACGTGCCCCGTTCGATGAAATAATTGAAGGCATCCTGGGTTTCGATGAGGTACCAGCGGTATTCGATTCCACGGAAATGGGTGTAACTGTCATAAAAACGGTTGGTCCGGTAACCCCGAAGACGCTGGGTACCGCCTAGGGTCGTGGCGCGTCCGCGTTCTGCTTCAGCTACCTGACGCTTGTAAAGCACGTCTAAAATCGATTGACATCCTGGGCTTAGGCTTTCATTGCAGAGGTAGTTGTCACGATTGACGGTGCCGGCTTTTCTGACATGAGAAGTACCCACGAACTGGTTCAGGACCAACACGCCTTGGTTATTTTCCAGCAGGGGGATGTAGCCTGTCAGGTTGAAATCATCCTGGTAAAAAGAAGAATTTTCACCACGTGAGGCAGGCATATCCCAGCGATCCCACTGGAAACGATAGCCGATGCGAGGATCCCTTCGGTGATCAGTGTCATCCAGATAGATGCCATAACGATAGCCCATTGGGTTTTCATTCAAATCCGCCCTCTGTGCGGAATAAAAAGTTCCGTTTGGATCAACCAGCCCATAGGGCGTCACTCCGGAATTGACAAAGCCGTAATAGAATTCCAACTGATAATCTGAGAAATTCAATGACATTTCACCTCCATGACCGTAGATTTTGCTGCCAAGCAGGTAGTAGGTCTTTTCCCGCTCGGAATCGATCCCACGTTCACCTTCCGGCCAGGTACCGTTACGGATGTCCGTGTAAAACAACGAAAAGGTCAAATGCGGAGTAAAGACCGGAATGTCCAGAACCGTCAAGATTTCAATCCCAAAATCTCCATCCTGGAAATGCTTTGCCTCGCCTCGCAAACTGACTGCAGTGATGTCCACCTCACTTCCGCCAATACCGGAAACGGTGGCTCCCAATCCGTAAAAATCCTGTACCCCCGGAATGCTACCTGCCACCGGGTAAAGAAAATATGACAATTCGGGGTTAGGACGAGACCTGCGTTCGAACACCAGAGCCGTTGCCTGAGTCAAGCATGACAGGAAAATGGCTATCATTAATATAAAATTTTGACTCTTCATGATGTTGATCCAGAGTTATGAATTATAAAATTACTATTTAAAAAACCTTTACTAGTTTGGATTAACACCTTCTCGAGAGGAAGGGGGATTTGTCCAATTGATTGAGGATGTTTTTCTAATCTGATCAATGTATAGCGCATAGAATAAATCAGAAAAACTATCAGAAAAGGATTCTTGTGAAACATTCCTTGTCCATCCAGATGATTCATCTCGAATGTCAGGTAGCGAAACGTATTCTGAGTTTATCCTTCTTTGACTTTGGTCTGTTATTGAATTCCCCAGACACATCACTAAACCGCTTGGAAAACTTCCTCACTTGTGGCTAAAAATTTGTTAGAGAATACTTCCTCAAAAATAATATACAATGTAAATTTACAAAGTAAAAATAAACTGGAAAATAAATCCTGTCTAAACTTAATTGTGCTAGCTTGCCGTTGGACGAGTTAATAGATTATTTTTCACTAATATACTATAGATGGATTGCTTTACAATCAGGAGAGATTTGAGTACTGAAGAAAATACAAACTGTAATGAATCATAGCAAATAATGATTGATGCAACGCCTCTATCCTGAAAAACCTCGCGAATCAATTTCCTTGGGACCTGCTTGGCAGATATGCTTTATGCAGAAGCAGAGATGTCAGGGACCTGGCTTTTGGAACGCGAAGAAGTTGGAATCGATGAGGAATGAGATGGTATTCAGTCGTACCAACATCTTGAATGGACAGCGGAATTGACGGACAAGAATCCCTAACGACGGACATCAAACATACCAAGGTCTAGGGCGTTTGTGGTAAAACTCACCGGAGTACGGAGGGTTCTGGAAATTGGAGTCTTTACAGGTTAGAGTTAAATTCCATGGCCCTTGCTCTTCCTGAAGACGGTATCATAGTCGCTTGCGACATTAATGATGAATATACCAGTGAGGCGAGAAAATACTGGCATGCAGTTGGTGCTGGCTCAAAGATTGATCTAAAATTCGGACCCGCAATGGATATGGTTCATGAACTTTCGAGTCAGGACAACCGGGAACCTTTCGACTTTGTCTTCATAGATGCGGACAAGGGAAATTACTGAAATTACTAAGAAGGAGCACTTTCCTTGCTTCAAACCGGTGGACTTTTCCTGATCGATAACGTGCTTTGGAGTGGAAAGCTCAGCGATGAAATCAATTCTGAGGAGCACACTGTTGCCAGCAGGGAGTTCAACCGTAAATGGCATCAGGATGACCGCATCGATCTCAGCCTGTTACCGGTCGCTGACGGACTCACCCTAGCCCGCAAGCGCTGACCCGTTTTTTTCATGACACAATCTGATGTAATCATCATCGGCGGAGGGATTATCGGCCTTGCCACCGCCCATGAACTCTGCCGTCTCCACCCCCATTTGTCCCTCACCCTGCTCGAAAAAGAGGAAAAACTGGCTCAGCACCAAACAGGGCATAACTCGGGAGTGCTCCATTCCGGAATCTATTACCGTCCGGGATCGCTGAAAGCACAAAACTGTCGCGAAGGCAAACGAAGGATCGAGCAATTCTGTATGGAGGAAGGCATTTCTCATGAAATCTGCGGAAAGGTGATTGTCGCCTTGGATGAATCAGAACTACCTGCTTTGGAAACCATCTACCAGCGAGGAGTGGAAAACGGAATTCTTTGTGAAATGATCGATGCTGAAAGACTTCATGAATTGGAACCACATGTTGCTGGAATAAAGGCGATTCATGTACCCGAAGCAGGGATCGTTGATTACCGTCAGGTATGTGCGAGGATGGCAGAGAAAGTAGAGACAAAAGACGGGAATCAGATCCTGTTGGCTTCGAAAGTGGTACAAATGAACATGGCAGGAAATCGGGTTGTCGTCTCCACTTCACGGGGGGAGCATGAATCACGTTTTGTGGTCAACTGCGCAGGCCTGCATTCGGACCGGGTCACTTCACTCACAGAGACGCCAAAAGCCAAGATCATTCCCTTCCGAGGTGAATATTTCGAGGTCGTTCCGGAAGCTCATCACCTCTGCCGAAATCTGATATACCCGGTACCTGATCCGAGCTTCCCCTTCCTTGGTGTTCATTTTACACGGATGATCGAAGGCGGACTTGAATGTGGCCCGAATGCGGTGCTGGCATTCGCCCGTGAGGGTTATACCGGTTCGACTGTGAACTGGAAAGATCTTTCAGAAACCCTGAGCTATTCGGGATTCCTCAGGCTTTCTGCAAAATACTGGCGCACGGGCCTTGGAGAAATGTGGCGTTCTTTCAGTAAACGTGCTTTCGTTCGGGCCCTGCAACGTCTGGTTCCGGAAATACAGGAAGATCACCTGGAAGCCGTTCCTGCAGGGATCAGAGCTCAGGCGGTCACTCCGGAGGGCAAGCTTGTCGATGATTTTTTGATTCAAGAATCCGAACATATCATCCATGTTGGCAATGCCCCATCACCCGCAGCGACTTCCTCGCTCAACATCGGACGGCTGATTGTTGAAAAACTTGAGGCACATTTTTAACCCCACTCATGTAGTACGGAATGCTCTACCGTGTAGTGCGGCCATTGTTTTTTTCTGGAGACCCAGAAAGGACCCATGAACGGGTGCTTGGAACTGTGGAACGTCTCGCTTCAGTAAAGGGCTTTGAAAGCTTTGCCCACAAACTTTACGGCTGGGAATCCCCTCTCCTGGAAACCCTACTTTGGAATCGTGTGCTTCCCAATCCTGTTGGGCTAGCTGCCGGTTTTGATAAAAACGGAAGGATCATCGATCCTCTCTTCAGCCTCGGATTTGGCCTAGTCGAGGTGGGCACGATGACTCCTCGCCCCCAGCCGGGGAATGAACGCCCCAGGCTTTTTCGCCTGCTTGAGGACAAGGCCCTGATCAACCGACTCGGGTTCAATAACGAAGGGTTGGAGTGTCTGATTGAAAAACTTCAAAAAAGAATAAGTCGAGGGATACTTGGTGTCAATCTGGGGAAAAATAAGGATACACCTCTCGAGGATGCAGTTGAGGATTACCTGAAAGGACTGGCAGGAACGCATCCTTGGGCGGATTATTTCTGTGTCAATGTCAGTTCTCCAAATACCGAAGATTTGAGACGCCTGCAGGAAGGAGATCAACTGAGCGGGCTGTTGGATCGGGTCTGCCGTCAAAGAGAATTTTTGGACAGCAAAACTGGAAAAAAGACTCCGTTGCTGATCAAAATCGCGCCGGATTGGAAAGATGATGCTCTTGAACAAAGCATCGAACGCCTCAAACCTTTCCCTCTGGATGGTATCATTTCCACCAACACCACACTTTCAAGAAGCGGGTTGAACAACCCCTTAAGTCGTGAATCCGGAGGATTGAGCGGAAAACCGCTGTTGGAGTCCAGCAACCGGATTGTCCGAACAATTTACCGAGAACTTGGTACAAGGATGCCGATCCTGGGTGTGGGAGGAATTTTCACTGCCGAGGATGCGTATCAAAAAATCAAAGCGGGAGCGAGCGCAGTACAAATCTACACCGGGCTGGTTTATGAAGGGCCGGGACTCGTGATGCGCATTAAAAAGGGACTGGCCAGGTTACTCAAAGAGGAAGGACTGCCAAACATAACTGCCGCAATTGGGATCGAAGCCAATCAATCGAGTCAGTCCTGACGTCGGTCTCGGATCACCTCGAGCATTTCCTCGACCGTGCCAACTTTTTTTCTAGGGCGACCTTCCGCTTCCCCGGCCTTGGTCTCATAATCCTCCAAAAGTTTCCAGTCGCTGAAGGAAACGACCTCGGCTCCCTTATTTTGAAGTAGTTTCAGGATGTCCGGGACTTCACCCTTTTCCAGAGGCTCTGATTCCGAGGCATTGAGGGTGGCAAGCATGCGGTTCACGCTTTCGATGGCATCGGGTTTATTGGTTCCAACAACCCCACTGGGCCCACGTTTGATCCATCCCGCGGCAAATTCTTTTGGGCAGCGTTTTCCGTTTTCCAAAATCTGACCTGCCTCATTGGGAATCGTTCCTGAAGTATCGTCAAAGGGCACATCAGGCAGAGGTTCACCACGGTAACCCACCGAACGAAAAATCAATCCGGTCTGCAATTCGAAGGTCTGATCCGTCGCTTCGGCACCCATAGACCCATCAGGTTTTTCTAGCAGCCGGTTCCTTCTCAATTTGATGCCGGTTACCCTTCCGTCCTTTCCAAGGATCTCCACCGGAGAGGCAAGAAAGAGAAGATGGAGTCTCTTTTTCATTCCGCGTGGTGGGGTTTCGAGCATTCCCTGTAAGAGCTCGATGTTCTTGCGCGTGTCCTTCCCGGCCTCTTCCTGAAGAAACTTTTTGCTGGAGGCATCAAGGTTCAGTGCATCTGCTTCTAACTCCACTTCGGTGTCAGGCAGATGCATCAGTTCCCTGGCTTCGACGGGGGTGAACGCGGCCTGGACGGGTCCCCGACGTCCGATGACCCAGATATCACGGACCCTGCTTGAATCCAATGCCAAAAAAGCTTGATCGGAAATATCCGTCTGTCTCAATTCCTCCATACGGTGGGAGAGGATCCGGGCCACATCGATGGCAACGTTGCCCATTCCGATGATCACCGCCTGTTCTGAATTCAGGTTGAAACGTTTTTCGCGGTAATCGGGATGAGAATTGTACCAGCCCACGAACTCGGTCGCCGAATGGCTTCCTTCCAGGCCTTCTCCAGGGATACCAAGCCTGCGATCACTTCGGCTTCCAACCGTGTAGAGCACTGCGTCGTAATGTTCGAGCATCTCTTTGCGTGTCAGGTCCCTCCCGAATTCAATGTTTCCAAAAAAACGGAAATGATCCTGGCTCGCGATCCGGTCGAAGATCTTGCAGACGTTCTTGATTTTCTGATGGTCTGGGGCCACTCCTCCGCGCACCAATCCGTATGGAGTGGGCAGGCGGTCAAAAAGATCAACCTTGACTGGGATCTCCTGCTGTTTCAGAAGTTCACCCACAGCGTAAAACCCTGCTGGCCCGGCACCTATAACAGCCAACCTCCAGTGGGGGGGATTGGAACACGACAAATCAGGCTGTGTCATCTTTCCTAACCGGCTGATAATTTACGTAGCAATTCACCACCACCCTGTTCAAGTAGGGCACGTGCAACCCTGACTCCCAGTTGTTCCGCATTCTGACGAGGAGCATATTCTTCCCCTCGAATGATTTCGGTTCCATCCGTATCCGCAATTAATGCCCGAAGATGGAGCATTTCATTTTCAATCATACACAACCCAGCAAGAGGGACCTGACAGTTCCCCTCAAGTTTTTCGAGGACCTTCCTTTCTGCAATGATACAATCCCTGCTAGAATCATCATTCAAGAAATGAAGCTTTTTCAGGGTATTAACGTCATCCTTTCGGATTTCGATGGCCAACACGCCCTGGCCTATTGCAGGAAGCATCTGTTCTGGTAAAAGTTCCTGGTCGATACGATGTTCCAGTTCCAGTCTTCGCAATCCAGCTACCGCCAGAACAGCAGCATCCACTTTACCAGAATCCAGTTTCTGAAGTCTTGTAGGAACATTTCCACGTAAGGAAGTTACTTTTAGATCGGGCCGTATGTTTTTGAGCTGGGCAGCGCGCCTGAGGGAACTGGTGCCTATCATGGAACCGGGAGGAAGATCCTCGAGTTTCATATTCTTTTCACGGAAGACAATGGCATCATGAGGATTTTCACGACTCAAGATGGTGGAAAGCTCCAGTCCGTCAGGCAATAAGGCAGGTACATCCTTGAGGCTATGGACGGCAAGATCAGCTTGGTTTTCCAGTAGAGCACTTTCAAGTTCCTTGACAAAAAGCCCTTTACCACCTGCTTCCGCCAGAGGACGATCAAGAATCAGGTCCCCTTTGGTTTTGAGCACAACCAATTCAACACGGAGTCCTGGATGCTGTTGCAGAAGCCTATCACGGACGTGTTCCGCCTGCCAGAGTGCAAGCTTGCTGCCTCGTGTGGCAATCCTCAGCAACGAACCTGACACTTTAGAACCAGATGACGTAGAACCCACTCATCACTTCTTGAGCAACTTGAGGGCAGGTTGGGAAATGCTTTCCTGTTTTGAGTGATTGGGGTCCAAATCAAAAAGTTCGGAAAGGGTTTCCAGATAGAGGTGCAGATCCTCACGTCCACTCAGATGCTTGAGGCGGGTGGAGGGTTTGTGCAGGAGTTTATTGGTTAACACTCTGGCCATTTTTTCGACCTCGGCTTGCTGTTTTTCTGATAGAGATCCAAGCCGCCCCAAGGTTTTTTGCAGCTCTAATTCCACCGTTTCACTGAAAGATTCCCGGAGGTTTTTGACCAATGGGATAACGGACTGGGTTTCGAACCACTGCATCACCTTTTCCTGTTCTTCAAGGATGATTTTTTCTGCAAGGTTTGACTGTTCTTTTCGCTCCTCACGATTTTGCTCAACCACCCCCTGGAGATCGTCGATGTCGTAGCAGTAAACTCCGGAAAGGTCATTTACTGAAGGATCGATGTCCCTTGGAACAGCGATATCGATAAAAAACATCGCTCGACCCCGTCGTTTACGAAGGCTTGCGCGAACTCGATCTGGAGTGAGGATGGGTTCACGGGCTCCCGTGGAACTGATTACGATGTCTGCATCAGGAAGTTCGCTGTAGAGTTTTTCAAAAGGGAAAACACTGGCCTGGAACTGTTCAGCTAATTTCGCGGCATTGGAGAAGGTACGGTTAGTAACTTTCAGTTGATGGATGCCGGTTCGGAGGAGATGAAGGATTGCGAGTTCTGCCATCTCCCCTGCTCCAATCACGAGTACTTTTTGCTGGCGGATGTCTTCGAAAATACGTTTTGCCAGTTCTACAGCGGCATAACTGATGGAAACCGCATTGTCTCCAATGGAGGTTTCGGTGCGGACCCTTTTGGCAACCGAAAAGGCGCGGGTGAACATTGCATAAAGAAAACGCCCTGTTAATCGGTTCTCATGAAAACGTCCGAAGGCCTCTTTCAACTGACCTAGAATCTGCGGCTCTCCCACCACCATTGAATCCAAGCTTGAGGCAACCCGGAAAAGGTGATGCAGAGCTTTTTCTTCACGAAGCAGGTAATGGCTTTGGAGCAATTCTGGAATTCCCCAATAGTTCTGTAGCACTTCCAGAAGTTCTTCCTCTGGACGTTCCATATTGTAGAGAAACAACTCCGTACGGTTACAGGTGCTTAATAAGACACTTTCCTGAATTCCACAGCTGGCTTTGATATGATGAACCAGTTCAAGCTGTTCATTCTCTGTCAAGGAAATCCTATCCCGTACTTCAAGAGGGGTACTGCGGAAATTCCAGCCCAGAAGCGTGAAGTTCATCTTATTGAGTGGAGTATCAGAGAAGGGGGCCCTTGATATTTGCTTGGACAAGCAACTTTGAATCCATTAATTTTTTGAAGTAAACCATTTATAATTTATACCTTTTTAACCTTTTAACAAGTCCCTAATCCTGAAGTGCTTTCCTTCTTCTCACGCTGGATAACGGCCAATGACCTAACCGTGCTTCGGATCCTGCTGGTTCCAGTGATCTTTATCGTGGTTCTCATCTGGAAAAATAACCCCTGGATCCTCTTTGGAATTTGGTTTGTTTATTTTTTTGCCTGCCTCACCGATTATTGGGATGGGGTACTGGCACGCTATCAGAACAAAAGCACCAAACTGGGCATGTTGCTCGACCCGATTGCCGACAAAATCCTGATCATGTCCTTGCTAATTGTTCTAGTAGGACTGAGCCGTGCGCCTGATTATCTTGTGGCGATTCTGATCACCCGTGAATTTGCCATCACCGGACTCCGGGCCGTTGCTGCGGCTGAGGGACGTGTGATTGCAGCCAGCACCGGAGGGAAATACAAAACTATCAGTCAGATGCTTGCAGTAGGATTCCTGATCATCCATTACCCGACTCTTGGCATACCGACCCATGAAACCGGGATAGTACTCCTGTGGCTGGCGACTGGAATTTCGATTTGGAGCGGTTTCCATTACTTCCGAGCTTATTATTCGACCCTGCCCGATCCATCTTCGGAGTCGACAAACTCCGCTGGACAATGAAGCATGACCTGTTAATTTGTTAAGTCCCTCAGACAGCATCCAAGTCTTCAACCCTTCCTTATTTCAAGTATTCTATGACAACCATCCTCTGTGTAAGAAAAGAGCAGCAAGTGGTCATGGCCGGAGACGGCCAGGTATCCATGTCCAATACGATCATGAAACCGTCTGCACGCAAGATTAGAAGAACCTACAACGACAAAGTGATTGCAGGTTTTGCCGGATCTACAGCGGATGCATTCACCCTGTTTGAAAAATTCGACGAAAAGCTGGAGCAGTACAACGGCAAACTGGTTCGATCTGCAGTTGAATTGGCAAAAGAATGGCGAACGGACAAGATGCTGCGAAACCTCGAAGCACTACTAGCCGTTTCGAATGAAGAGGCTTCGTTGATTGTTTCAGGAAATGGAGATGTCATTGAACCGGACGACGGATTGATTGGAATCGGATCCGGAGGGATGTATGCCCTCGCTGCTGCCAGGGCACTGATGGACTCCAAACTTAGTGCGATGGAGATTGCCGAAAAATCGATGAAGATTGCAGCAGAAATCTGCATCTATACCAATGATCAGATCACCTTCGAAGAACTGAGCTTTAAGCCAACTGAATGAACATGGAAGAATTCGCAAAAGAAACCAATCAGACTCCAAAGGAGATCGTCTCTTCCCTGGACCGTTACATCGTTGGTCAGCATGAAGCCAAAAAAGCTGTTGCTATCGCACTTCGGAACCGCTGGAGGAGGCTGCAATTGGGAGATGACCTTCGTGATGAAATCTTGCCCAAGAACATCATCATGATTGGTCCAACAGGAGTCGGTAAAACGGAGATCGCACGCCGCATCGCACGCCTCGTGAGTGCTCCTTTCATCAAAGTTGAGGCCTCTAAATTCACTGAAGTCGGATACGTTGGCCGGGATGTGGAATCCATCATCCGTGATTTGGCCGATTATTCGGTGAACATGGTGCGCCAGGAACTGATGGCACGTAAACAGGAACAGGCTGAGGCGATGGTGGAAGAAAGGTTGCTTGATTTACTGCTGCCCCCGGTCAACAAAGAGGATTCGGAAGAACCTCAGCAAACCAATCCGACCCGTGAAAAATTCCGTGAGAAAATGCGTTCAGGAGTGCTCGAAGATAAGATGGTGGAGCTCAAAGTTGCAGAAAAGGCCTCCGGACCGGTGATGGAACTGATGCCGATTTCAATGAATGACAACATGGACATGAATATCCGTGACATGCTCTCGAACATGATGCCCAAAAAGCAGAAACAGCGTCGTGTTTCCATTGCCGATGCACGGGGCATTTTGCAGCAGGAGGAGGTAGGCAAGCTGATCGACATGGAAGAAGTAACCCGTGAGGCGGTTAACCGAGTAGAACAGAACGGCATCGTTTTTTTGGACGAAGTGGACAAGATCGCATCACGCCGAGGCCAGCATGGACCTGATGTTTCAAGAGAAGGGGTTCAGCGTGACCTTCTGCCGATCGTAGAAGGATCGACGGTCAACACCAAATACGGGGCGATCCGTACCGAGCATATCCTCTTCATCGCCGCGGGTGCTTTTCACCTTTCCAAGCCCTCGGACATGATTCCTGAAATGCAGGGTCGTTTCCCGATTCGAGTTGAACTTGAGTCTCTGTCTCAAGAGGATTTTGTGCGAATCCTCACAGAACCGAAAAACGCATTGATCGTCCAGTACACCGAGTTGCTGAAAACAGAGAAGGTGACCATTGAATTTACCGAGGAAGCGGTTCAGGAAATCGCCAATGTCTCCTGTAAGATCAACGAGGACTCGGAAAACATCGGCGCACGCAGGCTACACACGGTCATGGAGCAACTTCTTGAAGAAGTGAGTTTCGAAGCTCCAGAACTTGAGGGGCAGACGGTCACCATCACCCCGGAATACATTCACGGCCGACTTTCCAATCTGATGAAAAACCAGGATTTGAGTCGCTACATTCTCTGACTTGATGGACTATCCAACCCTGCTTCGACAGCTTGAAGGGCAGCTCAAATTCCTGAATGATCGTGGAACCCGTTTCCTCGGCCTGGAAAAGCTACCAGAAGAAGAGCTTGCTGAAATACAAGAAGGGCTTGTCAGGATTGTTCCGAGGATCCAGGCAAAAACAACGGTCCGAAAAAATGAGAGGCAAAAACCGACTCAAATGATTCGGCAGTTTTTGGACGATCAGCAGCGTTCCAGTTTTATTTCTAAAAAAACGCAGACCACTGGAAAAGTTAGGAATGATTCACAAAATGTTGAAATTTCCATGAAGCCATCGATGAATCAGTCGGAGCTTGATGTATCAGACCAAAACTCTGCCATGGACACAGGACCTGAAGCGAATAACCTTGAGGAACTGAGGGAACTCAACAAAGGGTGCATGCGCTGTCCTTTGGGTTCAGACCGGAATAAGCTGGTATTCGGACACGGCAACCCCAAAACACCTTTGATGTTCATTGGAGAAGGGCCAGGTGCAGATGAAGACGAACAAGGGGAACCTTTTGTCGGGCGAGCAGGAAAATTACTAACCAAGATGATTCACAGCATCGGTATCGATCGTGAGGATGTCTACATCACCAATGTGGTCAAATGCCGTCCTCCCGGAAATCGGAATCCGGAACCCCTGGAAGTTTCTTCCTGCATGAGCATTCTGGAAGGCCAATTGAAATTGGTTTCTCCCAAACTCATCGTCACTCTGGGAAACGTTCCGACCCGTGCCCTGCTTCCAGATATTCAAGGAATCACCAAGGTTCGAGGCAAACCTGTCCAATTTAAAAATTGGACACTGTTGCCAACGTTTCACCCTTCTTATCTTCTCCGCAACCGGACGGCGATGTCGTTGGCCTGGAAGGACTTCAGGATGATTGCCTCGATGGCATTCGGTTCAGAAGGTTGAGCTTAGGTCAACAATCCTGATCCACTTCAACTTCAACTGACCCATGGACCTGCAACCCGTTAAGGGCACGCGTGATTTTTTCCCGGAGCAGATGCGTGAACGCAACTGGCTTTTCGATGTCTGGCGAAAAATTTCGCTGCAGGCAGGATTCGAGGAATACGACACCTGTGTCCTTGAACACGAGGAGCTTTATATCCGCAAGGCGGGTGATGAAATTAGTCAGCAGCTATACAGTTTTGAGGATAAAGGCGGGCGCAGGCTCAGCCTGAGGCCTGAGATGACTCCTTCCTTGGCAAGGATGATCCTTCAGCACCAGCGTTCTCTGCCGATGCCGGTGCGGTGGTTTTCCATCCCCCAATGCTTCCGTTATGAACGGATGACCAAGGGGCGTCGAAGAGAACATTTTCAATGGAACGCTGACATCATCGGACAGCCTGGGGTGACGGCAGAGGCTGAAATCCTGCTTCTGTTGATCAGTGCCTGCCGAGAAATGGGATTGACCGATTCAGAATTCCGGATTTTTCTGAACGACCGCAGAATCCTGAACAGCATTCTGGAAAAAATCCAGGTCCCCGAACACCTCCATGACGCGGTGCTTGTGGTCATGGACAAGCGCGACAAAGTATCACCCGAGAACTTTTCGCGAATGCTGGTTGAAACAGGGATGAATGCTTCTCAGGTGGAGCAGTTGAAAGATCATCTCGAGATGCCAGAACTCGAATCACTTTCTATGGCACTTCCTGGATGTGAGGGTATAAATGCTCTTCAAGAACTGATGGGACTGCTTGAAATTGCAGGATTCCGAAATTTTGTCCAATTTGACGTGACCATCGTCCGTGGACTCTCCTATTACACAGGGCCGGTTTTCGAGATGAATCATCCTGAAAAATCTCACCGTGCCATTTGTGGAGGAGGACGCTATGACTCCCTGCTTTCCACCTACGGCGGAGAAGTCATTCCCGCTGTAGGATTCGGATTTGGTGACGTGGTCATCCTCGATGTGCTCCAGGAACATGGACGAAGTCCTGACCTGAACAGAAAACTCGATTTCACCATCATCCCCTTCGAAGCGGCTCAGGTGGGAACAGCACTCAAATTGGCTGGAGATTTGCGGGCCCAAGGTTGGAGTGTGGAATGCAATTTCGGACTGAAAAAAATGAAAAAGGCGATGCAACAGGCATCAGAATCGGGAGCTGAACGGGCCTTACTTTTGTTTCCGGAGGAAATGGAACGCAACGAGGTGGTGGTCCGGGACATGAAACTCAGAGAGCAGACCAACATACAGCTCGAACAACTGCTTCAAACTCCTGCAGGCGGACTTATCCGCGAGTGATGATGCTTCGCTCTTCTGGATTGATACCCACTTTTTCCAGTATGCTGGTGCTTCTGGCATTGGATCAGCTTTCCAAAATCTGGGTCCGTGAAAACATCCCACTTTATGAAATGACCCCGCTGGTTCCCAATTTTCTGGACCTGACCCATGTTCAGAACCGTGGTGTGAGTTTCAGTTTCCTGGCAGACCTTTCGGACCCCATCCGGATCCCCCTGCTGGTTGGAGTTTCATTGGTGGCTGTTGTCGGTATGCTTTATTACCTGATCCGTTATCGTCAGAAACTGGATCTCTACACGCGCCTTGGGCTGTCATTTATCATCCCTGGTGCTGTCGGCAATCTCATCGACAGAGCCTGGTTTGGGCAGGTCACCGATTTCATTCATTTTCGTTGGTATGATTTTAGTTTTTTCATTAACAACATCGCTGATTGTTTGATCAGCATTGGCGTTGTAGGATTTTTCATTACCCTCATCCGGGAACATATGCACAGCAGACAAGAAGAAACCGACAGTCCAAATAGTCCCTAATAAACTTGCATCCCTCCAACTTTTTAAGTATCTTTTTATGCCCAGTAGGGCGATTAGCTCAGCTGGGAGAGCGGCGGCCTTACAAGCCGTAGGTCACAAGTTCGATCCTTGTATCGCCCACCAATTCCCAGTGTGGGGTCGTAGTTGAGTTTGGTTACAACACTGGCCTGTCACGCCAGAGGCCGCGGGTTCGAGCCCCGTCGACCCCGCCACTCCAAAGAGTGGCACCCACCCTTAAAGTCATATAAATCCCCGTAAAGTGAGTACAGGCTCAGATTTCGGTTTCAAGGAGCCCATTGGGGTTATTCGATCCCTGCTTGTTTCCGTGATCATTTGTTGATTTAGCACAAGGTTTTGGGTTTTAGACCGACAACCGTTCTTTTTCTGCTTTTGAAATCGGGCTCCACGTTGTGAATTGATTCGGTGTCACTTCATCCAACTGGACTGAATCCAGAATCTTCATGCAGAAAAGATCCAGCAATTGTTTGAGCAGATTCCTAAGATAATTCTTGAACTTGAGGAAGGTACAAGATTTCTCAGCCGGAGTGATTGCCTAGAAGAGTAATTGCAGGTGGAACAAATCATGTTGATAAACTAACATTCAATTTTGATCCATTAAATGGGGGTAGGTCAGAAGATGATGAAGAAACCCGATCGTCAAGAACCGGTCCAATCGGAAAGCGAAAGTAATCAATCTCACCGCCGAAGTGACTGGGCCGAACGCACGCACGATTCTGTTACCAGGGGCTTGTTGGCAGAGGATACCCGTTATTTCATGCATCAGTCAGTCTCAACGCCCTGTCTGTCTGTCATTACCAAAGCCGAAGGCGCCTACATCGAAGATGCAAAGGGCCGCCGCTATTTGGATTTTCACGGAAATAACGTGCATCATATCGGCTATGGGCACTCCAAACTAAAGGCTGCCATCACACGGCAAATGGACACCTTGCCTTTTGCACCACGTCGCTTCGCTTGCCAACCAGCCCTGTCTTTGGCGAAAAAGCTCGCCGATATCGCGCCCGGAGATCTCGCTAAAGTTTTGTTCACGACCGGCGGTTCGGATGCTGTTGAAGTCGCACTGAAAATCGCGCGAGCGGCTACGGGTCGTTACAAGACCATCTCTTTCTGGGACGCCTTCCACGGTGCCGGTTTTGGTGCTGTGTCCATCGGCGGTGAGCAGATGTTTCGCTCTCACATCACTGGGCCCCTACTCCCCGGCACCGAGCACATTGCACCTTTTGCCTGTTACCGCTGTCCCTACGGTTATCCTGATCGCGACGGAAAACCACAACTCGAACTGTGCAAAATGACCTGCGCCCGTTTTGTCCGATACGTGTTGGAAAAAGAAGGTGATGTCGCAGCTGTCATCGCTGAGCCACTGAGGGCGGTTCCCTATATTCCCCCTCCGGGTTTCTGGCAAGAAGTACGACAGGCTTGCGACGAATATGGGGCATTACTGATCTTCGATGAAATACCCACCGGGTTGGGCAAGACGGGCCGGATGTTTGCCTGCGATCACGAAAATGTTGTGCCCGACATTCTGGTGTTGGGTAAAGCACTGGGGGGAGGGATTCTCCCGATTGCTGCGGTCCTTGCTAAAAATGAACTGGATGTTGCCAACGATTATGCGATTGGACACTACACCCATGAAAAAAACCCTGTCACTTCACAAGCTGCATTGACGACCATAAATATTATCGAAGAAGAAAACCTGGTTGAGAATGCTGCAAAGATTGGTGACTATGCGTTACAGTGCCTTAACCAACTTAAGGCCGTGCATCCTAGCATCGGTGATGTCCGAGGCCGGGGCTTTCTGATTGGGGTCGAACTTGTGTTGGATCGTGAAAGCAAAAGAGCCGGCAACGATCTCGCAGAAGACGTATTTTACCGCTGCCTGGATAAGGGTTTGTCTTTTAAAATTACTATGGGCAACGTGCTAACACTTTCGCCTCCGTTGAACCTGACCCGCGTGCAGATGGACGCCGCACTGGAAGCAATCGATACCAGCCTTGGCGAAGCCGAAAAGGCTCTTGGCCTTTCATGACATACAACTCAGACATTCTTTATGGCCTTGCGTGTACTGGATATACTGAATTCAGAAAAGAAAATTCTGTGCTACAGTGAGCAGTCAGCTTAAGGAAGGTCGGGGAAGCAGGGAAAGAGGGTAATCGAGGGGACAATCAATCTGGAATTGAAACTTCAAAAATCATTTATAATTTCTTCTCATCTAGAGCCAGATGTCCCAATCACGTTCAAATCCATCAGGACGTACAATTCCTCTTAAAATAATTTCCTCAAAACGCGTATCGTCTGACCCCGAATCTTTTCTCGAACTATTAAGAATCCTGCTTTTGCAGGTTTTCCCATATTTCCTGGTTCAGAGAGAATAAATCAGGTGCACAACCTGGATCACCTCGCATATGGCGATGATGCTCAAGGTCACGGGGACAATCGATTTTGGGAGTTTGCGAAACAGGTACACCACACCTGCTATCACAACTAGGGTCAACAGACTGACCGGCCATTGTTCCAGCCAGGGTTCCAGAATGGCTTCAAAATCCAGATACATCACTTCAATTGGGTCTTGGGTTCAACAAAGAATGGTTGATTCTTGACCATCCTCGGAGATTTTCAAGTTCATTCCAAATTTAAATCACAAGAATCTGGAAGGAACAAAATCAGAAAATGTAGATGAGAATATAATGTAGAGGAACTGGGAAACAAGAACGAGAGGGGCAGAACTTAACTATAAAATGGTTGACTCAGACGTTCAGTTGAGGATCGATGCTGCCAGTCTGTGAAGCTCGACGCGTAGGCCGAGTTTACTGGAAGGCATCACCTGGGTGAAAAACATGGTGTTAGAATCGGAAACAGGGTCGATCCAGAAAACCGTGTTGGCCACCCCACCCCATCCGAATTCTCCCTGGTTTGACTGCCAGCCCAAGCGTTTGGAGTCTTGAGCGATCCATACGCCCAGGCCCATACCCAGGCCTTCGAAGGGCATCCATTCACGAAAACCTTCTGGGCCTTCCGGAAGCATCGAGGCGATGTCTGCTGTTAACTGGTTGCTTGCCATCCGACGGGCCAGATCTGGAGTTGTTACAGGGTTTTCCTCCCCCTTGAAGGCTTTTCGCAGCATATTGCTGAACTTCATCCAGTCCGAAGGTGTGGAAAAAAGTCCTGCCCCACCCCAGTGGTTGGGAAAACTTTTTGGAAGGACCGAATCTACTCCAGGAGAAGGCCCAGGAAAAGGATCCTCAATTTTGGAGTAGCCTCCTCCATCCCTGGCAAAATAGAGATGTGCGTGATTGGGGATCTGGGAATCCTGAAGAGCAAAGGAGGTATTCTTCATTTCCAGGGGTTCAAAAATCAATTCCTCCATCAAAAGGCCCAAGGGTTTTTCTGCTGCACGCATCAGTACCATTCCCAAAACATCAATTCCCAATCCATAACGCCATGCACTTCCAGGTGGAAAGGCCAATGGAAGTTCCTGGAGGGTGGACAGCAATTCATTGAGGCTGGGTTTCTTTCCAAGTCGTGTATCCAAGGCCTGATCCAGAAAAGATCCTCCGGCTGCGTTATAACTGTACCCGGAGGTGTGGGTCATCAACTGGCTTAAAGTCGGACCAGTTTCCAATAAATCACACTCTTCCAGGGATGCTTCCGGTTTCCTCAATGCTTTTGGTTTTGCCAGTTCCGGGATCCAGGTTTCTACCGGTTCTTCCAAATCAATCAAACCCTGTTCTTCCAGTAGCAATGCAGTGAGAACGGTCACGGGTTTGGTCATCGAATAAACCCTGAGAACCGATTCAGGCTCCGCAGGGAGATTGTTTTCCGGCTGGGTCATCCCATACCAACGCCAATAAACCAACTGATCTCCTTTTTGCAAAACCGTCATTGCAAAAGGGAGGACCCCTTGATCCACAAGGCGGGTCATCCAGAGGTCGAGTTGTTCCAAACGGGTGGATGGAACCAAACCCTTTTGTTCCTGGGGATGAATATTTATGTTCAAGGAATTTTGGCGGGATTAAAGTAATGGACGGAACACCGGGAAAAACATGGGTTGTTGCTGGATGCAAATTTTATTGAATCAATTGAACAAATGGTGTCATTCAATCGGTCTGCATCTTTTTAAGCTCATCATCAGATGCGGAGCAGAGTTCTCTGATTGTGTCCTGCTGACTGTCGTATTCAACCCTGCAAAAAAGCTCCTCACTACCGCGATGAAGCCGATAGAGGACTATTTGTACATCCCTCTTCAGCATCTGGTAAGGCTTTTTCCCTGGTCTTGTTTCGATATAGTTTTCTTTTTTCTCCAATTTCCAGCCTTGTTGTTTCAGTTGAAACACCGATGACACAGGACCAGGATCAACTGCGCTCAAAAAAGCAGGCATCCCTGAAGCAAGGAAAATCAAAAGAAGGAGAACTCGCATGAATAATGACAAAATTAAACAAATGGTAAGCAAGAAATCAACTCGTGCTAGAGAAGGGATCGTAATTTCTCTCCTTGACGTATACCTACATGAAAAATGAATTCTTATGAAAGATGTAAACAAATTCTACAGTAACTGCATCAATACCGAGCTTCTAAGGGACTGTTGATCGTTCCTGCGATTTGGAAAGCATACCAAGTTTTTTTGAATTTCAGTTGATCACTTTAGATTGATCAGTCTTAAGTCTGGATATTGCTATTTTTTGTTCCCCACCTTCTGTTCAAGAGTTTCCAGTTCTTTTTTCAAGTCGATCACCAGTCTCTTGTAGGATTCTTTCTCCTTGGATTCAGAAGTAGAAAGTTCCCCGTAAAAAGGAATCTCGACTTTGAGTTCCTTGATTCTGTTTAAATCTCTTTTGGTCGGCATTACAAATTTAGTTGAAGACTGATTGAGGTCAATATCCGTTAATTTGAAAGGTCCCAATCTTAGTGCAGTAAACTCCCAAATGAAAAACTGGGATAAAAATTGGACTCTCTTTAGGACTACTATAAAACAAAAAGGATAGAATCGAAAATCATTATCACTCAAACTTGAAATCCAACTGTGCATCGGAGTCTTCATTCCTCAAAATGAGGTCTGATGAACCTAAAGAGACTCAGAACTGCCCCCTTTAAGTGGTCCAAGTTGAATGTTAGTTTATCATACTAATTTCATCGAATTGCAACAATGATTCAGGAGCATGAGGATTCCAATTCAAAGAAGTGTGAGGCCTCACCGTATTGTATTGGACTCGCCATTGTTCTATGAGATTCTCCGCCTCCTTAAGTGTATAAAATATTTCTCCATTTAGAAATTCGCCTCTAAGTTGTGCATTAAAGCTTTCACAATATCCATTTTCACACGGACTGCCTGGTTCGATATAAGCAGTTTTAGCTTCTACTGCTGAGATCCAGTTTCTTACCAACTTCGCTACAAACTCAGGTCCATTCAGACTCTTTTTCTTTAAAATGACGTCCGTCCATTATCGACGTTTCAAGCCTCTGGGACCACTCTTTAGTCATCGTTAGGTTTCTGAAAGTGGCCGTATATCTGGATGCCCCCTTCACCCTG
>Ga0066853_10000152_pt1 | contig 24013 bp, 9 predicted proteins | sample ETNtaG_28_FD_67284 | JGI IMG/M metagenome (GOLD analysis project Ga0066853, IMG submission 67284) | Marine microbial and viral communities from oxygen minimum zone, Eastern Pacific Ocean - ETNP201406SV61 | ecosystem: Environmental > Aquatic > Marine > Oceanic | place: Pacific Ocean: Eastern...
TGAAGCCGAAATTCGTGATGTTTTTGGTGATTCTCTGGAAAACATCATTACTCCTGACATGGTGCGAGGAGATTTTCTCACGCTGGAGGATGCCATCCTGAGCGGAGGTTGGCCCACAGTGGGAGAAGTTAGGGGAAAGATCATGTTTGGCCTGGACAATCAGGGCAGTCTCATGGATGATTACATGGAAGGATATCCGTCTCTTTCAGGTCGAATCCTATTTACAGAAGCGCCTCCGGGAACCCCGGAAGCAGCATTTTTGGGGATGAACACACCCTCCCCTGAGATTACTGAAAGAGTGAATCAGGGATATCTAGTACGAACCCGAGCGGACACAGATACGGAACAGGCTCGGACAGGTGATACCTCCCGCAGGGATGAAGCATTGGCCAGCGGAGCCCACTTTGTTTCTACGGACTATTATCGCCCTGATCCGCGCCATGAGCTTGATCCCGGTTGGACGAATTATTCGGTAGGGTTGCCAGGAGAATTCTTTTCCCGTGTCAATCCTGTAAATGGACCACCGGAATTGTCTGGGAATGATCTGGGTCTCATCAATTTTGATATGAACATCAACTTTTTTCTTGAGGAACCCGTCTGCGATGAAGGCTTTATAGAGATTGGTGATGACTGTTACTGGGAAGATGATATAGGCGTTCTCCAACAGTTCATTGATAACAGCGCACAGACCATTAATATGAGCATGGATGGGAATGTTAATGGTGTAATTGAACCTTTGGAGCTGGGATATATTCAACAATGGGAAGATGGCAGGCTGATTGAACTAGACTGCGGTTATCCCGTATTTTGCGGATTGTCTGGTGAGATTCCCGAGGAAATAGGTAATATGGAATTTCTAGAGAGTGTCCGTATTTATGTCAATTATTTAAGTGGTCCTATACCGGAAAGCATAGGAAGCCTGGCAAACCTCTCCGTTTTAGATTTAAACAATAATTTATTAAGTGGAACCATACCGGAGAGCATCTGTGACATTCAGCCAAATCTCGATGGTTTATCGTTGGACTTCAACCATTTATGTCCTCCATATCCTGAATGTGTCAATGAAGATGTAGGATTTCAAGATACATCACAGTGTGTATCTATTTGGCATGTTTCAACCTCTGGATCAGACTCAAATAGTGGTTCAGAAGAATTTCCCTTTGCCACCATTCAGCACGGTATTGATGTCTCAAGTGAGGGGGACACTGTTTTAGTGTATCCAGGTACCTTTTATGAAGCGATTGACTTTCTGGGGAAAAGCATAGTTCTTGGGTCATTGTATATCTTGGAAGAAGATGAATCTTATATTGAACAAACTATTCTATCTAATTTTATAAATATTAGTTTTGTCCTAGACACCGAATTAAATGGGTTCACTTTTCAAGATATTTATTTGAACTCAGATGATGGACCACAGGCAATAATTTATATTGAAGATGCTTCTCCTAAAATTATCAATAATCGATTTGATAATTTTTATTTGTTTCAAGATGTTGAGTCGGCAGTTATTTATTGTAAAAATTCAAACTCAATAATAATGAATAATGTGTTTACTAATGGTAGCGTTGGCAATGGTTATATATTAGGTGGATATATTGTGAGCAAAAACTCAAATCTCACGATTAAAAATAACCGAATTGAAAATGGGTATGTAGGTTTTGCTGAGCCTTCCGGATATATCGTATCTGTAAATTCGGAAGATATAATTGAATCAAACATAATTATAAATCCGTCTATGGGCTATTGCTGGCTATGTGCTGTTATTTCTATCCTCGATGAAAGCAATTGCACCATCCGCAATAATCTGATTGCACAAGCATGGGGCGATGGATATGGTGCGGTAGTCGCGAGTGAGAGTCAGTATGTGTCAAACAATAATACTTTTGTATCAAATAGTGTGGGATATGCAAACCTGTCCAGTGATGGCACAGTGAGTAATGATATAATTTTTGGAACAAGCAATCCAGTTTATGTAGATGAAAATTCGAGCATAGAAGTGACCTACAGTGATATAGAGGGGGGCTGGGAAGGGGAGGGTAATATTGATGCCAACCCACTCTTTGTCTCTCCTGATAATAGTGATTATCATCTTCAATCCGATTCCCCCTGTATAGATGCAGGAGACCCAAATTTCCCCAATGACCCCGATGACACCAATGTTGATATGGGGGCATATTATTATAACCAAATAATTGAATTCCCTAAAAATATTATTGGTTATTATACATCATGGTCTGTATATGCCCGTGATTACCATGTGTCTGACATTCCTTCTGAAAAGATCAATTTTATCAATTATGCTTTTGCCAACATTAATTCGGTCACTGGAACAATAATACTGGGTGATCCCTATGCAGATATTGACAAATTTTATCCGGGTGACTGCTGGGAAGAAGGATGTCTGCGGGGGAGTTTTCATCAATTGCAATTGTTAAAGGCTGACTATCCTTATATCAAAACATTGATTTCAGTGGGGGGGTGGACCTGGTCTACCTATTTTAGCGATGTTTCAATGACGGAAGAATCACGAGAAATTTTTGCTCAATCCTGTGTAGATTTTATTTTGGAATACGATTTTGATGGAATTGATTTAGATTGGGAGTATCCGGTAGAAGGCGGGCTTGGAGGAAATCATCACCATCCTGATGATGGAGTTCATCTCACTCTTTTGCTCCAAAGAATACGGGAGATGTTAAATGAGCAGGAAGCCATTACCGGAAGAACATACTATTTAACCATTGCCGCTTCGGCCAATCCAGTTATGATGGACCATCTGGAAGTGGAAGCCATTTCAGAAGTTTTGGATTGGATCAATATTATGAGTTATGATTTTCATGGTCCCTGGAGTGGAGAAGGTGACCCTGTTACTAATTTTAATTCTCCCTTGTTTTCAGTGGAAGAAGATCCTACCCCCGAGCCCTACCATTCGGAGTTTAACTTAAGTTCATCGGTTCAGAATTTTATTAACAGGGGAGTCCCCAAAGATAAACTGAATGCAGGACTGGCATTTTATGGCAGGGCATTCGGAGGCGTCTCTGGGGGAGAAAATGGACTCTTTGCTCCCTATACTGGTCCAGCAGGAGAGGGAACCTGGGAGAACGGTGTATTTGATTATTGGGATTTGGATATCGATTATATTGATATGAATGGGTATTCTAAATATTGGCATGATGGGGCAAAAGTTCCTTGGCTTTTTAATCCATCAACACAGATCATGGTAAGCTATGATGATGAGGAATCTATATTGTTGAAGACTCAATACATCAATGATGAAAACATAGGAGGCGCTATGTTCTGGGAATTTTCCAGTGATAAGAACGGAGATCTCCTTAACATTGTGCATGAAACTGTTATGAACGGGAATTCCTCTGAAACTGAAGAAATTAATGTTTCTTATAATGGAAATTGGAATTTACTGAGCGTTCCAGATGAATCTGTTGATTTTCCCTGCACCGATTACATTGACGGGACATTATACAGTTTTGAAGACAATTCTTACACCAATGTTGGAATGGATGATATAACTGTTGGGCAGGGTTACTGGCTAAGATTTGAGGATATGGTGGAATGCACATTTAGTGGTAACTCAATAACTGAAATTTCTGTACAACTGACAGAAGGATGGAACCTTATGGGTAGTATTTCCTCATCAGTAGATATAGCTTCCATTCTTGATGAAGACAACCTCATTGTTCCAAGCACAATTTACGGTTTCGATGAATCATATACCGAAGCGGAAATGATCGAACCGGGATATGGTTACTGGCTCAGAGCATTTCAAGATGGTGAGATAACAATAACCAGTGATATAACTGCAAGGGCTGTACCACTGGACTTCAGTCTTATTGGTCAAGCAAACAGTATAACCGTAAATGGTATGGATTTGTATTTTGGATTAGAACTGTCAGAAAAAGACAGACTGAGCTACAGCCTTCCACCAAAACCTCCTGCGGGAGCGTTTGACATAAGATTTAATGGTGACTGGAAACTCGTTAAAGATTATGGTGAATTAGAAGTAAAGAGCCCTCATGAAAGTCTTTCTATCAGCTATGATATATTCATTGAAGCAGGGGAACATATGAATTGGGTGCTCACATCTGATAATGGCAAAGACTATATTTTGGAAAAGGCAGGAAAGATCACTGTCCCATCGGCTGAGAAATTTATCCTGAGCAGGAAGCCAGTTATCCCCGTCACATTTGCCTTGCATCAGAACTTTCCCAATCCCTTCAATCCTATTACAACTTTAAGGTATGACCTTCCATCAGATGCCTTGGTAACTTTGAGCATTTATGATATGCTTGGCAGGCGGGTCACCCAACTGGTGAACACTACCCAGGAAGCAGGCTTCAAATCAACCAAGTGGGATGCTACAGATCGAACAGGTAAGCAGGTCAGCGCGGGTGTATATCTCTACCGGATAGAGGCAGAAGAGTTTGTGCAGACAAAGAAGATGGTGCTACTGAAGTAAGGCTCACACCTGAAAAATTTTCCCCCGTATATCTTCTTTTCGACAATCACCCAATTGGTTTAGAATACAATCTGTGGTTTGTTTCCCGTTGCGTTAACTATCCTGTGTTTTTTACATAAAATGTTACTACTTTCCCGGAATAATAAAGGATTTTTTTAATAAAATTGGAAGTCTAATGTTATTATGAATATAAAAGCTGAACTACACATTGCTCTTTTTTCTATCACTGCTCTTTCCTGTCTATTTGGACAGCTGAGGCGGGATATATCCCCTAAAAGTTTTACATATCCACCAGATCAAACTGTTACGACTATTACAATGCCGGACCTAGATGTGGATGCTTTGCATGCAGAAGATGAGAACCGCCCGTCATGGAAACCATTTCGGTACGGCCATAAGTTCACCGTAGATTTGTCACCATCAAATTCCGGTTCCTGGAGAGAGCTCTCCAATGGCAGCCGTATCTGGAGATTAAAAATTGAGAGCACCGGTGCATTTGCGCTCAGTCTTGAATTTGACCGGTTTCATCTTCCTTCGCACAGCACCCTGCATGTATACAGTCCTGATAAATCAGAGATTTACGGTGCCTATACCTCCAAGAATAATAATCCAGATAATATTTTTGCCACTCCTCTGGTTAAAGGGGATGCTGTTATTGTGGAATTTTTTCTTCCAAAAACCAGTGAAGAATTTAGTCTTCACCTGTCTGAGGTGATTCATGACTACCTTGATATAATAGATATCACTCAAAACCCAACACGAAGCTGTGGTATGAACGTTGTGTGTCCGGAAGCAGATAATTATCAGGATCAGGTGAATGCGGCTGCGTGGCTAGATATGGGTGCCTATATTTGTTCTGGGGCCATGATCAATAATACAAGTATGGATTTGACACCCTATTTTCTTACAGCAGATCACTGTGTGGAAGGTGAAAACGCTGCCACATTCAGGTTCTATTTTAATTATGAAACAAGTACCTGCAATGGGTCAAACGCAGGTTACGGTTCTTACGCATATGGTTCCATTTTGCGTTCCAGGTCTTATGATATGGATCCGGACTTTGCCCTTGTGGAGATTACTGGAAATGTTTATGATTCGTGGAATGTTTTTTACGCTGGTTGGACACGAAGTGCATCTGCTCCCGTTGTTTCTAGTGGTGTCCATCATCCTGGAGGAGATCCGAAAAAGATCAATTTTGATAATGATTATGCCAGCAGTTCACCTCCTATCAACTGGGGAGATGCAGGCAGTTCACCTGCCGGATCACACTGGGGAATTAACTGGGATGAAGGTGGAACGGAGGGCGGTTCTTCAGGATCTCCTGCATTTGATGTAAACGGAAGGATCATCGGTCAACTTTCTGGGGGCAGCGGAGGATGCGATTCCGGGGATGGTTATTACGGAAAATTTTGGCGTGCCTGGGATGGAAGCAGCTCATCAACACGTCTGAGAGACTGGTTGGACCCCGAAGATTTAGATGTGACTACCCTGGACGGTACGTATGATGGATCCACTTCCCCTCAGCCATACATTACCGTTACGACTCCGAATGGGGGAGAGCAGTGGTTTATAGGAGACAGTGAAAATATCACCTGGGACACTGAAAACGCAGGAGGCTATGTGAAGATAGAGCTATACCTTGCAGGATCATTTGTGGGAACTATATCAAACAGTACATCCAATAATGGATATTATTTGTGGACAATCCCTGCCTGGTGTGCGTCGTCAGTGTATTATAAGGTAAAGATCACCGATACGTCTAACAGTTTAACCTATGATTACAGCAACAATAATTTCAGTATTACAGGAGTTCCGGAGATTATTGTGATTTCGCCAAATGGTGGAGAAAGCTGGGAGATCGGATCCTCCCATACGATCAACTGGACCGGCGAGAATATTGGAAATAATGTAAAGATTCAGCTGTGGGAAAATGGCAGTAATTATATTACAATTATCAACAGCACCTACAACGATGGAAATTATACTTGGTCTATTCCTGAGTCCGTTGAGCCATCAACACAATATAAATTGAAGATCAACGATACCAGCGATGCATCCATTTATGATTTCAGTGATGATACTTTTTCTCTTTACAGTCCCGGATGGCCCGAATTTGATTTTGTCTCTTACATATCTGTCATTGATGATGGGATAGATGATATTGGTTACGTTCTGACCATCGGTGCAAATTCACAGGCAACAAATGGCTATGATGAAGGATTTGACCTCTACGCACCTCCGGCGCCTCCCCCTCCGGCTTTTGACGCCGCACTGTACAACAGCATATCAGGTGATAGATATTTCACAGACTTTCGTCCATCTACTCCGGAAGATGGAACAACAGAATGGCAGATTCACTTACAGCCCAGTCAGGGCGCTACCCATTTTTGGTGCGATTGGAATCCCGATGAATTGGGCGATGGCCAGTTTTTTTTACAGGATATGTTTGGCGGTGTCATGATCAATGTTAATATGAAAAATACCAGTTCTACCTCTTTTGATATTAGTTTTACTCAAGTAAAAATTATCCATATCAATACCGACATGATTGATATGGAAGTGGACTATTTATCTGACTGGAACATCGTGGGGCTCGCAGTTGAAAGTGACGAAACATCTTATGAGAGTTTGTTTCCTAACAGTTTGCCGGGGACCCTGTTTGAATTTACCGGGACATATCAGACAGTGGATGATCTTGAATTGGGTAAGGGGTATCTTTTGAGATTAAGTGACGCCAGTTCGGTGACATTTTCCGGATATCCAATAAATGAACTCACAATAGGTCTATCACAAAACTGGAATCTATTTTCCGGACTGTCCGTTCCCCTGTCCGTTGATAACATCAATGATCCTGACGGAATTATTTTGTCAGGTACGATCTACGGACTAACTGGCTCTTATGTGAATGCAGACACCCTACATCCGGGAAAAGGGTACTGGGTAAGAGCTACAGAAGATGGTGAGATTACGCTCACCGCCGGTGCTATGGCACGGCGGATTCCCTTTGTGAGTGGAACAGTGGATGCCAACAGGCTCACATTTTCACACAATGGTCATTCTGTTGACCTGTATTTCGGAAAAGGTATTTCTGATGATGAATTGCTGAGTTATAGCCTGCCTCCCGTTTTTCCTGGCATTGCTTTTGATGCCCGATTTGCTGGAGATATAAAGTATGTGGTGGATTCCGGTGAGATTGAAGTATTGAACCGATCAGAAACTATCACACTGGAGTACGACATCAAAGTAGATATGGATGAACACGTGAACTGGATGTTAACCTCGGACAATGGTAAAGATTACATTTTGGATGGGGCAGGGGAGCTCACCGTTCCGTCATCGGAAAGATTTATACTAAATAAAAAAATCGTTATTCCATCAACCTTTACCCTTCACCAGAACTTCCCCAATCCATTCAATCCTATTACAACTTTAAGCTATGACTTACCAAAAGACAATGATGTGAAATTAGCTATATTTGATATGCGTGGTAATAAAGTTGCCACATTGGTTAGCTCAAACCAGCAAGCTGGATTCAAGTCAGTTCAGTGGGATGCTACAGATAGCATGGGCAGACCTGTGAGTGCCGGTGTATACCTCTACCAGATTAGTGCTGGCGAGTTTGTCCAAACAAAGAAGATGGTCCTGCTGAAATAAAAATCTAGAAGTGTTGAATAGAATGAATAATTTCAAATATTTATTTCTATTTTCTTTTTTATTGTCAAGTGGGACCTATGATTTATCCAGTCAAAATACTGGTCAATTGTGGGGTCTGAGATTGAACCAGGAGTTCTCAAATCTCAAAGATAAACGATCAGCTGAATATTACCTTGATGTGAAGAACTTGATTTCTGCTCTCACCAGGTCTCCCCTAATAAACAAAAAAGAAAGGTCTGATGTATTAATAGATTTCCCATCTCCAGAAGGACAATTTATTAATTTTGGAATGTATGAATCTCCAGTGATGCCACAACACCTATCTGAAAAATATCCAATGATTAAAACCTATACCGGTAGAGGATTGAATAATATTAATGACCGAGTGAGTGTGACTATAAAAAATAATGAAATTAAAGGACTCATATTATGCAGCTATGGTAGAATTTTCATTGAACCAATTCCAAATACGGAGGGAATTTATCGGGTATCTTATTCTGAAGATCAATTGGGTCCATTCAAAAAGAAAAATGATTGTTCAGGAATTGACTGTGATTGTATGATAATAAGGGCTGAATCTGAAAACAAACAAAATAGAGATCGAGATTTTCCATATTGTGTGGGTGAACCCGAACCGTGCTACACCATAGGGGACACATTAGTTACCTTTCGTTATGCAGCGATTTTAACAGCAGAAGCAAATAATTCTGTAGCTGACGGTACTGTAGAAGGTGGATTAGCCTGGATTGCCGCCATGGCAAACCAGGTGAACTTAGTTTGGGTACGAGAGCTTAGCTTTAAACTGGAACTAATAGAAAATAATGATGTGCTGATTTATACAGATGCAAATCCTACACCTGAACTTTTTACTGTCCACGATATGTACACGGAACTGCCCAGAGTTCTTATTCATCTAACAGAGGTGATTGGTCCGGGAGGTTTTGGTGTGTCAGAGGATAACCTCTTATGGGAATATGGTGCTGTTTTTAATACTGGATATGGCGGAGGTCTTGCCTATGTCCCGGGGTCAACTTCTGCAAATCTTCCGAGTTATGCGGTTCACATTCATGAGATCGGTCATAATCTTGGGTCAGGACATAATTGTACATCTGAGAATGGCTGGAGAAGTTCATTTGGCGGTACCGCAATGTGTAACAGGGGGAACACTCTCCCTGGCAGTTATGGCGATCAATATAGCTCCCACACAATAGATATTGCCATTCGTTATCAGCAGGACATGTTTTCATACAATAATTATGACTATCAGCGAGGGTGGACCAGGGAGCCAACGGAGAATACTGTTCCCGGGGTTATGGTACCAGAGAGCGGATTTTTTATTCCCAGGGAGACCCCTTTTGTTCTTGAAGGTTCAGCAATTGATAGCGACGAAGATGATCTCTTAACATATTCCTGGGAACAAAATGATGCATCGGACATCTCTTTTTCACCACCTGATTTTCCACCAGCAACGGGACCGCTATTTTGCAGTATTGATGCCAGCGAAACAGGTAAAAAAAGGTATTTCCCCTATATGGAGAGTGTGCTGGAGAATAATAATTTCACCGCAAACACAGAACAGCTTCCCTTTGCAGAAAGAGAGATAAATATGCGGTTATTGGTTCGAGATAATAATCTTTACTCTGGTGGCTTTAACTATAAAAACGTACAGTTCTTTGTTGATGAAGATGCGGGTCCGTTCAGGGTGACCTCTCAGTCTGAGGATGTGATGTGGGGAACAGGGTCAACACAAGACATAACCTGGGATGTTGCAAACACAGATGATCCAAATTCAGTAAATAGTTTTTTTGTGGATATACTTTTAATTAATGATAGCTGGAACAATTTTGATTTTGTATTAGCAGAAAATGTAGCAAATGATGGAGCTTACACCATTATTGTTCCCGCAATCCCCTCAATGAATGACTACAGGGTCATGGTAAAAAGTTCTGATAATATTTTCTTTGATATCAATAATTCGAGCATTTCCATAATCAATACTCAAAATCCAGTTGTGAGCATTGATACTTCTACCATCCAGCTGACATTACCATCCGATTCTATATTATTTTATGAAAGGGAAATTGGGAATATTGGTGATGTTGGCTCGATTCTTATCTATGAGCCCATCATAGAGATCGATCAATCCGGAGATGGCTTTCTTTCTTTTGATGGAGTGAATGATTATGTTGACCTAGGTGCAAATATGTTATCTGGAAATGGGAATTTTTCTATTTCTTTGTGGGTAAGATCCCAACTTTCAAATCAAATAATTATACAACAGAGAAATGGTGGGTTTAATGGTGAATATCAATTGAATTTTGGTGCAAATGGGCAGATAAATTTTTGGACGTACTCGAACGGATATCAGTGGACTGTTACATCAACTGATCTCTATAATGATAACGAGTGGCACAACATTGTGGTGGTACAGGATGTATCTATTAACGGAGGGAGAATTTACATAGATGGATCTGAAATTGGAACAAACTCAAATGGGACGGTCTATCTAGATGGAGGGATTCACACGTATCTAGGGGCAGATATGAGAGACTACCTGGGTTATCTTTCCGGTGAAATAAATGATGTGCATATTTTCGACGGTGTGTTATCAGAAGAAGAAGTAAACGTGTTATTTAATGGAGGGTTTGGGTTTAACACTACTTATGACCACGATGGGTTTACAAGCTCTGAGTTTCTTGTTGCGTCCTACCCAATCATTTCAATGCAGGGTAATACACTATTGGATGTTTCACAGAATGGTCATGACGGAGTTTTGGGTGGTGCAACTTGGGAGGGAGATTTGAGCCCTGTTCCGATCTGGATGAATATTCAGTCTGAGAGCCACTGGCTAGGGTACGGAGAGTTTGAGCCAATTTTGGTTAGAATAGATCCAACCGGTTTAGAAATATATTTTGAATATACAGGAAAGTTAATTGTGACATCTAACGCAGATTCAGTCCCAATTGAAATTCCCATTATAATAACTATAGCTGACGATATTCAATTAGTCGAAATTTCGGTCCCCTTTCAATCCAACTGGAATCTCGTAGGTTTACCTGTGGAGACCTTAGACTCAAATTATAATCTGATTTTTCCGGAATCAATTGAAGGTACACTTTACTCATACAACGGTACCTATCAGGCGGTTACAAGTTTAATATTAGGAGAAGGTTACTGGCTGAGGTTTCTACAAGACGGTTTTACCACTATTACGGGGGAGCCACTTGAGGAAATAACAATAACTCTTTACCAAGGATGGAATCTAATTTCCGGGACATCTCAAATATCAACCATCATTGATCCTGATGAAATTATAATTTTTGGGACCCTTTATGGGTTTGAATTGGGCTACATCTCATCTGATGAAATCTTACCAGGGAGGGGCTACTGGATAAGAGCATCTCAGGATGGAGAAATAACATTAACCAGTGATGCAACGGCAAGGGTTGCATCACATGATTATAGCCTTAATGCTAACACCCTAAGCATTAACGGCTCTGAGTTATACTTCGGAGTAGAACTCTCAGACAAAGAAAGACTAAGCTATAGCCTACCTCCTAAACCTCCAGCAGGAGCTTTTGATGTAAGATTCAAAGATGGGTGGAGAGAAGTTAATGACTACGGAGAAGTAGAAGTAATGTCCACCACTGAGTCCCTTACTATTGCCTATGATATCAAGATAGATTCCGGTGAGCACATGAACTGGGTGCTTACCTCAGAAAATGGCAAAGATTACATCCTGGAAGGAACTGGAGAGGTCACAATTCCATCATCAGAGAGATTTATACTAAACAGGGAATCTGTGATTCCCGTCACATTTGCTCTGCACCAAAATTACCCGAATCCATTCAATCCAATCACGACTCTCAGATATGACCTACCATCAGATGCACTTGTCACTCTGAGCATCTATGATATGCTTGGAAGAGAGATAAACCAACTTGTTAACACTACTCAAGAGGCAGGATTTAAATCAGTCCAGTGGGATGGGACAGACTCCATGGGAAGAGCAGTAAGTGCTGGAGTATACATATACCAGATACAGGCAGGAGAGTTTGTGCAGACCAAGAAGATGGTGCTGTTGAAGTAACATTAAGCCCCTCACAGTAGAGGGGTTTTAAACCTTAATTTTTTTTCGAAGAAGATTCAAACATAAAATATTTAATATCCATATGCACAGATACGGTATCCACCTCCTGCTCTTCCTTTTCGGCCGCTTCAAGTCTATCTTGGATCTCTTTTAATTGTGCGGCGATCTCCCGATATTTCTTTTCCGAAACATTAAAAGTTTTACTTCGCAGAACCGGTTTTATCGGTTCATCATTATACCCTATAATGTGGTCTACAAGACTCATGACTTTTATATGATCCTCTGAAAGAACATTATGGATAAATTTTCTATCTTCCTGGTCTGAAGAAGGTTTAAGCATATCCATTTTCACAATGATGTTCTTGGCAACATTTAAATAATGCTTTTGGTTAATCCCGTTCACAACACCAGCATGTTCAGATTGAATAATACCAGCTGCCTCTAATTTTTTCAGGTGGTAATAGATTTTTTCCTGCGGAAAGTTAATAGTTTTTGCAATTTCCTCAGCTGTTAATGGTTTATCATATAACTCACGAACGATTTCCTGCCGTGTAATATCTACGATTTCTTTTAAGACTTTACGATCTTCGATAATATAAGAATCAGTTTGTGTCATTTATTGTGTGTTTCTTTAATATGGAAATTATATATTTATTGTAATATACTTTATCATTTAATTATATTACAATGTTTTAAATAAATATAATATATAGGCTTTATTAAGAAAATCCATATTTTTTATATAGTTTTATTATCTTAGAGTTATTACCATAATTTTTTTATTAAGGGGAAAAATGAATATTAATCGAAATGTTATAAACTTAATTGGTTTAGGAATTTTATCTGCCGGATCTATTGTGCAAGCGGAAACAATGGATATCCTGAAAAACCCTGTTTTAGAGATAAATCGTGTTCATAAGGCAATAATAATTGATGGAGATCTCACAGATTTAGAGTGGGAGCAGGCAGTAGGCACAGATTATTTTGTGGAAATCGAGCCAGGGGAAAATATAAGACCACCGGAAAAAACAGAAGTGAAGATTGCCTACGATGACCAAAACCTGTATGTGGCATTCTGGGCTTTTGCAGATCCCAAGGATATCCGTGCTTCTTTCCAGAAACGTGACCACGCCTGGATGGATGATTTTGTAGCTATTTTCCTTGATACATACGGCGATGCCAACACCGGAACAATGATTGGAGCAAATCCCTATGGGATACAAATGGATGCATTAAATAATGGTGGGGGGGACGATGATCCAACATTTGACCTGGTTTATGAATCCAAGGGAATAATCACCGATAAAGGATACCAGGTGGAAATGGCCATCCCTTTTTCAAGTTTATCTTTTCCTGATAACAATGTGCAGGAATGGAAAGTGGGGTTTTATCGCAGCCTGCCGAGAGAAAAACGGTCACAGATCATCTGGGGCGGGTTTGATCGTACAAACCCTTGTTTTTTATGCCAGATGGGAACGTTAAAAGGTATTCAGGGTATCAACCAACATGGAAGTTTTGAATTTCTTCCGGCAATTGTCGGTTCACAGGTTTCAGAGCTTGATCAAATTAATACGCTTCAAAAAGGGACAGCGTTGGGCGAAGCATCTTTGGGAATAAAATACAGCTTAAGTTCTGACCAGGTTGCGGAACTTACCATCAATCCCGACTACAGCCAGGTGGAAGCTGATGAGGAGCAGGTGGACGTGAACACAACATTCGCTCTCTTTTTCCCGGAAAAGCGTCCTTTCTTTAATGCCGGGAACGACCTGATCGATACCTGGATCAATGCTATTTATACCCGATCCATCAATAATCCTATTGCTTCCGTACGGATGATTAACCGGGGACAGAAAAATTCCTGGTATCTGTTGTCGGCAATGGATGAAGATTCCCCATACATTATACCGGGTGAGGAGCAGAGTTTTTCTGTATCCGAAGGACAAAGCATATCCAATATTTTTAGGTTCAGGCGCACATTGGACGAAGCAAGTTTTTTTGGTATCCTGGCAACAGACCGTCGCATGGTTGACAATGACGGCAGTGGGTCCGTTGTTGGCTTTGATACCCGCTATAAGTTTAATAAAACCTACCAGGTGGAATTACAGACACTTTTCAGCCACACTCAAGAGCCAAATGACTCTCTTTTAGTGAATAATACAATCTTCGGAGATGATAATACCTTCACCTTTGATGGAGAGTCTTTTTCGGGTAACGCAGTGGAGCTTGAGTTTCGTCGCGAGACCAAACACTGGGGTATAGAAACAGGTTATGACCACAGGTCACCTGCATTTAGGGCAGATAATGGTTTTATTTCCAATAATAACCAGCGCAGGGTCTATCTGCAAAGTTACTGGGTATATACACCGGATAAGATGATCAGCAAAGTGGTCGGAGGGTTTCACTCCGGCATTGAATACAATTTTGATGGGAAGAAAAAATCACGTTATACCAGTTTTTTTGGCAATGTAGTGCTGCCTCGCCAAACCCGGTTTAATATTAATATTTCTGTGAAACCTTTCACCCGATTCAAAGAGGTGGATTTAGAAAACCTGTGGGATCTAAGTGTTAACATTAATAGTCATTTCAATAAATCGCTCTCACTTGGTGGCAGCTTCAGTAGGGGTGTTAATACTGTGACGTTCCTGGATGTCCCTGAAAAAGGAAACAGTACTTCCTTTTCCCTGTGGACCAGACTAAAGGTCTCGGATCGAATGCATGTGGGCGGAACATATGAAAACTATCAAATGACTACTCTTGATAAAAAAGAAGAATATTATTCCGGTTATTTAACAGGAATACGGATGAATTATCAATACAATCAGGCACTCAGTTTTCGTTTACTGGGGCAGTATAATGATTTCAGCCAGACATTTCAGCTACAGCCCTTACTGAGCTATCAGCCCAGCCCGTTTACGATCTTTTATATTGGTTCCACATCGAACCAGATCGCTGAAAATCTGAGCATAGATTCTATAATGGAAGGACAGGTGCAAGACCGTCAGCTGTTTTTAAAATTTCAATACCTTTTCAATTAAATTATAAAGGAGAGAGAAGATGAATACAAAAGAAAAACTTGAATTGTTGTGGAAATATCTATTGTTACTTGTCATAGCAGTATTCCTGATTCGATTTTCTGGAAAACCTCATTTCAAAATGATGGGAAAACACTTTAACCATGGAAAACATGAGATGTCCTTTTATGGAGATGACGACCATGAAATAGATGTCCGGGTAGATCAGGAAATAGTGGATGGAGATACGATAATGAAAGTTATAGTCAACGGCGAAGAAGTGGATGCGGAAGAGTATGACATGAAAGGAGGCAGTTTTAAGTGGAAATCAAAGGACGGAAATGTGATGGTGATTGATATTGACGATGACCACAATGAAGATCATAAAGAAAAAGATGTTCGTATTATCAAAAAGAAGATTATAATGCGGGATGATGGGTAGATTTGGATATGAGAGTTAAATTAAAATCACTCGCTGTGGTAGCAATCTGTATCAATAACTTAAAAACCATACCTAGTCCAGAGGTCATCACCTAGGTCAGCGCTTTAAAAAATAATTACATGAGTAACCTTTACTCTAATTAACAACTATAGAGGAGAAATTATGGATTCAAGGAAGAAAATATTTCTGGTTTTATTTTATGTGCTATTAAATAGCGGGGGAATGGTTTTAGCGCAAAATTCTCCGATTGATTTTGAAACTGGTGGTTATGGTGCCACTTGGACTTGGACTGTCTTCGAGAATGGTAGTAACCCTTCCCTTGAAATAGTGACAAATCCCAATACTGGAGGTATCAACTCATCAGCCACTGTAGCGAAGTTTACTGCTTTACAAGCTGGTCAACCTTGGGCAGGCTGCGAATCCTTGCACGGTTCAGATATTGGGACGTTCTCTCTAGATGCAACCAATAGCACACTAAAAATTATGGTATATAAACCCGTAATCAGTGATGTAGGTCTTAAGTTTGTAATTCCAACTGGCGGTTCACTTGGAGAAATCAAAGTTGCTAATACTGTAACCAATGCATGGGAAGAATTGACCTTTGATTTTTCAAGTCATATTGGCCTTCCCGAAGCTATTGGTATTGATCAGATTGTTGTTTTTCCCGATTTTAACCTAGGAGGCAGAACTCAAGACAACATAATATATTTTGACAATATTACCTTCTCCCCTCCAACCGGTCCTGGATCACCAGCTGAAGCCGCGCCAACTCCGACATTGGCTGAAGCAAACGTTATTTCAATTTTCAGCGATGCATATACAAATATTGACGGGGTCAACTTAAACCCCGATTGGGGGCAGTCAACTGTAGTGACTGAAATGGTTATTGAAGGCAATAATACACTCCTTTACACGGGTTTGAATTATCAGGGGACAGAGTTTATTGCACAGGATGTTTCTGGAATGACCTACCTGCATATCGACTACTGGACAGATAATTCTACAGCACTAAATTTTTTTGTAATCAGCCAGACACCCACCATAGATAGCGACTATCATACCTTTGCCATAGTAAGCGAGCAATGGGTGAGTGTGGATATCCCACTGTCAACCTTCCCTAATGTTGATTTAACGGATGTTTTCCAATTTAAAGTTGAAGGAAATGGAACGATTTATTGGGACAATTTTTATTTCTATTCAAATCCTGGCGGGGTTATAGATTATCAGACAGACTGGAATCTTGTTGGCTTGCCACTTGAAGTAGAAGATTCCAACTATCAGACAATCTTTCCTGAATCTACTGAAGGAACTCTTTATTCCTATAATGGTGAACAATATTTGTTAGAGGAAGAACTCCAGATGGGTAACGGTTACTGGCTTCACTTTGAAAATGATGGAACAACCCAGTTAACTGGAACACCAGTAAATGAAATAACCCTACAATTGAATGCAGGGTGGAATCTCATAAGCGGGATCAGTTCCGTGGTAGGACTTGCGGGAATATCTGACCCGGGAGATATTGTGGTTCCGGGAACTATTTTTGAATTTACAGATTCATACGATTATGCCACCCTTTTGACACCTGGGCATGGATACTGGATCTATGCAAGTACGGACGGGTACATTACCATTTCAAGTGGCAATGCCTCCAAAACAAATGCTTTTGAGTCGAAGAATTTAGATAAGGTCAATAAACTCACTGTAAACGGTATGGAACTCTACTTCGGAGTTGAACTTTCAGCAAGAGACAAGCTTAGCCATAGCCTACCGCCTAAGCCTCCTGCTGATGCATTTGATGTAAGGTTTAAAGATGGGTGGAGAGTAGTTAAAGACTACGGTGAAGTAGAAGTAATGTCCACCAGCGAGACTCTTACTATTATTTATGACATTAAACTTAATGATGGAGAACACATGAATTGGGTACTATCCTCTGAGAGTGTTGATTACATCCTTGAAGACACAGGAGAGATTACAGTACCATCAGCAGAAAGATTTATATTAGAGCTTAAAGCCGTAGTGCCTGCTACCTTTACCCTGTATCAGAACTTCCCGAATCCTTTCAATCTAATTACGACACTAAGGTACGACCTTCCATCAGATGCCATGGTCACCCTTACAGTATTTGACATGCTTGGAAGAGAGATAAACCAACTGGTTAATACTACTCAAGAGGAAGGCTTTAAGTCAGTACAGTGGGATGGCACTGACAGTATGGGCAGACCTGTAAGTGCTGGAGTTTACCTTTACCAGATTCGTGCTGAAGAGTTTGTGCAGACCAAAAAAATGGTGCTGTTGAAGTAGTACCACCCATACCTTGAGAAAATTCCCTTTGTTATAGGAATTACTGCCTTCAGAAATTTGTTTTTCACATTTTTTTTATTTAACTTTTAATAAATTTAATTGTCATATACTGAAATGAATAGGTTAAGCCTGAATATTAATTCTTTCTCAAAGATCCTGATTTCACTTTTTGTAGGAGTTATTTCAGTTCAATTGCTGGGTAAGAGCTCAGATAAAATCAAACTGATTTCGGATAAAAAAGAAGATCTTTCCATCCTGAAACGTGTGGAATCACTGAACACATACCTCAAAGAGGATTCCTATTCACCACCGTTATACCCTCACATTGAGAATCTCCCGCAGGAGTTCATTCAGGTTTTTCCTGAGCAAATTCCGGCACCTGATATTGAAGTTAAATCAACCATCTCATCCAGAGATGTAGATTTTGATCTCCGTGCCGCTTCTCATCTGCTGAGGCGTACCACTTTTGGTCCAACTTGGGAACAGATCAACATGGCCCATGATGAAGGTCTGGATGCAACGGTGGATGCACTGCTGGAAGAGCAGCCCACGCCAGACCCTCCCGGAGACTGGATTGACGATCCTACGCCGCCATATGATTCTCTCACACCGGAACAACTTGACTCTTTAAATCAAGCATACCGAGACCAACGGGCTGAGCTGCGAAGTTGGATTATAGATAATATGTTGGAAGAAGAAACAAGTATTCATGAAACAATGACACTTTTCTGGCATGATCATTTTGCTACGTCGGCCCTAAAGGTGAGCTTTCCCCCCGCACTCTACAATTACTACGCTCTGCTGAGGCAACATTCCCTGGGGAATATTAAAGATTTCGTAAAAGCAATGGCTGTGGATCCTGCCATGCTTATATGGCTGGATAATAAAAATAATAGGTATCGTCATCTTTACGTTACGGGAGATAGTGATGAGTGGTCTGGATATGGAAGAAAGTTAACTGACGAAGATGAGGACGGAGTGTATGACAAGACCATTGCTCTTAGTCCCGGGCTGTACAGATATTTGTATACATGCGGTGGATTTTCTGTTTATGAGGATGTTCCGGATGAGTGTGCGTATATCGATCCCAATGATGATACTCCCCTTCATGCCTTTGGGATAAACAATGAGGATATTATTCTGGATCCCCATCCATGGGGGGGATGCTCTGAAGAAGGATATAACAATGGTCCTATGGTTGTCAATTTTAATGTAGATATGACAGGAGTTGATCTCCAGGGAGGAGCGGTCCATGTGACAGGTACAATGGACGATTGGTCTGGTTTCGGACTTACCCTGATGCCAGAAGGTGATGGTATATACTCGGGAAGTATGGAACTGGAACCTGGGGTCTATGAGTATCTTTACACCATCACGGGAGAGTTTGATGACTGGTCCGGATGGGGCATGGTAGGGAACCCTCCATTAGGCTCTAACTGTGATTGGAATCCGGATGATGAATGGGCAAACTTTGGATTTGCTTTAGTAAATACTGATACCGTAACATTGAATAATATTTGGTCAGAGTGTCTGGTAGATGATTCGTACTTTCATCATGTTACGTTCCAGGTCTCTGAAAATCCATGTCCTCTGGCAGGGATCAATGAAAATTTTTCCAGGGAATTGCTAGAGCTGTTTACCATTGGAGTGGGAAACTATTCCCAGGAGGATATTGTTGAAGCGGCACGGGCATACACAGGCTATACCACAGATGGTTTGGAAACTTTTTTTATTGAAAACAGACATGACTTTGGCCCAAAAACTTTCATGGGGCAAACGGGATACTGGTTTGGGGATGATATTGTTGATATAATATTTGAACAGGAAGAGACAGCACGATTTTTTGCCCGGAAAATATTTCAGTGGTTTGTCTATTATAATCCCGATGAAGCTGCCGTTGAGGAAATGGCTGACATTCTCCGGGAAAATGATTATGAAGTAAAACCCATGCTGGAGGCACTATTTAAGAGCGAACTGTTCTTCGATGAAAACTTCAGGGGTGCCAAATATGGTGGAGGTATAGTTCATGTGCTGTCCCCAATTCGTCAAATGTATGTAACTGATATTATACCTCCGGAAGGTCAAACTAGGAATAGAATTTTATTAATGTTTCAGGAATACTTTGGTCAGGCCCTCCTCTATCCACCCGATGTATCAGGATGGTTGGGATACCGAAACTGGATCAATACCTACACCCTTCCATATCGAAAGCTTTTTACCAATGCCGTAATTGATGGGTATGTTTATGATTTTCCCATGGGATTTCAAGTTGATGTTCTTGAGTTTGCCAGCCATTTCTCAAATCCAAATGATGCGGAACAACTCATTGATGATATGATCCTGTATTTTTATGACATTCAACCAACGGAACACACCCGTCAACTATTGCTGGACCAACTTCTTCAGGGATTAGATCCGTACAACTGGGCACTAACAATCCCGGAAGCGGAGGACCGTCTGAAAGGAACAATAAAACTATTAATGAGATATCCGGACTTCCAATTAAAATGAAACGCAGACAGTTTTTAAAAAATTCACTGGGCCTGGGATTGGGCTCAATGCTTATTCCGAGATGGTTCCACCCGCTCTTGGCCATATCAGATCATTTACGAGACAGGGGACAAAACCGAATCCTGGTTATTTTGAACTTAGGAGGAGGGAATGATGGACTAAACACAGTCATACCATTTGAAGATGATGAATATTACAATCTTCGTCCCACCATTGCTATTCCCCAGAATGAACTGCTCCCTGTCACCGAAACCTTGGGCCTGCATCCTGCATTGGCTCCGCTCATGGACCTCTGGAATGATGAAAACATGGCCATTATTCAGAATGTGGGCTATGATCAGCAGGACCTCTCTCATTTTCGATCTACCGATATCTGGAGAAGTGGGTCAGATGTAGACCAGATCATTTCTACTGGCTGGGTGGCTCGATACCTTGAAACACTTTATTTAGATTATGTGGAGAATCCACCAGTAGAGCCTATGGCACTACAGCAGGGCTCCACTGATGGTCTTTTGCTTACAGGTAACGAAGGTGTTCCCGGGGTGATTGTGGATGACCCATCCATTTTCTACTCTTTGGTTAACGAAACGTATGAAAGTGAATACAACAATGACCCTCCGGAAACCGCTGGTGGAAATGAGTTGTCATATGTCCGTCAAATTGACAATAATTCTTTTGCCTATGCTGGTGTTATCCAGGCCGCAGCAGAGGCGGGGCAAAATACGGTAGAATATCCTAATAACAGTGTTGGAACTCAGTTAAGTATTGTTGCAAAGCTTCTTTCTGGAGGACTCTACACACCAATTTTTCTGACTCACCACTATGGTTTTGACACCCACAATAACCAGTTAAACGAACACAATAATCTCCTGTCAGTGCTATCGAGCTCTGTCAGTACGTTCTTCCAGGACCTAAAAAATCTTGGACTTGGAGACCGTGTGGTTTTGCTTACCACCTCAGAGTTTGGCAGACGTCCCTTTGAGAATGGTTCCGATGGTACAGACCATGGTGCTGGTGCTCCTCAATTACTTTTTGGAAGTAAGGTAAAGGGCGGCATATATGGTTCTAATCCCAACCTGACTGATTTTGATAGCAATGCAAACCTGCTCCATGAGTTTGACTTTCGGCAATTATATGCTACCCTAATGACACAGTGGTTTGAGCTTAAACAGCAAGAGGTGGAAAATATTTTATTTCACCCATTCGAACCACTGCCTCTTATCGATAACCGTTTTTCTCTAAATTCAGATCCAATACAGAAAGAAAGTTTAACGGGTATACCGGATGACTATATCTTATCAGGTGCGTATCCCAATCCATTTAATCCGGTCACACAGTTGACCTACGGAATAAAACAAAATACCCTGGTGGATATTCGTGTTTTTGACATCAAAGGGAGGGAAATCCTTCACCCAGTGCATGATATTAAACCGGCTGGATATTTTCGGTTGAGCTTGAACAGTCGTTCCCTTTCCAGTGGAACGTATTCTGTTGTAATGCGGGCTGGCGGTACTGTTCGGAAAACAAGAATAACTGTCGTAAAATAAAACACATCAATTTCTCCTGTTGATCGGATAAAATTTTTATTTTATTTCAGGAAAAACCAGCCTAAATCCTCTTTTGACCATAAAGACCTTGGCCGTGTTGTATCATGTCTGTAAACGAAATAGATTTTATTAGTTTTCTTCAGTATCGTAAGTTCCGTTCCGCTTAACCTTTTTTTGAAATGGGATATTTCAGAAACTTAATAGAAAGTTTAGGAATTCTTTTTGATGGTATAGGTTATTGTTTTTGAAGGTTTTTTAACAGTGGGCAGGAGGCTCTCAATGTCAGTGATCATCTCATTAACCCGTGCCAATCTTTTTTCAAGGTTTTCTAATCGTTTGTCCACTGTTTTTGAAACTTTTGTAACCTGGACTACTCGTTTTTTCATGATTTTTTCTTTAAGGAGTACACTATTGTTGATGAACCTTCAGAGGGAGTTTTCCGTGACAACATTTTTATTAAGGATTCTAAGTTTTTCTCAATTTCCGCTATCTGTTTTTCTATTTTTAAAAGGCGGTTATCCGCGTCCTTTGTCCACTTGACGGTGGTCTCTTTTTTTTTAGTTAGTGGTTTTTGTGGGTTTCGCGACATAGCATTAGAAAAATAATTGGGATAGAGTAAAAAAGTAAATTAATATTGAATGTAGAAACTATCAAGAATTGATATAATATAAACCATGAATTATTGGGTAAAAGAATTGGGTTTTAAGAAAAAGGAGTTATCATGAGAAAACTGTACCATATTTTATTCATATTATTTTTTTCTATTGGATTATCTGATCAACCAGATTGGTCCATCAACCCCTCAAATTTTCAATTCAATGCGTCTATGACCGGTGTGTTGATCTTCAATGGCGAAGAATCAACTGACAGCAATGATATCATTGCTGCGTTTGTAGGTGATGAGTGTAGAGGGGTAAAAACAGATGGGATCCTTATTTCCGGGAAGATGGTCTTTGGTCTAACAATTTTTGGAAATGAAAATGGCGAATCTCTCACGTTTAAAGCTTATGATGCATCTAACGATCAGGTTAATGATAACATAGATTTTACTTACAGTTTTGTCTCCAATGATATCGTGGGCAGTGCTGAGGATCCCGTGGAATGGAATTTTATAACGCTCCTTTTAGGTGATCCAGATTTTTTTGTAACTATCACTGCGAATGCAGATGACGTAAACTATGAGTTGACCTTTGGATTTGCATCGGATGCTACCGATGGATATGATGATGGCATCGACCAGTACGCACCTCCGGCACCTCCTCCACCTGCTTTTGACGCAGCCCTGTCATGGGGCGGCGACCGTTATTATACACAGATCGTCAATGGAAGTGAAGATGATCTGGTGGAACATGAGTGGGATATCCAGATTGCTTATCCCGCTTCCAATCAGGTTACCCTGGAATGGGATTCAGAATTTATGGTGGGATTAGGGACATTTATTCTTCAGGATGCATTTGGTGGTATGATGATCAATGTGGATATGACTCAGGAAGGCTCTGTTGATTTGACCAACCCTGCTTTTACCACTCTAAAAATAAAGGTCACACCCAGCGGGGAATCTCCTCCTCCTGAGGAAACACAGGTCGCTTTTACAGTGATTGATGACGGAAATGATTACACAAACGTTGCCCTGAAAGGTCAGATGACTGGATGGGGAAATGTTCCCATGAACAATGACGGCAGCGGAACCTGGACGCTGACCCTTGCCCTTGAGTCAGGCGGCTATGAGTGGGGAGCTGTCGCAATTTCTGATGATTCGGTAGAGACGTGGTTGCCCTCATTAGCGGGTTTTGGTTCTAACCCATATGTTACTGTTGGACCTGACGGTTCAGTTAGCGGGGACACGGGATTTACCGTGCCCTGTCAGACCTGTTCTCCAGAGTACAGCGTTACATTTCAGTTAGATAATAGTTGGGGATCTGCTCCCTGTGATGGTAATCCCTGGGTAACAGGTTCGATGGACGGTTGGTCCGGATGGGGAGCTGA
>Ga0066853_10000156_pt1 | contig 23736 bp, 14 predicted proteins | sample ETNtaG_28_FD_67284 | JGI IMG/M metagenome (GOLD analysis project Ga0066853, IMG submission 67284) | Marine microbial and viral communities from oxygen minimum zone, Eastern Pacific Ocean - ETNP201406SV61 | ecosystem: Environmental > Aquatic > Marine > Oceanic | place: Pacific Ocean: Eastern...
GCATGCAGAAGTTGTCCACATTATCGTGGCCGAGTCAGATTATGTGGTCCAAAGGGCCAAGTTCTTGGCAAGGTCTCAGAATCGTGATCATTTCCTTCCAGCTATGACCAGAGTACCGAGCCAATCTTCTCGAGGGGCTGCTTTCCAGATTCTGACGATATTTAGACCCGCCATCTCAAAGCATGAAATCCATTGTTGCGAAGACATTGTAGTCATCTTTGTCTTCACCTGATGTGGCCAATCAAGGCTTGATTCGTTTTCTGCATAGTGGTCAACACCAATCAGTAGTAGTCCATTATCTGTTAATAGACTAGTCAGATGTTTGATACCTTCTCCGGGATCCTCTAGATAATACATGGTTTCCATGCTATGAATCAGATCAAAACAGGGCTCGCTCGACCATTCCAGTAGATTGACGAGATGATATTCTCCATCTGTATCCAGTTCTCTTGCTTTATCGATCATCGCTGGTGCTGCATCTATCCCCACCGCTCTAGAACAATGTGGATGAGATGCTAATCTTCTGACCACCCATCCATTTCCACAACCGACATCTAGTGCATGGAACCTTTTCCCAAGGGTAGCAATCTCTGAGATTGCAAAGGCCAACATCTCATCAACAGCCGCCTCATGTCCCTTTTCCATTCCAACATCCTTGCCCATCAAAGCCCACTCGTGAAAGACCTCGGCGGCCGTTCTCCAATCTCCAGATTCGTCGCTGGGCATGGAGGTCGGTGGAGCGAATCGCCTTTCAACTTCCCCGTTGTGGCTTTGACATGGTGGGCGCTGGAGTAGATGCCGAGGAATTAGTGGACTTCTGCGATTCGGAATGGGAAGGGAGTATTATCCCTAGTTTGAGTGAGTACATTCGGATACCCGCTCTTTCCCCTGCTTTTGATTCTGATTGGGAGGCTAATGGATATATTGAAGATGCAATTCAACACATTGCATCATGGTGTAATGAGCAACCAATCAATGGTTTGAAGTTACAGATAATCAGGCTGGAAGGGCGCACACCATTGATTCATATGCATGTTCCAGGACAGGTTAACGATACTGTACTGCTCTACCAACATGCTGACAAACAACCAGAGTTCGTTGGTTGGTTCGAAGGGCTTGGACCATGGGAACCTGTACGTAGAGGAGACAAATTGTACGGCCGCGGTGGCGCTGACGATGGTTATGGAGCATACGCCAGTCTTACTGCCATTCGGGGCTTACAAAGACAGGGCATTCCACACGGGAATCTGCATATTATCGTTGAAGCCAGTGAGGAATCGGGTTCTCCCGATCTTCCTGCATATCTGGATCACCTTGAGGAGACGATTGGCATCCCTTCATTGGTGGTCTGTCTAGATTCAGGGGCTGGAGATTGGGAACATCTGTGGCTCACTACTTCATTGAGAGGTCTGGTCATTGGCACATTGAGTATCGAGGTGAGTGAACAAGGAGTGCATTCTGGCGATGCCGGAGGAATCATTCCATCTTCCTTTAGAATTGCCAGGGCTCTTCTAGAGAGGATAGAAGACAGTTCCACTGGAGAGATATTGATACCGGAATTCAATGTTGAAATTCCCGAACAACGAATCGAGCAGGCCAAGGAAGCAGCGCGGGTTGTAGGTGAAGAAGTATGGAAGAAGTTCCCATTCAAGGAAGGGACAAAGCCACCCAGTGAAGATCTGGCAGAATTGATTTTGAACAGGACCTGGAGGCCATCATTGGAAGTCACTGGTGTTGAAGGCATTCCAGATATGTCAAAGGCAGGAAATGTGCTTCGTACAAATACCGATCTCAAATTGTCATGCAGAATTCCAGCAGGGGTTGATTCCACAAAGGCTGCTGAAGTGATGAAGCGTATTCTGGAGTCGGAACCTCCGCACGATGCAGAAGTCAATTTCAAGATTGAGATGCCAGCGGATGGTTTCCATGCCAAACCATTGTCAGCGTGGATTTCTGAAGCCTTGGATGGGGCCAGCAAGGCCTATTTTGGCAACCCATTACGTTTCATGGGAGAAGGCGGAACGATACCGTTCATGCCGATGTTACAGACTAAATATCCACAGGCAGAATTCATGATTACCGGACTTCTTGGGCCGCAATCAAATGCTCACGGCCCGAATGAATTCACTCACATTCCTTGCGGTAAGGCCGTGACAGCCTGTGTAGCACAGGTTCTTGCAGCACATGCAGCCCACTATTTGCCCTGAACACCTACGGTGACCATGTTTTGGGACCTCTTCAGCCATCGACACAACTCCCTGAATACTGAGAAAGGATGCGTCGGCTTGATAATGCCTAGGCGGGTGGGTCGAGTTGGAGGCTCAGCCTCCGGTGCTATCCATGTCGGGAGATGACGAAGACAGTGTGAAGACCCCAGTCGTTCGCGTAGGCGACTTGGAAGACAGATTGGGAGAAGAGACTGAAAGGCTTCTGAAATTGTACGATGCGTACGAAGCCCAAGAGAAAGAACTCGTGAACATGAAGGCTGAGATCGAGGTACTTGAGAAGGAGATTGTCGAGAGGGAGATTGAGAAAGAAAGTCTCGAATCATTACTTTCTGAGAAGGATAATCGTATCCGTGACCTTGAGTTGAAAGCTGCTAAGTCCACCAAACAAGTCGATTTCCTTGAACCTGAACTTCAGAAGATGGAAGAGAAGTACAGTCGTGAGAAGGATCGATTAGGCAAGGTCTTCGGTATTGCAGAGGAATTGGATAATGATTTGAAACTGGCAGTGACTGAGATGAAGGCCAGAGATGATTGGTATGTTGATCACATGGCATTGTTTGAGGATTTGAACAAGGCGATTAAAGCCCGATACGAAATGATAGAGAGGGCGGTTGAAACCGAAAGGCAGAGTCAGCATATGCAGAGGGCAATCACCGACCGAATGGATGACCTTATCGAAGCACGAGCTGCGGAGATGACACTTGAAGAGGCGGAGGCAGTTGGTACGTCTCAATCATCTGAAGAAGAGGCTGAAGAGCCTGAAGAAGTAGAGGAAGATGAAGTATCTGAGGAAGAAACCGAAGACGATGTTGAAGAGTCAGAAGAATCCGAAGAAGAAGCGTCTGAGGAGGAGTCTGAAGAAGAGCCTGAAGAGCCTGAAGAACCGGCAGAGCCTCGAGATGTCAAGGAAGCAGCAACATGGGATGACGACGCTGATCCATGGGCTGACCATGACAAGAAAGAGTGAGGTGAGCCTATGGGGCTGTTCGCCCGTGGCGGCACCACTCCTGTGGTCTTGTCTTCAGTGATGGGCATTGCATCTTTGTTGATAGCAACCTTTGTTGATCCTGTCATGCACCTTGTTACATTGACAGGCGTACTTTGTTTGATGTTCTCGGCATTTCTTGCCAATTTCTTCCGCGACCCCGACCGTCCCGTTCCAAAGGATGTTGGGGTGTTGGTTTCACCAGCCGATGGTCACGTGATGTTTGTTGTCAGAGAACATTCAACTGGTCGCCGCCCTTCCAAAATGGAACTTGAATCTGGAGAATGTGAAAATGATTCATTGACTGGAGATTGGTTTCCTGAACCATTATCCACTCCCCTGTCCTTTGATACCGAACAGCGTTGGGAGAAGGTTGTTGTCGGCCAGGAATCAAATGAGGATGTATGGAGAGTTGCAGTCTTCATGTCTCCACTTGATGTCCACGTGAATAGAGTACCAGAAGCAGGGACCATCATCAAGATGGAACATAGAACTGGTAAAGGGAGGAGAAAAGGACCTTTTCTTCCTGCATTCAAGAAGGAAAGCGAATACAATGAACGGGTTCGAACCCAGTTCAAGAGCGATAATGGAGAGGTGCTTGAAATAACCCAGATATCAGGTGCATTGGCTAGAACCATCATTCCATGGAAGAGGGAAGGAGATGTCCTCCGCCGGGGTGAAAGATATGGAATGATAAGAGTGGGTAGTCGTGTCGATTTACGAGTTCCTGCCGCAATCTATGAACCGATGGTGATTGGGGCGGATTCAAAGAATCCATCTTATCCCAAGGGGCAATTCGTTTCTGCAGCCGTATCCATCTTATTCCGAAGCATCAATTCCGCCGAAGAGGAATGAATCAGTTCTGTGATAGGATTTCACCAGCACGTGGGTATGCGTTGCTTTCATCAATGCGGGTCCAGCCGGCGAATCAGGTGAGGTCATGTCCGATGCTCAGAGATTGAATCTTGTCGGCGACAGCAGTTCTGCAGTTCGTCTTCATGATATGATCAAGGCACCCGAGAATACAGAATGGGCTCAAGAGAAGAAAAATTCCTGGGATGCAACTGAGCCAGCAACAGTCTATCACACTCCGGAGATGATGCCGGACGGGACACATACAACTGCAGCGACAGTTATTCTTCGTACCAAAGGGTGTCATTGGTGGTGGAGCAGTGGTTGTACATTCTGTGGATATTTCAATGACACTAGAGACGATGTCGAAAGTGAAGACTTGCATGCACAATGGGAATACTCCAAGCAGAAGTTATCCGGTTTCAAGGATATGGGAATGATCAAGGTATACACCTCAGGCTCATTATTGGAGGACCGTGAGATACCTGTTGATTTTCAAGAAACAGTGTTGCGCGAATGTCATGAAATGGGAAAACATCTGATTATTGAAAGTAGAACTGAACAATGTAATGAAGAGAAATTAGAATGGGCCGCTTCAATCAACCCAGATTTCACAGTAGCGATAGGTCTTGAAGCATATGATGACGAAGTTCTACGTTTTCATATCAACAAAGGATTCACAGTGAATTCCTGGAACCGAGCCGTTTCAAATCTCCAGAGTGCAGGTCTAAGAGTCAAGACTTATCTCATGTTCAAACCACCATTCATGAGTGAAGGCGATTCACTGGAACAATGTGTAAAATGGATAACTGCTGTTGCTGAACAGAGTGATGAGATATCTGTCAACCCAATGAATATTCAACGAGGCACGATTATCGATCGACTGTTCAGAGCGAGAGAATATCGCCCTCCATGGTTGTGGTCATTGGTATCATTGATTGAAAGAGCACATCCACTCATTCACCCCGAAGGGGGTATTAATGGGGGCGACGATCAAGTTTCCCGACTCATCATCCACCCTACAGCAGGTGGAAGGGTAAGAGGATCTCATAACTGCGGCTCTTGTGACAAACATGTGGTTGCAGCTATTGAGCGATATTCTGTCAGCGGAGACCTTCTGGAGTTTGAGGGATTGGATTGTGACTGTAAGAGGATATGGATGAATGAGGTGAAGATTGACACCTCATTTCCAGCAGTTCTTGGTACTGGAATTGCAAGGCGCGGAGATATCCTATTGAATCTGCGTTCACCATGAAAATAAGGTGCCATAGTGGGTTGTCAAGGTGAATTGAGTTGGTCAATGTTTATCATCGGCCCGCAGGTGGACGGACTGACCCCTATGGGGTCAGAGTTGATTGAATGACTGCCGCCGAAAATCTACCCGAAGTGACACAAGGCATTGCTGAGCCAGAGGCGAGTCGAATTGTGATGGCATTACTAGGCCTTGGAGTGCTTGGTTTAGTCGGAATGTTTTCAGTAATTTTCGGATGGGATGGCTTCCCGCTTCTTTCTGAGATGATACCTCTTTTCGATGCATTGGGGTCGAGTGGAATCTGGTATTATCTCATAGGAATCATTCTTGGGTTTGCCTTTCTGGTCTTGAATCTATTAGGAGAGGTTTTCCGGGACTGAGGTGATATGATGTTTTCAATTCTACTTCCTGAACTTATTTTGCTGATATTAGCGATGCTGTTGACTGCCCATTGGGCAAACAACGGATTAGGAGAGTTGCGTCGCCCATTGCGCCAATTATCAGTATTCCTGTTGGATAAGGCCCCTGCTGGAGTAATCGATATGTTCTCCAAAGAGAAAGGGGCCGGAGCCAAGAATTGGTTATTGTTTGGAGCGATATGGGCAACTATCGCTTCTACAGTGACATTCCTTTCAATTTGGCTTAGTTATGATGCCAAGGCCCTTGACTCGTTATCCGGTATTGGATGGAGTTATGACGCTGCTGTTATGGACAGATTGGCAGAACAAAGCCTCATCTGGGGTTTCCTTGGTATGACTTTGATTGGAGCAGGTCTTCATATCAATGCCCGTGCTAATGGTGGGGGATTAGGTAGTGAGGCGAATGCTTCTCTGGTAGCATTTGGTTGGTTCGGACTGACTTTGGCTTCGATGATACTTCCAATGTTCATCGATTTCACTGATATGTTCCATGCAGTGATTGAACTGGCATATGCCGGTATGATAGGTGCTTTGCTCCTCAACCATTTACTTGCTCTTGGTGGAAGAGGAGATTCCCCGATTCAGGTTTCATCATGGTTCATCATCATGGCTCATCTATCGATGTTTTGGGCCTTGTTGATCCGCACATGCAATCTGCTCATCAGCGGCGACCTTGCTTCAGAGATGGAACTTGCAGACCTCGCTTGGTTTGCTGACAGAGTAGTGTTTGGCTGGTTCCCTCTAGCGATGTTCTTGGCAGTTCTATATCACGTGATTCCTAAAGTCAGTGGTGCACCAATATGGAGTCGTTCCTTGACTTTGATTTCCTATTCACTTGTCTTCGCCAGTGTTCCAGTACTAGGGATGTCGGAAACTGCGGTTTCAGGAGATGTAATGCTGACATTCACTGCGGTATTGACAGTGGTTGGATTGATTCCTCTGCTGGCAGCTTCTTCAAATCTGATATCCACAATGCAGGGACGTTGGGAAATGGTTGTTGCAAATCCAGGTGGTGTTACATCAGCAAGTGCAACTCTTCTGCTGCCAATTTTTGCGCTATTTGGGTTCTTTTCCGCTCTCGATGCTCTGAATGGTTCGCACAATATGGGCGGTGTTCAGAGTACAGTTGATCATGGAATATTGTGGACCGTTGGCGGCTTGGTCGCCTTGGCTATCTGGGGCAGCCTATTTCCAGAAGTTGTCGGCCGTCGGCTATCCAGTCTTTCCAAGGCTCGATGGGCTTTCTGGTTGATGTTGTTGGGTGGTATTGGCTCCACTGTGGCTCTATTGATGGCGAATTTCGCTTCCAATACCCTGAGTGATGCTGGTGTTGAAGATGCCAGTAGTCATCTAGGCGGTTACTATCTTACTTCTGCTGCTTTATTCTACGGTGTTGTTATCGCTACCTTCATCGGTTCTATCAATATGGTTGCGACTCTATTCTCCGATGAGGTAGAGGAGGATGAGGCACCAGCCAGCGTAGGCATGGACTCCTTCCACTTACATTCTGGAACCACCAGTATCAGGAACCTCGTTTCCAGAGGAGTTGGAGTCGACACAGAAATCGTAGTTTCAGCCCCTGAAGAAGAAACTGAAGAGCCGAGTTCTACAGATGTCGGAGTATCAGCAGCACTTCATACAGATGATGGCGTGGTAATGCCAGTACCTGAGGCGGCCCCAGTCGACCCACTTTCTTCCTTCCAGTCAGAACTTGTAGACCTTGCTCGCTGGTTGCATGAAACTGGAACGACCACTATCGATTTATTCATGAAGATGGATCTAAATAGTGATGGACTAATTTCCCCATTCGAGATACGAGAAGGCTTGGCCTCTCTTGATATCGCTGACCTGCCTCCATGGGATGTTGAGAAGATGGTATCAGCAATGGATCTCGATGGTGATGGAAAGGTCAACATCCCTGAATTGGATATCCACATGCTGAAGATAATGAATTCACTTTCCAAGGAATTCAGCAACGATGGTGGGGAAGAAACCTCAGAATCGCTCGACGGAGGAGAACTCAACAAGATGAAGAAGGCGGAACTGGTTTCTCTGGCTGACGAGCGAGGTGTTTCATCAAGTGGCACCAAGAGTGACATCATCGCACGCTTACTCTAGCCGAGAATCACCTGTTCTGAGTACAGGAATACCTGAACCCCACCATAGACGCAACTAAGTTCAGTGGCTCTTGTGAAGGAATGAGGCTGATTCAATGCGTATCGGATTGGTGGGTAAGCCCAATGTGGGCAAATCGACATTCTTCTCTGCGGCTACTCAATCGAAAGTGGCAATCGCCAATTACCCATTCTGTACCATCGAGCCGAATGTTGGAGTTGCATTTCTGCCTGCCCCACTACCCTGTCCATGTAGCGATTTGAGAATAACCAAAGAGGCGGAAGGTCGCTTGGAACCAGTTTTAGAAATCGATGAGAGAAAAGGCAGCATATGTCAACCACGTACAGGTTCATGTATTGCTCATAAGCGCCTTGTTCCAGTTTTCATGGTCGATGTGGCAGGGCTTGTTCCGGGTGCTCATAGTGGTCGCGGGCGGGGGAATGAATTTCTTTCGGACCTCGCTCGTTGTGATGCTTTGATTCAGGTGGTCGATGCTGCTGGAACCACAGATATCGAGGGCAACCCTATCGGGGTCAACGAAGATCTTCAAGCATGTCAGGATTCGATAATGGAAGAACACGAGTTTCTGGTTGAGGAATTGAGTGCTTGGATTCATGGGATCATCGCAGATGGTTGGTTGAGAGGAGCCCGAAGAACGCAGGCTGAAGGTGATAAGGGAATGGTCACATTTCTGCATGAGAAACTCAGTGGGTTGGGAGCCACATCGCAGCAGGTGAAATTTGCATTGGAAGCATTCCGAGAGAATGAAGATGCAAGTGATCAGCCATGGGATTGGGGTATTGGTTTGAAAAGAGCCCTCGCAAAGCAACTTCGTCGCGCTATGTTTCCAATTCACGTGGCTGCTAACAAGGCCGAACTTGCTCCAGGCGAATCATGGAAGGTTCTGCAAAGTAGACTTGCGGAGGAGGGGGCGATATTGATGCCAACAATGGCTGATGCAGAATTAGGATTACGAAGAGCCGCCACCATGGGTTTCATTGAATATGGGCCCGGAGAAACTGATTTCGAGTTTACTGAACAAGGACAACAGCGCCTCAAGTCAGTTCAGATTGAAGCACTTGAAAAGATGAAGGTGACAATGGATGGATTTGGCGGAACTGGTGTCTCAATATTGATATCACGGGTTCTTCATGAATCCCTCGCTCATATCGTTACATATCCAGTTCAAGACGAAACACATTGGACAGATGGCGACGGCAGAATCCTACCTGATGCACTTGTCGTACCAGATGATTCAACCGTAAAGGAACTTGCATATGCGGTTCATAGCGACCTTGGAGATGGATTCATCAAAGCGATCGATGGCAAGAGCAAGAGAGTTATCGGGGCAGAGCATGAATTGTCAGATGGTGATGTCATCAAGATTCACGCCAAGACTTGACATGATCAGTGGCCGGGGGGGCGCTCATGTTCAGGTGTCAATCTTGATAGCATTGCAGAATATTTTGCTCTGCCAGACAGATGATAAATCAACATTGCAATGGTGAGCACGGTCAAAACGGGCAATGATATCCAAATCGAGATGTTGGAGAACAAGGCGAACCAGAATATCCATACCGCCATTATCCACAACCATATCGACATTCTTCTGGAAAGCAGAGTCAATCGTGAGTTCGCAAGACTGGAATCAAAAATCATTGTTGCCTCCGATTGTTCAATCATTCCTTTCTCCACGCCACAGCGTTGACAGATATCCTTTCGAGGTCCATTTCCATGGATGAAGTACTCGCGTGGATAAGTGCCATGGCAGGATCTGCAAGTGGGCATCCGGCTTCCTCAACCCCTTCGACAGTGAACCCGTTCTTCAACATCGCGTCGCGCAATCAAGTGAATCATCTCCGTCGAAACAATTCAAGCATTCGTCTTTTGCTGAAGCCCAGTTGGCGATGAAAGGAATGTGGACAACAATTCCATACCGAGAATCGAAGCACAGGATTCAGGGTGGAACTGGATGCCATGAACTGGAAATTGAGGGTGACTGAGTGCCATGATGTTCCCATTCTGATCCCATGCGGTTATGTTCATTGTTGATACTTCATCTCCAACCACAACCAGGCTGTTGTATCTCGCCATATTCATGGGTGTGGAGAATCCACTGAATAGATTGGTGGAATCGTGGTGAATGTCAACACTTCTTCCATGAACCGCTCCACTTGGACAATGAATCAAAGTCAACCCAGCAGCCATTCCTATTGCTTGATGGCCGAGACAGATTCCGAGTAGGGGGACTGTCTCTCCAAGGAGTGCTCTTCTTGCTATTTCCATGCTGATTGGACTCTGTTGAGGCTTTCCCGGTCCTGGTCCTATTACAATATGCGACGGGTTTGAACGCGCAATAATCTCCTCAATCCTATCAACGCCATCCAATCTACCATGGCAATATTTCACATTAGCTCCTAATTCACAGAAGGCGTGCATGATGTTCCACGAAAACGAATCCAGATTATCGATAAATAGAATTCGAGAACCCTTACTAGGAACAATTTCATCATTATCCCAATATTGAATCGAACCCATAGTTGAACGCGAAGCATGTGGCTTCCCTCTGACCTCCAAGGGATGAATGGAATGGGTTGCGGAAACCAATGGGTCTTCGTCTTGAGCAATCCAACCAGCTGCTTTGCGCAAGGCTTGTGCCTTCCATTCAGCCTCCTCCACCTCTAGTGCTGGTACAGAATCCATCACTAACCCACCGCCAGCTTGTACTGTGGCTGTCCATTGTTCGTTCAGCAATTTACCTTCCAAGGTGCGGATGAGAATATTCCACATCGAGTATCCGGTTCTTGGGTCAACCACGCCGATAGAGCCTGTCCAGAATGATCTTGGCTGTTCTTCTAACTCATCTATGGACGCAATAGTAACTGTCTTCGGACAACCTGTAATACTACCCCCTGGGAACATGGCTTGCAGTACGCTCCACACATCTTCTTGATCTTCGAGTTCTCCTCTCACTTCGCTGACCAGATGTTGAACCTGAGAATATGCCTCAATCTGAAAACGGCTCTGCTTTACCGAACCAGGTTTGCTGACCATACCGATATCATTCCGCTCAAGGTCAACCAGCATCCGATGTTCTGCCAATTCTTTTTGACAATCAAGCAATTCATTGCGTAGTGCTTCATCCTCTAGAATATCTCCGCCTCTTGGACGAGTTCCTTTGATTGGTCGTGTCCTGACGATTCTATTATCACTGGCTAGCAGCAACTCTGGGGAACATGAGCAAAGAGCAAGACCGAGGTCTTCCGCAAGAAGCCAAGTTGACATTGGAGCAGGATTTTTTTCAGCCAATCTCATCATCGTGAACCATGGATGTTCGGCAAGATCTCCAAACCAACGTCGGCCGAAATTCAATTGATATAATTCTCCATCTTCAATCGAATTCTTCACACACTTCACAATATCAGAATGTTGTTGTGCATCATGACTAGACGATTCAGTATTCATCATCGCATCCATTTCAGGTATTTGGCATTCAACATTCAATGGAACAGAGAGACTTGAGAGAAGTTCCTCCACCTCATTTGCCCATTCATCATTTGTTTCAGCGACGAGATGGAGTGTTGAACTACTCCTATCTTGAATCAACCACCGATCAGCGCGATATAGTATCATCAGAATCTCACCTTCTTTTGGTGGATGAAAGAGCCTCCAAGGTTGTGTCCATTGAACCAGTTCATATGCTAACCCTCCAACCCAAGAGCCTGGTTTAACAGGTGTTTCATGGCCACTTAATTCAGGTTGCAAGGAGTTCAACGTTCTCAATGATTCAGCTAGGTCAGTTCCCATATGATATGCAATAGTGGCCCATGTTTTTCCATTCCATTCTTGAATATCCAGTTGTAGTGCTGGTGGAGGTGGCCCAAGTGGAATTTCTCCCTGTAGTGGGGATGGGTCATCATCCCTAGGGGGAAGGAATTTCTTCTCAGGTTGTCTAGCGATGACCCTGATATTTGCAGGCCCCATCAGCATACTATTTGAGGAGAATTCACTGAATGGCCCCCCTGAGATCAGAAGTAATTCATCGCTTCCGCCCCACTCTTTTCCTCCAAGCAGTGATTTAGAACGCAATAATTCGGTGACTCCAAGCAATAGGTTTTCATCACCTTCGCACGGCCAGATGTGATGTCTACTCATTCAACTCCCCCTCCCAAGATTCTCTAAGCGCCTTGTCAAGTGCCTTCACGGCCGTCTTTGTGAGTATTCCATCCATATTCACTCCGACGCTCTGTCCATCGATATCATTTATCCTGACAACACCGATTCCAGAGCCAACCACAATCAATTCCTTGGCCCTGCCTATCAGATTCTGGTGCAACCTTCCTTTGTTAATCGGTATTCCAGCCTTCTCAATAGCGGGAATAATAATTGAAGCAGTGACTGATTCGACACCCCCATTCCGTGCATCTGCAATCCAAGCAGTACCATCATTATCCAGCAATATGGGGGTTGCTCTATCGGCATCAGTAACGGCTTCATCATCCACGAACAGTGCGATGTGTGCCCCAGCTTCAATCGCACTTTGTTTGGCCTTCTTGTAAGGTGCCCAATCACCGTGTTTTGTTCCTTTTATTTCGTCCCCCCACTGTGGGTCTGGAACAGATATTGCTTTCATTGGAGATGTATTGTTTTCATTGGCTCTAAGAGATATTGAAACATCGCCTTCTCTTGTCAATCGGAGAGTAGCCAGATTGGAGGGCATCGCAGAATTTTCAACCATCCCTTGTAGTTCATTGATTGCAGTTGAAACGCGTTCAGGAAAGTCATCCGGGATATCGAGATTCAAACGTCCAGCATGACTTTTCAAACGCTTCAAGTGAGCATCAAGGAAAGCGATATTTCCATATTCATCACATGGCATTGTGGTGAACACACTGGAGAATGGATCTCCTTCCATGATAGCGCCCCATCGTCTCACAACAGGTCATCGAGGAAGGAGGTATCGATGCTACTTCCACTCTTCTTGCCGGGTTCATCGAGTAGGTCATCGGTCAGTCCACTGAGATTTGAGACTGATTGATTCTGTATAGGGACTTGTGCCCCCATATCGGGCATTGGGATAGCACCTCTTTGTTGCTCAATGTTCTGAGCAGCCGACATGATGCCAGTTGTCATTTCTGATTTCGGCGTTGAAAGAACATCGAAGTCATCATCCCAATCATTACGCGGTTGTATATCGATTCCCCACGTGGATTCTAGGTCCCAATGGCTCTTTCCTTTCCTCGGTTTCTTGTCTCGTATCATCACGAACAACAACAACAGTATTGCAATACCCAAGGCTGCTGCAAGCATATTCTGTGGAGTAGCGTAATCGGATAGACTGAAGTCGTCTTTTGCACTAGTTGCATCACTCTCTGTTGAACCGCTGCTACTAGGTGCTGAGAGATGGAGAGGGGTGATTGCCCTGCGGTATATGGGGCAATCTGGCCAACCTTCTCCGCATTCTGAAGCCGAAACTCCAACCCACCAAGTGGTTTCATTGTCCAGACTTTCATGGTTGTCAGTTGAGATGAATAATGAGTTCGAAGCGAATACAGTATCGACCAGAACTGCATCCTCCACATTATCGAATTGTTCATCGGAGATGTATATCTTGAACGATTGGACCACTGCATCACCTGTTGGGCTCCACGAAACAAGAATTCTACTTCCTGCTGATACCCATTCGACATTGAGGTCTGCAATGGTTGGCAGGTGTGAGCCGGGGTCATCTCCAAGATCATCCATTGGGGCTGCTGCTGCCATGGTCAGGCCGGTCATGTGTGCATTTCCATTGGTGTCCACCACTACGACGGTTACATAGACAGTCTGTCCAGGGATGAGCGGATCATCGAACAACTCATTGATAACAAGAGGAAGGGTTGGATTTCTATCGAGTTTCATGATGTAATTATCAGGGCCTTTTTGCCCAATTCCGACTTCACCCTCGAAGTCCCATGTCGCTGCGTAGACATGATATTCATCCACATCGCTGGCATCAGAAAGATCGAAGTCAAGTACCAATTTGTCTCCAGCATCGCCGCTATAATCTGAAAGGAGAATAAGATCAAGTCGCTCAGGAGCAGTTTCATCGAGGCTGTTGTTGATGGGAGTCACTGAGACGGTGTTCAATCCATCGAGATGGACATTACCTTTGATATCATAAACTGTGACTGCTACATTCAATTCCACATCAGGAATGATGCCCTGTTCATAGCCATCATATCTCGCATTGTGCATGACCACTGTCAGTGCTTCACCCGAATCGCCATTCTTCTGATTTGACACCTTCCGGCATCCACACATCGAGTAATCGGGGTTGTATAGCGCATCAGAAATGGTCAAGTCAGTGATATCTGAGTTAGATGCCCATACGACATAATAATCGAAATCATCTGATACATCTGGCTCCCATAGGACTTCAATGGCGGTTCCATCGTCATCAGGAAGATCCCACGCGTTCAGTGTATCAATGCGTTCAGGGGCGATATTGACGTTGATCAGATTCCTCAGCGGAGTTGCTTCAACAATATTGACATTACCCAAGTCTTCATTCAACCAATCATCTGAAGCGACAACAGCAATCCAATACGCTCTACCATCAACAAGGGGCATTCCATCAATTTCTGAGATGATGGTAGAATTCTGAGCACAATCAGTGACCACTTGAGAAACCAGGAAATCAACGACATTGGATGGAACACCATCTTCGTTGACTGGAATATCGACATTCAATTCCATGATGTAAATGGTATAGAAAGCACAATCATCGGCAGTTGATGGAATCCAACCTACTTCTATTCGCCCACCCTCATCATCAGGCACATCATCTGCCCAGACACCCTCGATTCTGGATGGAGGAATGCCGTCATTTATTCCACCAGTAGGAACCACTGGGCCAATAATAGTGGCATTCATCTGGTCTTCTTGTCCTGCCTCATCATAGCAGGTCAAACCAATCCAATATGGTATTCCTGCTTCAAGATCTATGATGGTTGAGTTTCCTTGAGTTGTTGGCACCGATGATGATTCAGTCATCCCAACAACATCTGTGATGGCTGTAGAACTGTGATAGAGATTGGTTCCAGCAAGATCCAATGCATCGCATCTCTTCCATTCAACAAATAATTCGCCACGTTCTCCACCTTCATTCGGTCCAGCCTCCACCCATTCAGGTGAGGCAGGTATCTCATCACTGGAAGTAGCAGATCCAAATGGTTGACTAACGGCACCCCAGCGACCATCGGAATATTCGACAACCACAACGCCCCAGTATTCGACACCATCAATCAATGGTGAACCGCCAGCAGTGACTATATCTGTCGAGGTCCTGCTATGAATGCTGATCGAAGCATCGGGTGTTAGAGCAGTCAAATCAGACTTCATTGGAGGGGTTGCCCATGGGCCTTCATTGAGGAATAGCAGGTATCTTGCGAAATCGACATCATGCACTAGACTCCAATTTGCAGTCAGTGTTGAACCACCGTCATTTGGTCTATCATACAGGTCGGTAATCTCGACTGGGCTATCGGTTCGAAGCCAATCATATGAGAGTTTGATATCCATAGAGCCATTGTTCGGACTCTGTAATCGGAGGGTGACGAATCTACTTCCATTGAGCAATTTACCACCATCAACAATTCTCTGTAATTTATCATCAAGTCCAGAGTCGGATTCATTCAACCACCATGTCCCACTGTAATTCAGTCCGTGACTAATGGCATAGGTTGCTGCTCCTGCAGTGGGCGAAGATAGAATCAGGGGCATCAACAACATCTTGATGCCTCCAGGGCCAGAATTTCCACCAACACTTGGAACTGATTGCGGGTTGCTGGAATCGACCAGAGTAATGGTCATTCCAGGATGAGTCTTGTCAGTCACATTCATTGAAGTAGAGAGGAAGGAGGCACTCAGGGGCGCCGCTCTTCTCATGGTGAACTGTTCGTATTTAGTGAAAGATGGAGCAGGCCCCCATCCAAACAATCCATCTCCGTTGTTTGTGGTCACCCATATTCCTGAAGAACTGATGAATCCATTTGTTGCACCTTGTAATATCTCAGTGTCCAACACATAATGTCCATTTCCGCTGGCATCGATGCGGGTGAATCCCATCGGAGTTGTTGCAATCAGATTAGTGCCGTCACTATTCATTCCTCTAACAGGCCAACCTATCGTCTGCCATGATGTGGCCCCATCTTCGAATTCTCTTGTTGTCAGATTCCAATGCACCAATGGCTCCTTGTTAGTAGCGATGTGAAGGCCCCACCAATCGCTTGCTAATGCAAACACATTGTTGCTTGGTAACTGGTCGATACGATGAATATCCACTACGGAATCATTCCCATTCAGATTGATTTCAGAGACACCGGGGCGAGTGGAACCTGAACCATCATGGGCAACAAACAAATTTGGGGTTGAGCCACTGTTGGCACTCCAAAGTTCAGCAGCTCCACTCTTGGTTCCAATCAGCCCGTGTGCCAGCGTCATAGTGGATAATGCAGAACCAGCCAATAAATCAAATCGAGCAAGACCGCCCGAAGTTCCGATATAGAGAGTACTTTCACTTACTGTACCTGATGAAGTGGATTGCCAGAGGTTCAGTGAATAGATATTGTTGGTTGGTAGGCCATCAAGACTGGTTAGAGAGTCCTCCCATTCTTCACTGCTCAGGTTCCATCGCCCTATTCCTCCTTCAGTGGCTATGTATGCAATCGAACCATCGATAAGGAAATCATTGACGATATTGCTGGGCAGACCTGAAATCAGCCGCCCCCCAGTCCATTGTTGCTGAGTAGTGTTGAGAATACTCACTCCGGGTCCGGAGTACCATGTTCCTTGGAGTCCGACAACCAAATCATCTCCATTAATGACTAGGCCATCAACCACGCTGTGCAACCCTTGCGGCATCCACATGGCTCGACCATTGCTAGGGTCCAATCTTGCAATTCCTCTGCCATTGACAGAGGCCCAGACATATCCATTGTGATAGACGATCTCTTCTACCTCTCCACCTTGACCACTCCAGCCGAATTCCCATTCTACACTTTCATTTGGGAGAATCAAGCCTTGGAGGACTCCGCTGCCCAATCCTTGCGAGGTTCCAGTCACAACCCAGACATGAGTAGAATTGGAAGTGAATTCCACAACATTTCCATTCATCAGTCCAGGGAGGTCAAATTCAGTGTTAAGTCCCAGTTGGTAATTGAACCGATCGACATGCGAGTAACCACTATCGGCACCTGCTTGTCCAATCAGCCAATCACCACCATCACTGAAGAAAGAAGTGACCGCAGTGCCAATTGACATGACGCTTGCTTGGCCAGCATTGTTCCCAGAAGCAGCCAGCATTGAAAATCCACCATATTGTATAACAGTATTTCCTCCTTGACCGCTTGTACCGGATTCGTGCCCAATCACCAAAACACCATTTGACCATGCCATGGAATCCCACCAGACACTGTCCCCAGAGATGCCATTTTTGCTTTCATCTATCTGACGAATAAATTTCGATTGTGAGTAACTATACCTGTCAATACCTTGGTCAGGGTTGAAATAACCAATGTATAGTGTATCTTGATTATCGCAGGTAACTGCAGAAGGAGAATCATCAGCAAGAGAACCTCCACTTTGGGTCCATGAGTTCCATTGACCAGTATTCACATTGTAACGCGCAACCCCCCCATTTTGGTTGTTGGACATCGCTACATGCACATAGTCATCACAACGAGCAAACGAGATTGGGAAACCATTTGAGATACCATTACTGCCTCCACCCCAGTCATCCCAGTTCCCAGTGTTATCCAATTTCAAGATAGTTGGATTCTGAGGGTTGCCCCACCAGTTAGTATCTGAAGTTCCAACCCAAAGGTCGGTGCCGTCGACATGGATGTCCATGATCATGTCCGCTGCTGCAGAAGGCATTCCACTACCAGGTGTCCAAGTGCTCAACCATTGTCCATTGACTTCATCATATCTTTCGATTCCATCGCCTGTGGCGAATAGTAATTCACCATCAAACTCGAGAATTTCTCTGACAGGGAATTCAATATCTGAATCATCCCATTCTCCAGTTACAAGGCCACTGCTATCATAGCGCCTTAGAAATACAGAACCCCAAGCAACCCAGGTGTCTCCACTGGATGAAAGATACATCTCGACTCTTTCTACGGAGCCGGTGACTTCCCAGTCAGGTCCCCAACTTGAGGAACTGGTGTTCCAACGAACAACTGCACCTTCAGAATTTCCGTTCCAGTTTGGGCCGACACCGATGTTCAGATAGTCTCCAACCATACCAATGCCATGCACATATCCACTGAGTCCAGCGCGTTGTCCAGCGTCTAGACTGGAAAGTGCAGTGATAGTGTCCAGATTTATCCTATGGACGTTATCACCATAGTAGTAGTATGTCGAATAATACATGACATTACCTTCGATGACGATTTCTATTGGGTCTCCATTTCCACTGAAAGCACTAGAACTCTTCTCAATGTCAATTTCTTCCGTTTCGTTGACCCAATCAAGGCACTGGAAACCATCATCTCCACCAATCCATATCCGGTTTGGGTTGCGATCGGCAGCCATGCTGGTGACAATGTCAGTATCCAGTAATCCACCAGAACCACTTTCCCACATCGTTAACCAAGAATTTGTTGTCAGGTCGAACCGAGCAATACCCATGTTCCTGAGTGCAATGTATGCAATATCTCCGATGACCACAGTCACCGCGTTCCCAGTCTGTTCTCCGGCTTCCCAACTTTGCACGACTTCTTCTGTACTAAGGTCGATGAGGTTAGCACCATACCATGAACCACCGAATAGATTATTTCCATTCACTTTAACAGATTTCATCCAATTGGAAACCATGTCATCTCCACTGTCCCAGCACCGGTCAAGGTTCCTGCTGGAGAGAAAGAAAGCACATATTCCTGCGTTTGTAGCGGCGTATGCTCTGGTGGAATCTGAATCGAAATCATAGTAGACAGTTGGATTTGGTGATCCAGGTACATTATTCCCAGTATTTAGATTATTGAAATTCTGACCATCCCAAACTTTGGCGCCTTCTTGTGTTCCAAGCCATATATTTCCATTTGAATCAGCATGAAGTGCGTGAACATTGGAACTTGGCATTCCATTTCTCCCACCAAACCAAGTATCAAGGAATTCTCCAGTTTGTAGATTCTTTCTGACTACACCATAACCATAGAGACCGATATGCAGGATGTTTCCTGCAACAGCAATCGGGGCTTCCTGAACAGAGTCAACACCTGTTGAACGCCATGGAGTGAGTCTGCTGGCATTGATCAATTCGACACGTTCAATTCCTCCTTCATCCAATGCAAGATATGCAATGCCATCGAGGATGGCAACATCGTTGACCCGATCATTCTCAAGGCCGTTATCGCTGCCCCATGTCTGTTCGACACTACTGGTGGAAAGATCGATGACAGATGCTCCACCATCGGGGTGACCTACCACCAACCAATCGCCATCTGTAGCCAGAGAATTGACAACGTCATCGTTGAGATTACCATTCAAGGGAACGTTTAGACTTGCATTCCAATTTGTGATGAATGATGCATTGTTGATATCCAGAGCAACCACTCCACTATCTTTTGTTCCAACGTAAACCTGATTGCTATCATGTGCAAGAGCCATTGTATCTGAGCCAATGTTCACTGGATCCAGCCACAACTGAGAACTTGTATCGAAGCGGTCTACATATTCATCGACTGCAACCCATACTATATTTCCAACCTGAATTACATCTTGCATTGAATAGCCACTGGGTCCACTTGCAATTATGATGTCACTCTGCTGCATAGGGCTGCTTGATGGCTCAATAACAGCCAACCTACCACTGCCATCGCTGACCATCATCTGGTCGGCCGCAGGTGCTCTTTGCCCTCCTGAAGGCCAGTGTATGAGATTGAGCCCCTCTCTGGGAAGCCCGAGCGAGGAGATTGAGAGAGTGCTACTGAATGAACCGACTGAGGTATCGTACAAATGCAAGGATTGGTCTGTCAGAATTCCAATATTTCCTGACATCTCCACAATTCCAGCGATATTATTCGTCGATAACCAGTTACCATCGTTCCAAGTAGCCATCCAGAAATTGCTTTGATGATTGAATCTGGCTACTCCTTGATCGGGCGAGCCCATCAGGAGTTGAGTACCTGTATCATGGAGAATGTGGATGGTGTCACTCTGCAGATTGTTTGCCGTATTCCATACGGGCAATGGTTGGCCGTTGAAAAGGTCCCACCGAGCGATTCCTCCATCCCAGATGCTTACGAATAGAGTCGTACCTATTTTCAGCATACTAGCCGGTACTCCTGATGGCCAGTTGCTGGTATCAGACATTCTTTCCATGGTCCAACCAGTACCAGCACTGTTGAGGCTGAAGAAACCCTCAGGGCTGGCAGCGTAGATATTGGCACCATCAACCAATATCTGCGTAATTGCATCATCTGGAACAGGACTCTGCGGCATTTGGCCTAGATCTGCACTATTGGAGAGAGAGAAAGTGTGCAGCCCCATGTCTCTGGTGACTACGATGAGGCGGTCATTGACCAGATCAATATCGAGATCAAATATCTCATCGGCGCCCTTGAGGTCAAGAACATCAATCACGAGTGGGTCAGCATTTGCATCTATCTGCAGAATAATATCTGAAATGGCCATGAACATGCGTCCATCCTCAGGATGTATCGCAGTCCTTGAGATATCAAGAGAGTATGGTGTGAAGGAAACAACAGGGTCCAAAGGTGCCAATGTCTCAAAGATGAGGTCAGTGACGGTGGCGCCAGCGGGTAGTTCCCAAGATGCTCCATTGTCGCTGAATGGTGCTAATCGAGAGATATGTGGATTATTACCAGCGAATTGATCAGCCTTTCCAAATGAACCCCACCCATTCCAATCAAGCAGATTCTCATTGTTGTCCAAACCAAATAATCGAGGTTCGTCAATCGCAAGTCCAGAGGCACCATCGGCTCTGATGCCGAGGCTGACATTGGACAATTCAGCACCTGGAGGGAACTCGAGAACCAAATCGGTATAGGCGCTGATTCCAGTGTCGGGATTGCCTCCAACAGCATCGAGTGTTATCCAGCCGGTATCGTTCGAACCGTTGAGCGGCCAACTGGTGATTGAACTGTTTCCATGGGATGATACCAAGGGTGAAGTCAATATTGGAGCCATCGAGAACATGACCATCAAAGAGACTAGAAACATGCATTTCCGTTGACCGTTTGCGTCACTGAAGCGCGGGAACATGAATTAACTCGGTTCTTCAACAGTATATGAAGCACTTGACTAGATGTAACATTAATGCTCTCGCCATACCTAGGTATGGCGTTGACTTTCATCGAAGTTTCATTCTAAATCCATCAAGGAACCATCATTGCCAATCTCAAGTAATCTGATGGTGTTGGTTCTTCCAGTCATCGCTAATGGAGAACCAGTCACGGCAACTACTGTTTCTCCAGCCTTTACATCTCCATTTGCCAGCATCTTCACCGAGGCTGAAGCGAGAGTTTCCACAGCATCTGGCAGTTCTTCGACATGAACTCCAATCACTCCAGGAAGGATTGTGACCCTTCTGCAGGCTCTTATTCGATTGGTAACGGCAAAGATACGTTGCGGGGGGCGAATTGCAGCAGCCAGTCTTGGTGCAGTTCCGTGTTCCGTGGCAAACATCAGGTGGTCGGCATTGCTTCCTGTGGCCAAAGAAATGGCTGCGGTTGAAACAGCGCGCGTAGATTGGAATCGAGCCAATGCCGGCGCTTCACCGAGTTCTTTGACCTCTTCATCCATGGCTGTTGCAATTTTTGCCATTGTCCTGATCGCCGCAACTGGATGTTTTCCACTGGCAGTTTCTCCAGAGAGCATGACTGCGCTAGCACCTTGGCGAATAGCAGTCGCCACATCAGTGACTTCGGCTCTAGTTGGCCTAGGATTGTCACACATCGATTCAAGCATTTGCGTAGCGATAATGACCGGTTTACCTCGGGCCATCCCGGCTGCAAGAATTCTTTCTTGAGCAGCAGGTACTCTCTCAAGCGGAATCTCAACTCCTAGATCCCCTCTGGCAACCATCAGGATATCTGCGGATTCAACTATTGCTTCAAGGTCCTTCAATGCAGCAGGGTGCTCGATTTTTGCGATGATTGGAGTTCTCAGTCCCGCTGCATCAATCGCTTCTCTCGCAGGTTTGAGATCGTCTGCTGTTCTGACATAGGAAACTGCAATGAAATCTACATCGTGTTTCAATGCATGTGCGATTGCTGCTTGGTCCTTGGGGCCTACGGAAGGCAAGTCTACGATAGTAGCTGGAACATTGATACCCTTTCTTGATGAAAGCGGACCAGAATCGATGACAACACATCCAACTTTCGTGGCTTCTTCATGCGGAGCATCTACCACTTTCAATCGAACCAAACCATCTGCGAGAAGGATTGGGTCATCAACGCGTAGATTCTGTGAAAGTCCACCGTAAGGAACCGGCAGAATTACTTCGCCATCGATGATGACTTCATCGGCTTCATGAACACCACAATCTAGGGTTATCATCTGTCCATCTTCAAGGCTGACAGTGCCTTCAAACTGTCCAAGTCGCAATTTTGGACCCGGCAGATCTGCCAAGATTCCAACATATTTTCCAACTTCTTTTTCTGCAGCTCTTACTTTAGCGAACAATTTGGTTTTCCCCTCTAAATCGCCATGGCTGTAATTCAATCTGGTGATGTCTAATCCATCCCTGAGTAGTGTTACTAGAGTCTCTGGGTCGTCGCTTGCTGGACCGATTGTACCTATGATTCGGGTTCGTCGCATACCTGCCGGTATACCTTCAATGAAATGAAACATTGTATCGGAAAATTTCCTGAATAATCATGGTTCGCAACTGTCAAGGAGGGATTATTCGATGAAAATAGAGATAATCAAGAGGAAAACCAATTGAAGTGCCCCAATGCCCGATTGATTTCAATGGTTCCCAGCCCAACGGAAAAACGTTTCAAAAAAGATGCTCTTGATTATCATGAGATGGAACCACGGGGAAAAGTCACTGTTGAACCAACCAAGCCTCATTCAACTGCGAAAGAGTTGTCACTTGCATATTCACCAGGAGTTGCCTATCCCTGTCTTGAGATTGAGAAGAATCCTGAGGATGTATACAGATATACGACAAAAGGAAACCTAGTGGCGGTCATAACTAATGGAACCGCTGTCCTTGGATTAGGAGATATTGGGGCTTTGGCTTCAAAACCGGTTATGGAAGGAAAAGGGTTGTTGTTGAAGACTTTTGCAGGAATCGATGTGTTCGATATCGAAGTGGACCTTTCGGATCCGGAGGAATTCATTCGAACAGTCTGCGCCATTTCACCAACATTTGGAGGAATCAATTTAGAGGATATTAAAGCGCCTGAATGTTTTGAAATCGAACGACGAATATCAGAGGGGACCGATATTCCAGTCATGCATGATGATCAACACGGTACAGCGATAATCACTGGTGCGGCACTACTCAATGCTGCAGAGTTGCAAGGGAAGGAATTATCCAATCTCAAAGTGGTCATCGCTGGGGCAGGCGCCAGTGCAATTGCGTGTGCCAATCATTACATCGCTTTGGGAGTTCAAATGGAGAATATCACCATGTGCGATTCTAAGGGAATCATGACCAAGAAACGTTTGGAATCAGGTGAATTGAATGAATACAAAGCATTGTTCGCCAAGGATATCGTAGAAGGTGATCTCGCTTCTGCACTGGTCGACGCCGATGTCCTTCTTGGACTATCAAAAGGAGGGCTTGTCGATGCACCCATGGTAGAGAAAATGGCTCCAAATCCAATTATTTTTGCTCTAGCAAATCCTGAACCTGAGATTATGCCAAAT
>Ga0066853_10000195_pt1 | contig 22007 bp, 15 predicted proteins | sample ETNtaG_28_FD_67284 | JGI IMG/M metagenome (GOLD analysis project Ga0066853, IMG submission 67284) | Marine microbial and viral communities from oxygen minimum zone, Eastern Pacific Ocean - ETNP201406SV61 | ecosystem: Environmental > Aquatic > Marine > Oceanic | place: Pacific Ocean: Eastern...
CCTGGTGGCAGCCCTCCCAGCGGCCCCCCTGAACAACCCCCATCCAGCAACAGCGGCCCCCCCGGGGGTCCCCCTGGTGGTGGTCCACCTGGCGGCAGCCCTCCCAGCGGCCCCCCTCCGAGTGATGGAGGCCCCCCCGGTGGCGGTCCACCTGGTGGCAGTCCCCCTAGTGACCTTCCTTCGACTTTCGATGAGCCAACAGATATGTCACCTGATAACTCTGTAGAACCGGTCAAAGTTATCAAGGAGCCACTTCCAATACCCTCCGATGCAGAGGAGTTAGTATCCCAAGCTCTCGATATGGTGACTCTTTCTGCTAATAAGATTGAAAATCTTGAAACCGAAATTGAAAGATTGAGGGGCGCTTTGACTGGTAGTGCTGAAATTATTTCAGAAATCGAAAATCAACCAATGCCCCCTGTTGTGGGTCCAGATTATGTGATTTCAGCACACATGGTTGCTGATTTTGTACGTATAGGTCGACAATTGCATCGTGAGGGTTTGGTTCATTCTGATGTAGGTGCAGTGTCAATATTGAATCCAGATGAAGCAGGACTCATGCATACTTCAGTGGAAGGTGCAATTATTGGGCAAATGACTGAGGATGACATTGCTAGTGGGCGGTTCGGGCAGCCCCCTCCTCCAAATGCGCCCGAACAATGGAGGATTCTCGAAGTTCTTTTGGCTTCCAAAACAATGGAAACAAGAGGCCCAGCAGCATGCATCTATACCCACCCCCCTTATGCTACAGCGATTTCTTGCGAGCAAGATTTGATTGTTCTGAAACCTATCGATGAAGAAGGAATTAAACATCTAGGGAATATTGTAATTGTCGAGCCGGATGATGAAGATCAAGAAGGATACCTCCGCCAATTGGCTGAAGCATTGAAACAAGGCAACATGAAGGCGGTTGTGGTGAAGGGACACGGTGTATTTTCCACAGGAACCACATTTGATGAAGCATGGAGATGGGCATCGGTCATCGAGCACAGTATGCGTATATTGATGCATGCAAGGCAAGCAAACCTCAAGGTTTAGTCAGGCTTTCACAATGTGAAACAAAATTTTTGATGATATCAGTTCCATATTCCGAATCATTCACTTCGGGGTGAAACTGCAACCCAAATCTAGTAGCATCATCATTTTCCATTGCTTGAACAGCACAGGATACACTGCTGGCAGTAATAGAGAAACCATCCGGCATCAGATGAACTTCATCATTATGTGATTCCCAAACTACTTGAGATGCTGGCGTCCCTTCAAACAAGATACCCCCCCCATCGATCAGTTCAATTTCCATCGCTCCGAATTCAGGTTCAGGGGCTTCCCTTGCATCTCCCCCATAGTGTCGAGCCATGAATTGGTGTCCAGCACAAATGCCTAGAATTGGCAAATCAAGTTCAAGATATTCTCCGCACCGTCCGAGTTCACCGGCTAGCCCCACTCTCGCCGCCCCACCCGACAATAATAACCCATCAAGTACTCTTAATTCATCGAGTGGTGTGGTATTTTCGATTATTTTCGTGTCAACCCCCAAGTGCCGCAACACACGCCACTCTCGGTGCGTCCATTGACCCCCATTATCAACCACATCAATTACTAGACGGTTTTCATCATTCATGATGAATTGCGTGGCATGGCTTACAACCCTTGAACATGCCGCAACATCTACCCTTAGTCACCATGATAGCAGATTTGTGGCGTATGGACAGGTTCAAAACAGACGGGCAAGTCGCCGTGCATCGAGGGAGCAGTATGGCAACAGGCGAAGTTGAATACAAGTGCACATTTTGTGGGAACATGGAATCTTTCACACCAGAAATGAACGGAATCAGTTGTAAGGGCTGCGGTAGCCGTATTTTCATGAAAGCGCGCCGTTCTGGGCATAAGACTCTAGATGCAGTTTGAAACCCCCAGCCTCATTTTTTCTTGACCGAATAGGTCTTGACCATGATGGGTATTCGGTACGCGAGGACAATGGCGCGCGAGAGGGTGAGTACCGGCACTCCGTTCGAACAGGTTGCAGGCTTTTCTCGAGCCATCAGAGTTGGAAAAACCGTTCATGTGGCAGGTACTACAGCCACTGATCAAGAAGGACGAGTTCTGGCTAAAGGAAATGCCGCAGAACAAACAAAAATTGTGATTCAAAGAATAGAGAGAGCGCTCAATGAAGTAGGGGCCGCTCTCAAAGACATCGTTCAAACTAGAATGTATGTGGTGAATGAGAATGATTGTTACAGGGTCATGAAGTCTCATGGAGAAGCATTCAAAGAAATATTACCCGTATCAACCCTAGTGGTTGTCAGGTCATTGGTCGATCCGGAAATGTTGATTGAGATAGAGGCAACCGCCGTCATTTCTCGCAACTCCTGATTATTGGATTTCTACAATCCTTCATGAACCGTGGCTTTCAAGGAGGGTTGAGAAGCATGGCGAGTTGGTTGGAGACTCACGCCCCTCAGCGCTTTGAGGAGTTAGCAATTCCGAGTGAAACGAAGCACACTATTCAATCTGCAGCCGTTTCCACCAATCTTCCACACTTACTATTAGCAGGTCCAGCAGGAATTGGAAAGACTGCTGTAGCGCGCCTTGTTGCAAGACAGGTGCTTGGAGCCGGATGGAAAAGTACCACTCACATCCTCCAAGCCAAGGACTTGAAGAAATCAGCCGGAGCGATGAAAAAATTTGAGGATTTCATTCGTCCGGGTGGCGCTGGCAAGGCTGGAACTCTGGCAGGGACTTCAAGTTTGGACGCATTTGATCGCAACCTATCGACGAATATTGAATCAGGCCCTCCACCTGCTGGCCAAGAAAACGACATACTTCTTTCAGCGCGTCCCCGTGCACCGGTAGCTCGGATAATAATCATTGAAGACGCCGACCATCTTGGCCCAATAAGACAGGCCTATCTTCGTCGAATGATGGAGTCCGAAGCACATACGTCGCGATTTATTTTCACTGCTCGCGCACCTAGCAGGGTGATAGACGCACTCAGATCGAGATGTCAATCGATACGCATCCCGTCAACTTCACCTCAATATATTGAACAGACACTCTCATCGATAGCAATGGCCGAAGGAGTTGTTTTGGAAGAGGGAATCATAGGTGATATTGTTCACATTTCATCCGGCAATCTTCGAAAGGGCCTGTTCCTGTTGGAAATGATGGTGCGGGGTCGAAGGTTTAGCAACAGGGGTTATTTGCATGACATAATAGCGGCAACGACTCTGACGCCCGTTCAGCAGATGTTGGAACTCTCATTGAGGGGTAGAGTTCACGAATGGCGTTGGGAATCGGTGGGGGGCGGTAAAAATAAGAAAGTCCTGAAGGGAGCAATGGGAAGGTTGGATGAATTGATGGGCATACACGCGTTGGCTTCTGAGGATATCATCGATCAACTACATCATCTATTGACGAAAGGAAGGCTTCTTCTTTCAGAAGGAGCATTAGCTGAATTATTGGAATCTCTATCAAAATGCGATTCGAAATTGTCAAGAAGCATGCATCCAAGGTTGCAATTAGAGAATATGTTACATGAGATTTCAGACATCGGCCAACGCTGGGCATTGGCTATCCAATGATTATCCCCGTATTGAGAAAACAACACATCCGAGAGCGGGCGCGGCAGGATTCGAACCCGCGGTCCCTGGCTTAGGAGGCCAGTGCATTATCCAGTCTATGCTACACGCCCACCTCCCTCGACCCATGTCTCCATCAAGACGATTGCCCTAAGCACGATTTGACCGGTGCTCCCATCAAGTATGGCCCACTCGCGTCCTTTCATGGGCTTTGGCGGCGGGCTTTCACCTCCCCCCCTCCCCACTCCATATGCAGAGGATTTGGTGCCCGGAAATACTTCTCTCGAACGTGTTGAGGAGATGCTGAAAAAGGCAGAAATTCAACGGTTGTATTGGGGGCAGTTATTCACATGGTGGCCAATGCGGTTTTGGAGAAACAGCTTTGGGTTGATGGTCGCTGTTTTCGCCATGTCTGGAGTATTATTACCACAATATTCTCCACGTTCCACATTATTTATTCTAGTAATATGGTCTACATTGCTGATTATTGCCATCGGGCCCGCATTTGGAGCATCTGAATGGGCGCTTCATGGAGCATCCTTGCATAATCAACATGCAAAGAGGAGGGGCCGTAACCTTCACGCTCAACCCGGCTCAGATCGGATATTGGATTCTTTGAATGATGTACGTAGAAACAACCTCATTCATTTAGCAATAGGGATTTCTGCTATGATTTTGATAATATTCTCAACCCTGACCCCTTTGATGAGTGTTGCTTGGAATCTTTCGTTGATGCTTGCAATGATCGCTGGAGTGACAATGGCTTTGCATATTCAACTGACATCGGAATCATTGGATCATTTAGAAGATGAAGAACCATTCCTGACCCTCCATGCCCCCACTCATTACCCCACTCAGATTCATAGTACATTGAGCGAGGTTGTGGCAACGCACCTAGACCCCCTGTTAAGGATGCGATGGGATGCTTGGCGCAGGCGCATTGCTGATTCGTTGAGAACTCAGATACCAGAAGGGGAGGCGTTGGAAAGATTGCTATACACAGTACATCTTTCACAACAAGGTTTGATTCCAAAGAAGGGGTTGAAGTCTGAATTATGTGAATTGTATCAGGATGAAATAATTGAATGGATGGAGGGCGAACAGGCACCCATCACATTGGGACTACTCCATCGACTGGTGGCTCATGCCAAAGCATGGCAACCCTCTTTCTTCAATCTCGTGGACCGTTTACAGATGGATATTCTAGATAATGGTGCAGCCATTGTGAATGGAGGGTGGAGGATGGATGCAGAATGTGAATATGTTTGCAAAGATGGTCAAGGCAGCCTCTTCATCTTGTTGCATAACCAAACCGAAACCCAGAGGAGAGCCAGAATTGACGTATTCTTGACTGGTGGTTCACCGGACTCATACATGTTTTCTGTTGAAGTACCTCCATGCCCAACACCCCAAACCCCCTTGTCACTAATCGCTGCTTCTGGCGGAGACGACGCGGTCAAGTGGATGGCACATTATCTCGATAGAACTGTAGTGTTGTGGTTGAAAGTCACTTGGTTGGCAAACGAGAAAGGGCTGCGTCAACTTTCGATATCATTGAAGAATGAACAAGGCGAGGTTGAGTTATCTCAAATTCTGCATACTACAGTCCAGAAGAGGATTGGTGCAGGCGACCGAAGAAGAAGGTCTAGACTACGCCGCGCAAGACGTTTAGTAAGCAAGAGTCAAAGCCCAAAGCCGAGATAATCAGCAACCTGCCCAAGCGCGTCGTTTATGGGTCGATGATGTATCGGGTAGAATAACGGAGGATTGTCCTTGGAGTCGTGGGATGTCATCGTGGTCGGAAGTGGGCCAGCAGCATTCAGAGCAGTTCTTGCCGCCGATGATGCAGGAGCGCGTACAATGTTGCTGTCCGAACATGGCATTGGCAGTTCAGGAATCGCATCATCTGGAGATGCTTTAGCAGCATCGCTCAAAGAATCCTCAACCAAAGGTCACCGTGATGATACCATCCGTGCAGGAGATTGGCTTTCAGATCAGGATATCGCCTCATCAAGAACTGCAGCCGCCGGCTCAGTCCTTGCTGAATTGGAGCGTTGGGGAGTGATATTCCGTAGAGATGCGGAAGGACTCCCTCGTTCTTTTGCCGGCCCTGGACATGGTTCTTCAAGAATCTCAGGATGTGGAGACGCCACCGCTAGGGAAGTATTGCAAGTTCTAGATGATCGTTGTTTGAGAGCCAATATTCACCGGCGAGGAGATTGCCTTCCATTGGAATTAGTTGTAGAGGGCGATACCGTTCGAGGGTTGGTGATTCTCGATATTGCTCAAGGTAGAGTGGATGTATTACAAGCAAAAGCCATTATTATTGCAGATAGCGGGTTTGAAGGAGCTTGGAATGGCGAGCAGACTGGCGGAACAGGTCAGGCCTTGGCAGCAGCCAGTGGAATTGCATTGCGAGACATGGAATTCCAGGCATGGACTCCATTGACCATTTCGGGAACGAACCTTTCCTTACCCTTAGGGTTGTTAGCGAACGGAGCGAGAATAATGTCGGCTGCGGGAGGAAATATAATCTCTGAAACGACCCTTTCCCCTACTGCAATCGCACAAGCAATGGCGGTCGCTGGCGAAGGGTGTGTTCTCGATGCTCGAGAAATGAGAGATTCTGATGTATGGTATGCTAATACATCTGCATTATTGCTTCAGCGAACAGGACTTGATATGTCAAACGACATGATTCCAGTTGAGCCGTCAGTTTCTGCAATTATTGGTGGAATCCCTATCGATGAACATGGACGTGCCATGCATGGAGAATGGGGTAATTGGATGACGGGGCTCTATGCTGCTGGAGACGCCGCATGCAGTGGTATGCATGGAGCATCCATCGCTTGGGGAAATCGCCTCCTCGATGATTTGGTTGGTGGTTTGGATGCAGGTAGACACGCTGGTGGATGGGCGCTTTCTGCAACAACAGGAGCAGTTCAAAAGTTAGAAGATTCTAGGGATTCAATACAGAATAGATTGGATGCCCGCCTGATGGAGGATACCGAATCTTTCCGAACAGGCTTAATTCGTTCAGCCCTACACTCTGAATTATCAACTACAATGTCATTGAATAGAGATGGAGAGGCGTTGGAGGCGTCTCTGGAGAATATTGCACAACTGAGTAGTCAAGCCGCAGAGGCTTCCTTGGATGATCATTCATTGTTGATGAATACCAATTTGCTGGAGGCTTTGAGGCTGGAATCAGCATGTAAATTAGCACATATGGCAGTCTCGTCTGCGCTGAACAGGACAGAATCCAGAGGAGGCCATTCTCGAACAGACCATCCGGAAAGAGATGATGAGAATTGGATGAAACACAGCCTTGTTTTCAGTTCAGGTGATTGTGGCACTTTACCACTTCGTATGAGTTCTTCAGGAACTTGGATTCTAGCACCAGAAGTTTAGAATCAACAGAAATGCCTTGAACCTGCATTGATTAGCAGTATCATGGATGGGGCCCCAACTCTATTTTCTCTAATTATCAAGGGGGAGATTCCAGCATCTTTTGTTGCCAAGGGTGAGGATTGGGTAGCATTCTTGGATATCAATCCAAGACGAGAGGGACATACCTTGGTGGTTCCTCACCAACAAGGTCAGCGATTGTCAGATTTGACCAAACCTCAATTATCATCCCTGATGGGGGGTGTGGTCGAAGTGCAGAAACGACTCGGCCAACATTTTGACACCTCTGATTTCAGCATAGTAGTCCACGATGGTCCAGATGCAGGGCAAGAGATACCCCATGTCCATATCCATGTGATTCCTCGAACTGAACAGGATGGGGGTAGAAGCATACTTTCCATGTGGCCGAATGCCCCTCCTATTGGTTCCACAGAACCGGATTACGTCGCGTTATCTGAATTGGCTGCTGAATTGTCAAGGGGAGAGTAACATGGCGAAAGAAATCGTAACTATGGGGGCGGGTGAAGATGGAGCAGTTGACCATCGTGGCGACACCCTTCCAGTTCTTTCCAAGAGAGCGTCCAATATGAAGTATGAAGAATTGATGAGAATCTCCACTCCAAATGAAAAGGGGAAAACCCCCGGCTCTCCGTTTTTCACGGCCATTGGTTATTTTTGGTTAAGAATGACGAATAAGATACAGTTCAGGAACATGATAATCTCTGGGACAGAAAACATCCCACCCGATAAGGGAACTCTTTGTACAGCTTGGCATACAAATGGAGTAATCGATCCGATTGAAATCATGCTTTCTCATTCCAAAAGGTTCGTTATCGGAGCACGGCATGATCTTGTTCTACGCCCAGTACTGGGTTGGTGGGCGAGAAAGTTTGCAGTTCAGCCAGTTATTCGCAAAGCAGAACTCATCAGAGGAGGCTGCACTGAAGAGGAAGCGACCTACCTGAATGGCAGGAGTCTGCGAGCCTTAGCGGATGGGATATCAGCAGGTTTCGGCAGCGCTCTTTTTCCTGAAGGAACTTCACACAGTGAATCGCATTTGATACGATTACGAACAGGACCGATGAGAACCGTGATCGCTGCAGCAGGAATCAGTGAGGCAAAAGGGCGTCCTCGGCCAGTACTGTTGCCAGTGGGCTTGCATTATCGCGTGAGGCATCATTGGCGTACAGATTGTTGGATTGAATATGGTGAGACTTTGGAGATTCCAGATTCTGCTGTCGATGAAGAACTTGTTTCTGCTCTCAAAGCAGGAGATTGGCGAGAGCCGAGAGCCGATGCGGTCATTTCATTGAGAGACTCGTTGGAAGAACGATTAGCACCGATGACGCCCGGCGCCCCTGACTGGAACACTCATCGCGCTTGGCACATCCTTGGACATCTCCGTTCACGAGCAGAAGGCGCACCTCCATCTGATTGGAGGGAAGAGGTGTTAGCGGCGAGAAAAGAAAGGGACAGGCAATCCATCACTCCTGATGATGAGATGATGACCAAGGCTGACAAGATAGCTAGAACCCTTGATGACTGTGGGTTGGATGGCAGGGACCTCACTCAAGATGGTGACTTGCGAAAAGCGTCTCTTGTGAAGGGCTTGTTCAGAGCAATACTGTTGATTCCAACCATCATACTGCTGCCGTTATTCACATACTCCTGCGGAATACAGGCCACCCTTGGATACAAGTTTGGAAATGTGACCGATGAAGGCTTAGATGCGAGAACGACATTCCAATTTCTGTTTGCTATGTTCGGCTCTTTTCTTTTCTTCCCACCGCTTGCATGTCTCCTGATATTGTTGAGTCATTTTTTCTTCCCAGTGCCTTGGTCTGAACTACCCGGTATGGAGATGGTTGTTGATTGGTTGATACTTCAGGTGGTATTGGAATTCGTGTTTGTTTTCTTCCTGTTCTGGCTTTCAGCAAAATCTATCGTGTCCAGTTGTGACACTTTCTTTGCTGCTAAAAGGGCTCGCAATAGGTCGATATTGAGAAATTCCCCCAGTGGTACTGAATTGAAGAAATTGACAAAAGAGGTAATTTCCAAACTCTCAACCTGAGGCACATTTTCAATTCGTCGGATTCATGTAGCCCGCCCCTTTCGCACAAACATGTCTTCTGAAGACCTTGTACAGAATATTCAGTCTTGGTTGGAGGAAGAAGGCCTCAATCCAAAAGCGCAGGAAGATGAACGGACCGAGGGCCATTGGTTGCTACGCTACCCTCCCGGGCCACATGGACATATGTTCGCCGTAGTCAAGCCAAAGGGCAGGGATTTGGTAGCAGTCTCAAGTTTCACCCGCGTTGATCTAGGCCAACAACAGGAGATGACACTCCATATCAAAGAGGATATTGAATCATGGTTGGAATGGTTACATGATATGCGTTTGACTTTGACAGGCTCGGGGGTAGACTGGGCAATTCATGTTGGGAGTGCTGGAGATTCTGGAACTGGGCCACTTCAAGCATTCAACGTCAGTTTACCAATTTGGCTTGATGGATTGAGCAAGAATGAATTGATGCAGAGCATGCGTAGATTATGGTTGGCAAAATTGGCCTTGATACATGATATCAAGCACCACCACGGTCCAGGCATTGGTCAACCAGGGCCGGTTGATGACCTTGAGAAGAAGCGAAAGAAGTCATCTTCCAAGACTCCGACCGGTGAACAGGTCGAAACAGATGAATCAGGCAGTTTTGGCTCAGGATTCGATCCTTCTGAATGGGTTTGATTTATCGTTCGTTCATTTTTTTCCCCAGTGATACTATTTCATCACAAATGACACGTGAGGCGCGCGGTTAAGTAAGAAGAGTAGGACCACCTTTCTGTCCGTAATGGACTGGTGACACCTATGGGAAGAAGACTACAATCATGCACACTTGTGACTTTGATGCTCGCATCGATATTTGTTTCAATGATACCTGCCCCCGAAGCAGAGGCTTCGCTGGTTGTGATAACGGAACCTGTACAACTTGTCGATGATGGCGCAAACAACCGGATGGTAGCGATGGATGCTGATTCTCTGGGCAACATCCACGCCGTATACAGTCAGAACACACGACAGATGTATTACACGATGTTGGACCCACGTAGTCAGGTTCTCATCGCTCCAACTCAGATTTCCAATAATGGTGGAGCAAAGAGTTGGCACCCTGATATTGCTGTGGACAGCATGGATAGAGTCCATATCGTCTGGGCTGATAAGTCAGGTCAACATTCCATTGTGTACACAGTTATCAATCCATGGAATGATGATAGAGATGGAACGGCCACAGATGATGGAACACTCAGCATCATTGAAGACACCATAGTTTCTCAACGAGCCCATAATAGAGATTGGCCAAGTCTGGCGATTGACAGTCGTGACAATGTGCACATTGCATGGGAAGATTCCTACGATGAGTTGAGCCGATTCTATCAACAACCTCAAATCTATTATTCAATGCTTGAACCAGATTATGCGCAATCTGCTGCAATCACAGTGTATGATGATACACTCCTGACTCCAATCATCGGCCACAAAGGACATCCAGACATTGTTGTGGATGCTGATGATTTCGTTCAGATAGCATGGGATGATACGCGAGGAGGAAAGGTCGAATTGACTTTCGTTATCGATACCTCAGGCTCAATGTACTCAGAATGGGCAGATGTCTGCACTGTGATTTACGGTGGGACCTTCAGTTCTGGGGGGTACAATTTCATGGGTCTGAAACCAATGCTTGAACAAGCTAATATGACTGTGTTTGAAACACTCTATGGTCTTGGAAATTACCTACCCGGTGCTGCTAGTACTGGAAATTGTGCTGGACATAACATGAATGCTGGCCCCCGAAATACCGCCCTTGGTTTGACTCCAGGGGATGATAGCGGAGGGATCAGGAAATTACCAGGTACGGTGTACAATGGTGGAACATATTCTGGATATTCTGGTGAGGATTGGGGTCCGGGTTCCAACTGGGCCTGCCTATCTTGGATGGACAGCAGCAACAATGTTCCAGGGAACCCCCCCACTACCGATGACCATCACTGGAATCCTAATGCAACCAAGATAGTTATTCCAATCTCAGATGAGGGGCCAAAGGATGGTGACCCAGCGGGTCAGACTGATGACCATGCCTCTATCGCCGAAGCACACGATAGTTGTGTAAGGGCGGGAGTGATTCCCGTAGGGATGTACGGTCAGACTTATGGTGGCGGTGCCACAGTACAATCACACTTCAAGGATCTTGCACAGTGTCCTGATGGGGTTCAAGGAACACATTCGAGAAATTGCCCCGGGACCACTATCGCAAACAGTGACGCTGGCGGGCAAGTCTACGAATTCCCTTCCTCCGGAAGCGGCTCCTCTCAGATGGCCCTTCTCGTTGAAGCAATGGTTTACATCTCAACCAATAACTCGAGAGAGATTTACATGTCAGTTCTTGATCCTTACAACGCAGAAACTGGATTTGACTCCAGTGGATTCGCCTATGGATTGAGTGGAACCTCTGTTTCAGGTGGTAATTACTACGAGGACATTGGCGGCTTGATAGCGGTAAATGATACTAGAATCACTATTGATGATGCATATTCATTCCACCCTTCTATCGGAGTGGATATGGATGGTAATACGCACATCGTTTGGATGGATGGTCGAGACTATGGTTTCGAGAAGGATGTTTCATACGAGATTTACTACACCAAACTACGATTGCGTGGTGCAGGTGATTGGGATGGAGTTCCTGGCGGACTGTCTACATATGCTATCAAGAAGATTGAGGACACTCCAATCTCAAATGTTGAAGGTAAGGCTGCATTGCCTCAGAACAACAAGTACGCTGCTAACAGCATGTACCCCGAACTGTTGACCGATGATCAGAATCATGTACACATTGCATGGCTCGATTATTGGAACACCAGTGCTCAAGAGGAGATACAGTATGTTCGCCTCAATGAGACTTCATTGACTGGTCCGGGTGAGATTGCTTTGGACGCTTGGGAACCAGTGGTTGTCACTAACTGGCAATCAAATAAATTGGGCCCGAGCTCACCAAAATGGCCAGGGTTGGGCCAACCGCCTGCCTTTGCCAATGATCTTGGTAGTGGAGCCCATTTGGCTTGGACTGATACCGCCAAGTGTGGAGAGGAAGGTAACAATAACATGTTCACAATCTGTTATACTCACATTTTGACCGGACAGGTTGATATTGAATTCGGTGAGGGTGAGACCTATTATCACGTGATTGAACCGGGCGAGCAGACTATTTACAATCTGACACTGAACAACACAACCCCCGGTCCAGCAGATCTTGTTTCAGATACATATTCTTTGAATTTGTCAGATATTCCTGCTAATTGGTCAGCCACATTGTACTTCTCTAACAACCATACCGCTATCTTCCCAAGCACCCCAATATTCCTGCTAGGTGGGGATAGTACGCGTTTCTATCTACGTGTTAGAGCACCATCCATCTATCAGGCGAATGAAGATGAATTGGCGGAGATCACGGTCATCGCAACCAGCCACAAGGACCCAGCGATTCGCTCGGATCGGATGACATTGACCTTGATGGACGTGGTTCACGGAATCAATCTGGATACCAGTCATAGAATGGCAGATGTTGAACAAGGTCAAACTGCGATATTTTCGATAACGATAACGAATACAGGCAATGTTCACGACTCATTTGCATTCTATGATCCTGCGAGCCTTGAAGGGCAGCAGGAATGGCTACTTCCATTTGGATGGCAAGTTGAATTCCCTCTAGAGGTTGAACTCGACCCAGGGCAATCCACTACCAAGAATCTGAAGGTCAGTATTCCAACCACCCAAGAACCGGGGACCTTCGTGTTATACGTCAAGGGATGGTCAATAGGTGAACCGATCAAGAGTATATCTCAAGGGACCTATGACGTTCTTGAATTATGGATCAATGTCAGCATTCGTTCCACGGGCAACATTGTCTTTGAGATATTCGATACCATGGATTACGTATTACCTGGGGATTGTGCGGTATATGAGATTGCAGTGACCAAGCATTTCGCTGATGGTTGGCTGATATTCACTACCCCCGGTGCGCCTGCGGAGATGCCTGAAGGTAGCGATATCGCTACTTGGGCACAAGATCATTGGACAGTGGAATTGGATTTCGATGAAGCCCCAGCAGACCCTGATGGAGATGGAAAAAGACGTTTCATGATGGATACTAGATACAAGGTCAAGGTCAGTGTTTGTGCACCAACCAATGCTAGTGCTGGCCTAGGGCCAGCGGTGACCATCAAAGCCCATTTAGATGGACACGCTAGAGTTTCAGATTCTGTGATACTATCAACCAATGTAGTTCATGTGTACGACCTCAATATCGTGACCATGGATGAAGAGATTACAGACCCTGCATCTCCAACTCTTGATGTCAATCCAGGAGAAGATCGAATCATTACAATACGTACCACCAATGAAGGAAATGGCCCAGATCGATATGATATGCGATTAGCAAGGGTCACCAAAGTTGGTGCTGATGATGTTCTTTGGGATGTAGAAGTACCGCGCAGCCTGTTGCAGGAATTGGAGCGAGGGACCTCTCAGGAACTTGATATTGGAATTCACGTCCCTCAGAAGGTTGAGATGGGCGAATACAAGATCGTGATAGAGGTATACAGCGAGGAGGCATATCCGCAAACTGGCCCTTCATCCACCAAACTAAGAGATACTTTGGTAATCACTGTCAATGTTTTGGAGTTCCACGATATGCAGATTTCAATAGATTCAACCATAGATACTGATGTGAAGACGGCAGCACCAGGGCAGATTATTGATTTCACTGTCAATATCACCAATGCTGGGAATGTAGAGGATACCCCTGCGCTGCATAATCACACAGCATTCCGTGAAGATGGAGAATGGGTCTTCAACGAAGAGCCGGGCATGGGAACACTAACTGATTGGACTCTGTCTTGGGCAGTTGTTCTTAATGCTGATAATTCACAGCCAGAGGTTGAAGTTGAGTGTCTAGAACTCACTACTCTTGATGTGAATGTGGTGGCAGAGAATCCAGATGATTGTATTTATTTCACAGATTCCGAAACCTTCCAGATGCCTACGATGGACGCTTATGAGACAATCACCATGCGCGCAATCCTACAAATTTCAACTAATGCGAAGCTGGATACACGCCCAATAGGCCTCAAGGTCACTTCCATGAATGGAGGCATGATGGAAGAATTGGGAGATTACGACGACAGTGCCAGCTGGCAAGGAGAGATGGAAGATTCAAATGAACAAGTTGTCACCATCAGACTACGCGCCCCAAATCTTGAGATCCTTGAGGTAGAGGTTGGTGAGAAGCAGAACAGCGCCGAAGTTGGTGAGTTCATCCCAGTTCGTGTGTTGGTACAGAACAGCGGCAATGTGCACGCTACTAATGTTGTCATCGTTCTTTGTCAAGGTCAGGAAGCTGCAGATATTCGTAGCAATGGTTGCGATGAAGCAAATGTTGTATTCAAGCAGGTGATTGGAGCATTGATGCCACCAGATGGCACCGGAGACCCAACTCCTATCGAATTGTACCTGTTGTGGCCAGTTGATGCTGGTAGCCACGAGGTTTCAGTGGTCATGGATCCTGACAATGAGATAGTTGAATCCAGTGAGAATGACAACATCAAGGCTGTTCCAAGCGAGTTGGAATCAAGCAATCCATTGTGGGACGTCACTTCTGCGGCAATAGCAACATATTCTCTACCAGTTGGTATTCTTCTTCTCACTCTATCATTGGGAGGAGTTGTATTCATGGTTGGACGTGGACGCACACTCGAAGCCAAGAATAGACTGGCTGAACAAAGCAGTTTGTTGTCGGTGCTAGGCAGTGAAGAAGATCCACTGTGAAGGAGCAGTCATCAGCCCCGAGAACCTTTGTTGGTTCTGTCAAGTATTACCCACCACGGTAGGTCAGCGCTCTGTGGTGCAGCAATCACTTGCCCTTCTCTGGCTTCACCAATTTGTCGGAGTAGACGTTGTCTCACTTCATCCAGCACCGTTTCCATTTGGGATGCGCCAATTTGCAATTCATCTTTCAGGCGAGTTATGTCGAATCGTTTTCGAGGGTCATCAAGAATATCATGCATGACACGTCGGTGTTCATACTCAACGAATTCATCATCCACAGCATGAGATACGCGGTTCCGAATATGTTGATGCAGGGCAATCACAGCATCTCTTTGCTTATCCAAGGCATCAAGCTCCGCTGATAATAATGAGAGATGCCCCATCGCTTCACCAAGCGGAATTTTTCGTCTTCCTGAAACCACTTCTGCAAGACCAAGAATCTCAGGAGGCAGAGTTGTAGAGATGCGCATTGGCCCCCCCTTCGGTAATTTTCGTTGTTCAATGCGAAAAAGGTCAGGCCCGAGGTCGATACGCATACTGAACGACTCTCGCACCGCAAAGATACGTTTTGGTGGTCCCCCTTTCCCACTGGGGACCATCTCACTGACCACAAATCCTGCCCCTTCCAAAAGTCCGAGATGCTTCATTATCGCTTGTTGACTGACACCGATCTGATGCGATAATTGCAAGGGGTAATGAGGCTCTCTCACCAATCTTTCGAGAATATCCCTTCTCACCTTGTTTTGCAAGAGTGTCAGCGCCTCTTCCAATCCAGTAGCCACTACCTCACCTGAGGTTGTCTAGTCAAGGGGGGCTCAAAAACCGTCGTACTGGATTTCACCCCTCATCCCAATTCTTCCAAGTCTCCTTTTCCACTACGACTTCAGGTTCAAAATTCTCGACGATATCTTCAACTGGCTGCTCATTCAATGCCTCGCTAACGACCACTTCTTCTATTTCATCTGGAATCAAAGTGGGAGATTTTACTATATTCTTTGAGTCTTTGAAAGGGTCGGGTACTGAGGCTTTTTTCTGTTCTGCTTCGATTTGTTTCATCAACTCAGTTTGTTCTTCAGGAGAACCATGTACAAGAGAAAACACTTGATCTGTATTCAACAACATCCCACTCCCTGCCATCATTTCAACAGCGTTAGATGGCTGATTCATTACACCCTCTTCAGAGCCAGGAACGGCGGTGATGACCTCTCCATTCTCACCTTGTATCAACATCACTCCTCCATCTCCCTTCTTATGTGAGCCGAGGACACTAATGGTTAATCCAAGAGGAATCAAACATAGTGAAAGAAGACATCCACAAAAGAAACCCCACATTGTTGTTTCACCCATCAAACCCTCAAGCATTGAGTCTCGTTCCATCATCCAGACAACGCCTTCATCCACATCACAATCAGTTCCTCCCTCTTGACAAGTAGCGATGGAACGGTATTCACCCCTTCCAACATCCCATTCAGCGACTTTGACGAATGATTCACCATTCTCCCCCATCGGTTGCAATTCACCACCTTCTGCCGCGTCACATTTACTCTCTTTCACTTCAGAGCCATTCATGGTTTGTAGAACGACATCGACATCTTCTGTTTCGGGCAGAACCCAAGCCTGATGGCATCCACTGCTCAGATTGAATTGAGTCAATTCATCGATGGCTATTTCCTGGGCGCCCGAGAGTCGAGGATCCGTATGTTCAGTGAATGAATCCATCTGACTGTAGAATCCAATACCGCAGACGACTAATGCTACCACCCCTGAGAATAAGATTCTCCTTCCCCAAACCGATTTTCCGGTTGATGGCTGTACAGGAATTGGTTGCACGATACCCCCACCCTGTGCTTATCCTTGAATGCGCCGTTGTTTCAGAGTCCCATTTCTGCTAATTTTTCTGGCAAATATGTGTCTGTGACATAATCCAGACCATATTTTGCCAATGATTGCTGTTCTGCTTTCTTGCCGATATCCAACATCATGTTGATTTGCTCTTGCCAATCCGGATCTGCAAATCTAGGATCTGTCAGTTCTGCTTTCAAAGCCTCGATGTCTTTACTTGAGAGGTCATCTGCTGGGAGGTCATAAGCGAGAATATCATCTGATGTTATTCCTAGATAACTCGCAGTAGGTGTAGCCAGATATTCTGAGATATGAGCAGTTTTGATAGCACCATATGCGATTGAAGCGAAGATTCTGAATGACCAAGGGTCCCCATCGAGAAATACGACAACTGGTACATCCCACTCTTCATTCATGCGTTTGATGATACGGCGAGTAGAGCGAGCAGGTTGCCCTTTGAGATGGACTAGGCCACAGCGATGATTTTCATCAAAGCCATTTTCTACCAGCCTGTCGAACATTCCACCAGTCTCGATGGCCATGATGAAATCAAGGTCATGCTCCATTAATTCCAGTTTTTCTGATTCGACATTGTAGGGGACTCCATATCCTGAATCACCAACATCATCTCGAGCATTGATTGTCATCCAGTCTCCGCGGCGATTCTTTTCACGCAGAGTAAGATTTCCAATTATTCTTGCACCATCTTCTTCTGGTCTCAGTTTGAAATCCTCCCGCAAACAACGAGTCACTATCTCAAGATCTTCTGCCAGATTATTACTTTCATTCTGGGTGTTGAATTTTCCATAACCCCATGCTTCTGAAATGTAATACATTTCACGAAGAGTACTTGATTTTCCGGTATCTATCATCTCATCAATGAATTCAATCACGTGTAATGCACGTAACAATTGTTTGGCACTACCAAGATCCGTGGCATTTCTGATTGAACTACGTTTGCCATATTTGTAGACTCCAAGCTTTTCATCAAATTGGATATTCTTTTTTGTTCTAACAGGCAAGGTCATGGTGGGGGGCTCCCCCTTCACCATCTTGTCATACATTTCTTCTACCACTCTATACATCGCTTGTTTTGTTGCTTCAGGATCATGCATTCTACTCATTGATCACACCCCCAAGGTTTGTTGGCCAGTTCCTTGACTAGTCCATCCATTTTCATCACCATTCTCTTCTGATGCTTCTTCACTCTTGGCACCTCCCTCTTCGGATTCGCCTTCTTTAGCAAGGTCGACCTCTTCTTTTGGAGTTTCGATTCCGTCGTTTTCCTGCCTGCGTAACTCTTCCAATATCTTCTCATCTAGGCGGTTTGCTCCGATGATATCACCCGCTCCGCGATAGAACACCTCGGTCTCTTTCCAATCTCCTTTTTCTAACCCCTTCAGAGAGAAATTGACAGTAGCATTGACGCCCGGCTCAAGGGTTTCGAGTTTCCAGGCCCACAGACCTCCGGTTTCTTTGCGCCCTCCCCTTTCGTTATCCACCATCTCTGCCTTTCCTTCTGGCCACTGTGCAAGTACAGTATATGAGCGCGAGCGAGCAGTGAAATTTTGAAGTTTCAATTCAACCCTAGTTAACTTTGATTCCTTATCCCACCATGTCTTTTCATCCAGTATCACAGCATTCATGATCTTGGTAATCGAACTTGCAAGATTAGGATGTGGTTTATCGAGAATGCTTGCGGATTTTTCAGCAATAGCAGGTAAAATATCATTGATAAGTTCGAATTTCTCCCTTACTTTCGCCATTTTCTTTCGTTTCTCAAGATGTCTTCTCAATCCTCTGCCAAGATCCAATGCCGCTTTGCGGATTTCAGTCTGCACTTCCATATTGTCAGCCAAGGCCTCCTTTGCTTCACTTGTGAATTGAACATTGGTGCTGGCAAGATGGATCAGTATCGCTGCTGGACCTTTGGGGACCCCCTTCCCTCCAGATTGCTCAAGGCCATATTGTCTCCAATCAACAGATTCGATTGCTCTGGTCAATAGACACCCTCCTTGTTGATACATCAACGGAACGCGATTAGCGAACCTCAAAACTTCAACAGGGCTATCGGCTTGCATCCCACCGCCAAAAATCAGTCCAACTTCAACCTGGAATGGATTTCCTTGACTGACCATTGGTTGGCGAGTAAGTGTAGTCACAAATCGTGAATCGATTGTTTTGGAAAGACCCTTCTTGATGAGCAACTCTTCGATAGGGGAAAGGCAATTCACAGGAGGGGGGTATAATCTAGCCGCCATCAGATCAACACGCGGATCCCATTCATGACGTACGTATTTTGCCCAATTCTTTGCATCACTCTCTTCATACGGCCCTACACCTATCTTCTTCTGCATCCAAGCCAGTAAGTCTTCTAGACTTTCATCACAATACCAATCTGTCATTTTCTTGATTATGGGTACGGTATCAGAGAGCCTTTTTCCATTCATTGCTGAGATAAGGTCTCGTTCAAGCTGTTTAGCGATTCGTTCACCGGGCTTGCACGCGCGTCCCCTTTTCTCGAGGAATTTATGTCTCCCATCAACAACCATGTATCGGCGGAGATATCCTCTTTCACCATTGAATGCCTCAAGTAATGCCTTGATATCATTCGGCTTGATCAAATTTGGTTTTCGATTCTTGTCTAATCCAGATAATTCACAAATTTCGGGAACCGAACCAGTTTTACTTACCCCGCTGAATTCGTTTTGGAGAAATTTCTGCAGCGTTGGCTCGGCGGTTTCTCTAAGCATCCTCTGTAATTGTCCGAGATGGATTCCTTGAGGATGGGGCTTGATGGCATCGACTATTTTCGGCAATTTTTCTGTGACCCTTGGAAAATGAAATATCTCGCCATCGGGATCTGTCAGAGTGATATCTGCATGCGGATTGACTATGGAAGTCATACGAAGATATTGGTAAACAGATTGTTTTCCACGTTGATACTTCGCCTTCATTTGAGTGGTGACACTCAGTCCGTGTTCCTTGTCTCGCCCATCTGACCATACTGAAGCGATTCTATCTTCATTTGATTTCGTTGCCCTGTTCCGTCTTGTATCGATGCCAATACTCAATGTGGCGGCAGTGGCTTCACTAGTGATTTTTGAGATGACATTGGTCGGCTTTCCAGTTGTTAATTGACCATACATGACAACGCCTGTAATTCCAATTCCTTGTTGACCCCTAGTCTGTCGAATAGAATGAAACCTGCTTCCAAAGAGCAATCTGCCGAACACTTTCTCCAATGAAGACCTAGGAATGCCGGGGCCATTATCTTCTACACATAACTCAAGGACATTCTTTTCACCCTTGACCTTGGAGATATTGATTTTCAGTTCAGGTAAGATACGTGCCTCTTCTGCAGCATCCAGAGAATTGTCAACCCCTTCTTTGACAGCAGTGATGATTGAACGTGGTAATGTATCGAATCCTAAGAAGTGTTTATTTTTCTCAAAAAATTCGGAAATTGCAATCTGCTTGTGTTTGTCAGCCATTTCTTGTGCAATACTCATTGTGCCACCCCCGCCCCTGGTCCTCCTCAGTCCGGATGACTTCGGGCCAACAGACGATGATTACCGGCTCGCCCACCATTCTAAAGGCATGACGGGTAAAGTTCAGTTGGTTGGACTATTCTTCACTGTTTGACTGAGTGTCCACTTGATCATTTAGGATATGCTTCAGCGTTAATTTTCGTAGATGGATTATCATCCCTACAGTGACGATTGCAGAGCCACCCATTGCGACCCAATATCCTGCAGTCCCCCCCTCTCTTGCGGCATCTGCAATTCCATCTGCTTGACTTCCCCACCAAGCGTACAGAACTCCAGGTACGATCATTCCTAGATTTCCGATGAGGTAATCTCTGAATGAAAGCCGCGTAGCGCCAAATCCATAATTTAATCCAGCATAAGGAATCACCAAACTCATCCTTGTCAACCAGACAGTGAACCACCCATCTTCCACAATTGCTTCTTCAATACTATTCATCAACTGATTTTCATCGATTCTCTTTCTTACCCATGGCCCAAACCATTTTCTCGCTAGAAGAAATGGAAGAATTGCTCCAAGCATCGCTCCAACCCAGGCAATCACACAACCTAGCCAGAACCCAAACAGCATCCCAGCAACGAATTTGTGAAAACTTGCGGGGACAAGGATCAGCCCCATCGGAATGTAAAGAATGAGGAATGCAAAGGCACCAACCCACCCACGGGTCTCAAACCAATCCAGTCTATTGATAAGTGGTTGTAACAAGGTTTGGGTGAGGATTATTGTGAAAATAATCCCAGTAACCGTACCCACGACGGTTAGAAGGGCTAGTTTTTTTGACATCATTCCACTTCATTGAACAGTGAATCATTCCATGCTGTGATATAGCCTGTAAATGCACTTGCAGCCACGGTTTGAGGACTTGCAAGGTAGAGTTTCCCCGGTCCCGAGCGACCTTGAAAATTCCTGTTGATAGCAGAAACAGTGACTTGCTCCTTGGTGGTGGAAACTCCAGGGCCGGCACCAATACACGCCCCACATCCAGGATCTATCAAATACACTCCAACGCGTTGAAACAGATCATGCCACCCTTCCTTTATGGCCCGCTCCTTTACCCGCACACTACCATATTGGATGTAGAATTCTACATCTGCATCAACTTTGATTCCAAGATCATCAGCGGCTTTGCAGACTAGAGCATAATATCTGATATCATCTATTTTTCCAGCGGTACAGGAGCCGCCATATGCGATATTGATTCTTACTTCTCCGATTTCAGCAATCAATGCGCCGTTAGTTGGGTCCGACGGGATTCCTTGATCAGGATTCCCTGGGTGTGCAACCATAGGTCTGATGTTCGATAGTTCGATAGTGTGAACGCCCCCTTCATAATGACATCCTGAATCCGGAAACACCGCATTTTCCATTATTCCTTGTTTTGTCAACCCTTCACGTCTGGCCATCAACCAATCCACAGTCATTTCATCTGCTTCACAGATACCAGTTTTTGCATTACATTCCGTGGCCATATTGCATAATGTTGCTCTCTCGTCCATTGACAGGCCACGTAATCCTTCACCACCAAATTCCATGGACCGGTCCAGAGTAAGTTCTGAACGAGCGTGGTTTGACAGAATATACAACATCACATCTTTTGCAGTACATCCTTCATCTAGAGTGCCTATTAATTCGAAGCGAATGCTTTCTGGAACCTTGACGAAGGTGAAACCGGAATGAATCAAGCTGGCATATTCAGTCGCACCAACCCCCCACGTCAGAGCATTCGCTCCCCCGCCCATACATGTGTGGCTATC
>Ga0066853_10000207_pt1 | contig 21469 bp, 16 predicted proteins | sample ETNtaG_28_FD_67284 | JGI IMG/M metagenome (GOLD analysis project Ga0066853, IMG submission 67284) | Marine microbial and viral communities from oxygen minimum zone, Eastern Pacific Ocean - ETNP201406SV61 | ecosystem: Environmental > Aquatic > Marine > Oceanic | place: Pacific Ocean: Eastern...
CGTGACAGGCCTGGCAGATCATGTAGGCTGCCTTACCTGCATTGGCGTCCCCCTTGATCTCCGGGGTTGGGGCTTCCGGCTTCATGGAATTAACATAGGCTGCCACATCCGCGATAGCCTGATCCGTTGGCAGGGTCATTGCGAAGGGCTGCATCTGCTTGCCATAGGTGTCATTGATGTTTACTCCTCGAATGCCGGCCTTGAAATTTTTCAGCTGCCTTTCCAGGTACCAGATTTCCTGTCCCGCAATTCGCGGAGAATTCAGTTCCTTGCTTCCAGCACCATCGGGGCCATGGCAAGCCAGACAGACAGCATATAAAGTTTTTCCATTTTCCGGATCACCTTCTGCCCATAACGTATGGGAGGTAAAGAGGATCGTCCACGCCAGGCAGAGAGTAATCCACCGAGTCGAATGTTTAAAAATCATTGTCTTAAATTTATTATTTTTCTTACATAATTTTTAACAAATTGGAATTGTGAATCACCATTATCATACAGTTTTCAATCTATGATTCTTCTATCAGCTCTTCTTTGGGGAAGAGTAAGCGGCTTATCGGTGTAATTAAGACTTTTTAGGTTGCAGCAATAGGACTTCAACTTTCCAGATTGAAAGCCACGAAGAAGCGTCGGTTCCCATATACCACGACTATCCTCTCCCGCCTCTTCCAACTTACTATAAGCCTGTTGTTCCAGGTCAATCATCAAAATCTCAGACAGGTTTAGTTTTTTGACAATCAACGCCTCCACTTTTTTGCATAAATACTACTGCAAAAAAACGCATACACATTGTCTGCAATGCATATACCTGAGCCAATCACAATCGTCCCAATCAAACGGACATCCGCCCCAACATGCTTGAATTACACATCTTATGACTGAAAATATTTCCCAAAACATCTTTTGATAAGTTAAGATAAGAAAAGAACTGGATACCGCAGTATTCAGTTGAATGAGCATAAAGGATAGCCAGCCATCCAGTTATGTATGGCCAAGTGCTTTGTTCCCAAGCACAGAGAACAAGTCTTAAAAGTCTGGCGCGGGAGGGTCGGGATACCAGGGAACTTCAGGGTATTGGAAGTTCGTATCGCCTAAGTCGCAGGATAAGGGAACGGGATCGGTTTCGTAGATTTTTTGCAGGAGACTTATATGAAAAAAACCTGATGAAACAATTTACTAATTTAGCTTATCTGTGCAGTGTAAAAACTGGAATCTTTATAACAGATGATGAAATTGCTAACAGTTTTATAGCTATATCTCTATCAAAAAAGAATTATTATTGCCAAAAGTTATATTTATTGGATTATTTAAGCCTCAACAACTTTTTGTTGCTGTTCTAATTGCTGCCTTATGTAATTAATCACAACGGTTTGTGCATTATCTGAATATTGTGCAAGTTCTACAGGTGTCGCTTTTACCTGATCCCCTTCAAGTCTATTAAGCAATGCTGCACATACTATCGCTGCAGGTATTCCGGCACGATTGCAGAAAGCCGCAAATTCAGTAGATTCCATTTCAATATTGCGGACACCAGCTTCATCATGCGCTTTATGGAGGAATGCCATTCTATCCTCTCTTGTGTACGGAGGCTTAAGGGCGCCATCTCTTCTACCCTGGCCTTCATAGAAATCATCAGTACCCATTGTATTGCCCATAACCGCTTTTTCAACACCCCTTGCATCCAATAAATCCCGTGCTAATTGTCTATCTAGCTGGGTTGGATAGGTGTAATCTTGTCCCAACATAGTTTTTGTATGTGTAGGTTCTAATTTTGCGTTTATGGCGTCTTCCGTAACTACAACTGTACCCCCTTTAACTCCCAAACCACCCGATGTTCCAATTCTGATGAATTTAACATCGGTACAACCTGCATATTCCAATAATTTTGTGACTTCATGAAGAAAGATTGAGAGTGATGGCATACCCATTCCATGGGATATAGAGAGGATAGGGCCCACTTGACACATATTACATCTTTCAGTTTTACCGATTGTCTGAACTCCTCCCTCTGGTGTTGATATGCCTAATTCTTCGGCAGCCTTATTGCCAAAAGTCATGGCTCTATCCGGACTCCCCCCCATGCATACATATTTTACATCGCCAAAGATTTCTCGTAACTGATTCAGGAGTTCAGGAGTTTTTTTCAGCCCTAAATGATATAAAGAATCATCATCTAAATCTAAAAATTCACTGTTTCTTGCTCCAGGTTGAATCATTGACATAGTTTTTAACTTTTTTAATAAAGGGAAACAATATGCCTTAACATTTATGTTATAGTTAATATTTTGAAATAATCTACTTATAATTCATTTCCAACCATATTCTGTAATTTATCAAAATTTTTTCACATACTTATCTTTTTACATTCGTAATGGTCTGCGCACGGGTTTTTGAGTGGCATTCAATCGGCTTAGGTCTGGATTCTAATTCATCTATCATGTCATAATCATCATTAAAATCAGCTACTGGTAAATAGGAGAATCAAAACAACTCAAGGAAAGACTTCATTGTCAATGATGGCATCCTAGGCCAGTTGAAATGTGTGAATGATTTCATCATGTATTAGATAACTATCTCAGAAAAGAATGAATGCAATAAAATCAGTCAAAATGAAAAAGGTCAAAAACTCCATCAATGTTAAAACTTAGGAAATGATATGTTTCAACCTGGCGACAAAATAATATCTGACAGGCGGCATCCACAGCTCGATTCCGGCAAACACTGGCGTGCAAAACTAGGCTTCATTCTGATGTCGACTGACCTTGCTGCTGAATCAGATTTTTTCTCCATGGTGCCTGAAGGTGTGGGGGTGCATATCACACGTCTCATAACGGAAGACTACACCACCAACGAGACCCTTGGCCGTCACATCGAGGCAATGGCTGATGCCGCCGCCCGTATTCAACCTGATACCAAGCCGGATGTCATCAGCTACAGTTGCACCAGTGGTTCAATCGTCAATGGTGAATCAAGGGTAATGGCCGAGATCAAGAAAGGGGCACCCTATGCAGAGCCTATGACCCTGGTTACCGGAGTTGTCGATGCACTGCGAGAGCTCAATGCAACAAAAATAGTCATAGGCACACCTTACCTTGATGAGATCAATACACTCGAGGCTGAGTTCATGGTGAGCAAGGGTTTTGAAGTACTTGATATTCAAGGACTCAATTTTGAGACCGGAATCGAGTTTGGCTGTGTGACCCCTGAATACTGGAAAAGTTTTGCCATGGAGATTGATTCCCCGGAAGCCGATGTGATATTCCTGAGTTGCGGGGGCATTCGTTCTTTGGAAGTGGTCCAGGAGATCGAGTCAGAAACGGGCAAACCCGTGATCACCAGTAATCAGGCTCAGATGTGGAGTTGCCTACGACGTGCAGGGATCCGAGATCCGATCGAAGGATTTGGTAGGATTTTCTCAAAACCAGGCAACATTCTTGGGACAAATTAATTTTTGATTCTCATATCTTGTGGGAAATATTTTCAAACCATTGAAACTCTCAACAAGTTATGTGCTCCTTCTATGAGCCATTATTTTTTTGAATGATTCTATTCAATTTCTTATTGTATGGGCTGTAAAATTTCTATCTTGAGTAGAGATTCGGGTTGGTTTGATAGTCATCATGCTCGGGTAGGAGTTATGGTTCCCTTTTGATGGTGTGGTTTGAGTTGGTTCAAATCTCAAAATCAGAGGAGTATTGGTTTTAGATTCTTGTTTGTTAAAGGTTGCCGAACACCAGCTTTTGATTCGGTATGTAGGCAGCAAAACCTGATGTCATTACAAAAAAAAGGATTCAATTGAACCCCCCGGATCTGAAGAAGTTGATGCTCAAGTGGAGGCATGATTTTCATAGCTTTCCTGAAACCGGATTTAATGAAAGAAGAACCAGCACCAAGGTGGCTGATTTACTCGAAGAGTTTGGACTTAAAGTTCATCGGGGGATCGGAGGAACCGGAGTTGTGGGAGTTTTGCAGTGTGGTCAAGGATCAAGAAGCATCGGTTTGAGAGCGGATATGGATGCTTTGCCCATTCATGAAACCAATGATTTTGATCATCGTTCACGTCATGATGGAACCATGCATGCTTGCGGTCACGACGGACACACGACAATGCTTCTCGGGGCAGCGAGATGCCTTGCTGATTCAGGCCATTTTGATGGAAGGGCCGTGTTCATTTTTCAACCGAATGAAGAACATGGTCTTGGAGCAAAGGCGATGATCGATGATGGTTTATTTGAACGATTTGATGTGGAAGAGGTCTATGGCATCCACAATCTTCCTGGGATACCTGTAGGTACTTTTGCGATGCGCTCAGGTCCCATCACAGCAAGTGAAAGCCTCTTCGAAATCACTATCAAGGCTAAGGGTGGCCATGCGGCACTGCCTCATATGGGAGTGGATGCCCTCATGGTTGGAGCAGAAATCGTGCAGTCTCTGCAGACCATTGTTTCACGAAAGTTGAACCCAGGACTGAACGGAGTGGTTTCCGTGACAGAATTCATTACGGATGGTAAAAGAAACGTTCTTCCTGATACAGCAATACTCCGCGGGGATGCTCGTGCCCTCACAGATCAGGTCAATGAAACGATAGAAGCCCGGATGCGTCAAATCGTGGAAGGGATCTGCATGGCTCATGGGGTCAGTGCAAAAGTCAGTTATGAAACAGAGTTTCGTCCGGTCATCAATGCTCCGGTTCCGGTTCAAGCGGCTCGTCAAGCAGCAGCTGCCACCGTGGGTTTTGAAGAAGTTGACGGAGATTGTGAACCGAAGCTGTTTTCTGAAGACTTTGCCCATATGGCTGCCGAAAGACCAGGTTGCTATTTGCTGATGGGGAATGGCACCGAAGGTTCGTCAGGACGCAGCTTGCATTCATCGGACTATGATTTTAACGATGAAGCTTTAGCAATTGGTTCTTCATTCTGGATGAAACTGGTGGAACAGCAACTGCCCCAGAGGAGAGGTTGATGTTTGAAGACAGGATGAAGCGGCTTCGAAACAGACTGGTTGAAGAAGACATTTCAGTCGCACTGATTACCGATGACGATAATGTGTACTATTACACGGGCTACTATGATTACCTGCACATGGAATTCGGACGTCCGACCATCCTGGTGGTACCCCAGGATGGGGATAGCCTTTTGATTACTCCATCCATGGAAAAAGACATGGCCGAAGTGGCCTCAGTCGTGGACCGTATTGAAGACTGGAATGATGGATTGGGAAACGAATGGCGTGAGGCACTGCCCCAGGTTCTAGGAGGTTCTGGAAAGGTGGCGATTGAACCGGATCAGATGCCTCCGGTTGTCCGTCATTATGTGGAATCACTGGTAGAAAAAACCAGGCTTTGTGATGTGACACCGTTGACAGCAGACATGAGGATGATTAAATCCGAGGAGGAACTCAAAATGGCTCGTCATGCGGGGCAAGTCGCAAATGCAATGATGGCTGCAGCACACGAAACGATTGGAGATGGTGTCCATGAGTATGAAGTGGCACTGGCCATTACAACAGCAGGAACACGTAAAGCTGCCGAGTTACTGAAAGCCCATTATGAGGATCCGCGAATGTCTCCCAATACTCATTTTCTGCAGATTATGGCAACCGGGAATGAAATAACGATGCCCCATCATCGAGCCTCAATCCGTCTTCTGGAAAAAGGGGAACCGGTTTTTATCTGTTTATGTGGAATGACCAATTTCCATCATTTTAAACTGGGATTCGATCGGACCTTCTGGATTGAGGAGATTGCCGACAGATCCCAGGAAGCCGTTTATCAGACTGCGGTGAAGAGCCAGCAAGCAGCTTTGTCCGTGCTTCGCCCTGGAGTCTTGGCAGAAGAGGTTCATGCGGCCTATGCTGAAGTCATCCGCAGTGATGGATATGAATACCCCTTCCGATGTGGCCGAGCCACCGGATTCAGTTTTTTGGAAAAACCCCAGCTGGTATTTGGTGACAAAACGGTGATTCAAACGGGGATGGTACTAGCAGTGGATGGTTCTGTCAGTGTTGCCAAAACCTTCCGGGCCCAGGTCGGTGATAGTTTCATCGTCACAGAAGGAGGGTATGAAGCATTGACTGAATTTGGAAAAAACATCGATGATGTCGTGGTGGTCTGAATGAAGTTTGTGTCAAGAACAAGCATGATAACAACCTTAGATCAATGATTCTCTCTTGCAAAGGTTTGCAACCATTGAAGGTGTTGCTGTTCTCAAATTATTCTTTAGAACAGATAAAATTGATTTGATAACTGGAGCAACCCACGATATTAGCAGCAGAGGGATGTTGATTGGTTTCGAATCATCATACCCCATTTCATTTTATAAATGATTCACTGGATTAAAGAAGGAATTAAATGACCACTTTCGATAATTATGATGCAGTCATCATTGGTGCTGGTGTGATAGGAGCAGCAACAGCCCTGGAATTGAGCAGGAATGGATACAAGACCCTCAGTATTGACAAGAACCCTGAAGCAGGTTATGGATCCACCTCAAATTCCTGTGCAATCATTCGTGTCCATTATTCAACGGAACATGATACTGCTTTTGCTTACGAGGGATATTTTTATTGGAAAAACTGGAAAGAATACCTTGGCAACAAAAAATCAGCGGGATTGTCTGAATTTCGTAAAACCGGATGCTTGATCATGAAGACCGAAGGTAATGGGAATCTCGAAAAAGTGATTGCAAATGCCGAATCACTCTCCATCCCCCATGAACATTGGAATCCTAAAAAAATAAAAAGTAGGCTTTCCATTTATGATCTCAGACAATATGGCCCTCCCAAACGAGTCGATGATGAAAATTTTGGCGAACCAACCGGAAATCAAATCAATGGTGCTGTTTTTTTCCCAACAGCCGGATACATCAACGATCCCAAATTGGCGACTCAAAACATACAGGATGCTGCTGAATCTTGGGGGGCGTCATTTCTTTTCAATCAAAACGTGATTGAAATTCCAGTCTCCAACAATTGTGTTGAAGGGGTGGTCCTAGAAGATGGTACTCGGATAGAGTCTTCAATTGTGGTGAATGTGGCAGGCCCCCATTCATCGGTAATCAATAAAATGGTTGGTGCAGACAAGGATATGAACATCCAGACTCGAGCATTGAAACAGGAAGTTGCTCACATTCCTGCACCTGAAGGTTTTGATTTTGAAAAAGATGGAATGGTGATTTCAGACAATGATATTGGAGTCTATTGCAGACCAGAGACAGGAAACCATGTTCTTGCAGGAAGTGAGGACCCTGAATGTGATTTGAGAGAATGGGTGGATCCTGATGATTATGACCGGAATTTCACTGAACAGGCTTCGACACAAGCCATGCGCATGGCCCAAAGGATGTCAGGATTAAAAATGCCTCGCCGTATGAGAGGTGCCGTGGACCTTTATGATGTTTCTGATGATTGGTTACCCATCTATGACTGTTCCTCCATTGAAGGCTTCTACATGGCATGCGGTTCAAGTGGCAACCAATTCAAAAATGCACCCGTGGCAGGAAAAATAATGGCAAAACTGGTCGAATATTGTGAGTCTGGAAATGACCATGATCATTCACCAATGCAATTTCAATTGAGTCAAATTGATTACCCTCTGAATACTGGAAATATGTCGAGATTGAGAAAAATAAATCCAAACAGCAGTTTTTCAGTATTAGGATGATTGGAATCATTAAAACCAATTATTGAACCCATTATTTGTTTTTGACCAAAGAGGATCATCGGCTTCATAAATAATACAACCTTTTATTCCATCTAAACTACCTCTGATGATCTGCATTTATTTGTGTTCGAAGGATTATTGCGGCAAAAAATCCAGGAACCATGATTTGAATGCAGGATCATTTTCTGTTGACCGCTTAAACGAAAGGTCAATCCTTTACTTGCCCATCTTTTGAAGACATTCCAGGAAATGGTCGATTTCGGATTCGGTATTGTAATAGTGGATTCCCAAGCGGTTCATCAATTGGATATTCCTTTGCTGCATATCATAGGGAGTTGATACGGAAGAAGTGGTTGAGATGTTGATGCCCCATTTCGACATTTGCGATACGAGCAGGTCGGGATCCATCTCCTTGATGGAAAAACTGATGATGCCGCATTTTTCCTGACCCAAATCCTGGATTGCAACTCCAGACATGTTGGACATTCGTGTCCTGAGATTTTCAGCAAGATCTTTGATTCTTTTTTCGATCCCGTCCATGCCAATGTCGAGGGCATAATCGACGGCAGTTCCAAGACCAATCTTTCCTGCGACATAATTTTCCCAGTTTTCAAAACGTCTTGCATTGGGACGCATCTTAAAACTTTCCGGAGGAACCCAAACGGCTGAATGAAGATCCAAAAAGGGGGGCATAAGGGATTCCATAATGGATTCACGGACGTATAGGAATCCTGTACCACGTGGGCCGCGAAGAAATTTACGCCCCGTGGCTGATAACATGTCACAACCTATGTCATCCACATCCAGATGAAGTTGTCCTGCAGACTGGCAGGCATCCAGAAGATAGGGTACTCCAGCACTACGGGCCACCCTTCCGATTTCCGAAACAGGATTTATCAGACCACCACTCGTGGGTACATGAGAAATGGAAATCAATTTGACGCGAGCATCAATTCTATTTTCAAGGGCTTTGATATCCAACTGTCCATAGGAGTCGTTGGGAACAACCCGGATATGCATCCCATCACGTTGTGCCCTTTGAAGATAAGCGATACAGTTGGACGCATATTCAGAAACAGAGGTAAGTACCACATCGCCTTGGTCCAGAGGTATTCCGTAAAAGGCCATATCCCAAGCCACTGTGGCATTTTCGACCACGGCGATTTCATCCACTTTGCAATTGAGTAAGCGGGAAAGCCCCTTGTAGGTGTTTTCCAGTAACTCTTCGGCATGATCCTCGGCTTCGTACCCTCCGATTTCTGCTTCCATACGAAGGTGTTTGAGGATTGCATCCAACACAGGTTCAGGCATCAGCCCAGCACCGCAGTTGTTAAGATGGATGACTTTTTCAACTCCTGGAGTCTCGGCTCTTATCCTCTGGATATCCATTTGTGTCTTTTGTCAGGTCCTGAATCTACTGCAGGAAACCTGGCCACAGCTTGGGGTAAACCCTATGAGATGAATTTTTTTGGATTTTAATTAAATCCAAACGTTCCTGATTAGTGTCAGACCAGGATTAATACAGGTCATTGTGTTTACCCTTTAGTATGCCCCGATTATGACCATGGCAGAAAAGAAGCTGATCCCCAGGAAAGTTGAAGGATGAGTCATGATGCCCATTAAATTTTGCGGGCAATGCTGAAAGTCACTTGGCCTGTAGTTTTTCGTTTCTGATCCTGTTGTTTGATATATGCTTCGAGTTTTCCTGTTTGACGTAAATCACGAACTTTGTTCAGCACCATTGCCAGAATATCCTCGGAAACTATACTCCAAATGGAGTCCCCGTTTCGCCAGTCAGGATCGAAGATACCATCCGCATTAAAATATGCATCACCCTGAAGAACCAAATCCTCCGGCACGATTTGACGTGGGAAAGTGAAACCACAGTCCTCAAGTAAATTGTTCAAATTACTAAGGCTTATCACTTTTTGCTTCATCTCCTGCACAGCATCCGGAATCAAGTGGTAAAACCAGAAACCGCTTTCAATCTGTTCCGGACTGCAACTATTAATAATCAGGATGCCTCCTGATTTCAAAATCCTACAAAATTCTCTGAAGACATTTGCATGATTCGACCATCCATTAGATGTATCGTCTGGAAGATGATGAAGCACCTGATTGATTATTACTGAATCGGCAGAATTGTCGTCAAGAGGAAGTGAGTCAATAGATGAATGATGAAAATTGATTCGATTGATTTCATCTTCTGTTTTCATCTTTTGTCTGGCTAAGGCCAGCATTTCCCGGCTCATGTCGACTGCTTCAATGCGTCGTACATCTTTTACCAGTGCTGCTGAATAAAGACCTGTTCCGCATCCGGCATCTACAAGTATTTGTTGATTGACGGGGACTTCAGCATCTTCAAGCTGCTTCCGGATTATTTCAACTCCACCTGCTGAACGTGTATGGTCATAAAACCGGCTTACACGCTGATAATTTTCATAATTGCTCAATGACTTTTTGGGGAAAATACAGGATATTTTTCGAGAAAACAGATAGGATGATAGGAAAATCAAACCGAGTCAAAGGAATATTTTATGGCTCTTATGCATCTCGCGGAGGGTCAATGGAAGTGATTTGTCAGTGTCTGGTTTCTAGTAAACTTTCTTTGAGGAAGGTATTTTTCATGGCTTTGAATGGCACTGAGAATCTGCAAAAAAGACTGCGGAGCACGCAATTCTCCTACCGCATTCAAAAATCGGGGGCGTAGGGGTCGGGATACCAGGGAACTTCAGGGTCTTGAAAGTTCGTATCGCAGAAATCGGAGAATGAGGGAACGGGAACCAGCAGAGACAACTCACTCCAAGGGATCTCTAGGTCCAATAACGGCTTTAGGCTAGCAACTTTTTTTACTCCAGGGCAGAAGATGTTCTTGTGAAACTATAACAGCCCACTAACCCTTTTTTGGGAGAGGGGCTAATCGTCTATTTTCCACACAACTTATCGAATTCAGTTGAGGTCCTGCCATGTCTAAGATTACAAAAATCAAACTTACAGAATTCAGTTTTGATGTTCCGAACATCGGTCTCGAAACTGCTGCAGCCGGTGTTGGAAATATGGCCTGGATTAAGGATGGGCTGTTCAAAGCCAAACGATTCGCAGTAAAAATTGAATCAAATCATGATGCGACAGGTGAATACGTTGCAAATTGGGTAAGCACTCCCTCTTCCTTCGCTCAGGCCGGTATGCTTGCCCCTTTGCTTCTGGGTAAGGATCCGGAATGCAGGGAAAGGCTCTATGACGACCTTAAGCGGGAAGTCAGAGCTTATGATCATATGGGGCACGGGGTTCTGGACATAGCGTTGTGGGACCTGGTTGGCAAACTCAAAGATGTTTCGGTCAAAACGATGCTGGGAGGTTTCCGGGATCGTCTTCCCACTTATGCCAGTTCGTATTGTGGACAGGAATCCGTGGGAGGGCTTTCTTCTATTGAGGCATATGCCGATTATGCCCTGGAATGCAAAGAAGCCGGTTTTCATGGATTTAAAATCCACGGATGGATGGATGGAGATGTAAAAAGGGAGATGCAAAATCTAAGAGGGGTTCGTAAACGCATAGGGGATGACTGGCATTTGATGATCGACCCGGCGAGCATGCTCAACTCTTGGAATGATGCATTAGCCTTGGGTAAGGTTTGTGATGAAGTCAATTGTTTATGGTATGAAGATCCCTATAAAGATTCCTCTGTTTCAGCCTATGGCCATCAGAGGCTGAGAGAGAAACTGAAAACACCTTTGCTTGTGAGCGAACACGTTCGTGGACTTGAACAAAAAGCGTCTTTTTTACTTGCTGGAGGATGCGACATGATCCACGCAGATCCGGAATACGATATGGGTATCACAGGTGTGATGAAGATAGCTCATTTCAGCGAAGCCCTTGGACTGGACCTGCAAATTCATGCGGTTGGTCCAGCACATCGCTTGTGCATGTCTGCAATTCGAAACACGAAACTCTACGAAATGGCATTGATTGGACCTGGAATGCCGAACATTGTTGCACCTGTTTACGCATCAGATTATTCAGATCAAGCGGAAGATCTGCCTCCTGACGGGTGTGTAGAAGTGCCCTCAGGGAAAGGGATTGGCGTTCTTTATGACTGGGATTTTATCAAAAACCACACTACCCAAGAAATGGTTTTTGAATGATCGTGTGAGGAATTAAGATGCAGTCATGCTGAGGCCCTGAGAGTCAAAGATGTAAGCGTTTTCTATATCAAAGAGTATTGCTACGCAATCTCCTTCTCTCATCCCTGGGAAGCAGGGTTGTCTTCTGGTGACGCGAGGTGGATATCGCACAGCAATGCCTTGTACACAGGAAACCCCGATATCGGGTCGCGATTGTCAAAATCTGTGAGCTTGTTGACGTTGGCCCCAAGCCATTCCTTCGGCCCCAGGGGACCACCACCGCCCATGTTGACCTCGACGACCCCGGGCATGATGTCTTCGGTGACCCGTGCCCAGAACCGTACCAGACCCCGGGGCGATTCCACCAGGACCTCAGCTCCATCCTTGATGTCCCGTTGTCGCGCATCGGACGGGTGGATCCAGACCAACGGCTTTGGCTGCAGTCTTTGCAAGCCACTGATATTGAAGTGCTGGGAGCGGAAAGCTGTTTGGGTACGTGCGCCCGTATTCAATACCAGCGGGTATTTGTCCGTCAGTTCGGCCGCTGCCAGAGGCCCTTCCACTGGCTCGCTATAGACTGGCAGTGGCTCATAGCCGTTCTCTCGGAACCACTCCGAAACGAACTCGAACTTACCAGTAGGGGTAGCAAATCCGGGCTTGCCGTCCTCTCGAAGCTCGCTCGACTCATATTTACGATAGCGCATTGGAGAAACAGCAAGTTTGACGCCGGCTGGGCTCGCTTGAAGCTGCTCCAGCGAAACCCCGGTTCCCTTCAAGCCGGTTCTGATCTTCTCCTCGTCCGTCTGTGGCCAAAGATGTCCGTAGCCCAGGCGACGGGCCAGTTCTGTGAAGATGTGGTAGTCCGAACGGGACTCACCCAACGGTTCAATCACCTTCGAACGTAGCTGGACCCATCCGTCATGAAAATAATAGGACCAGGTCTCAAACGGAGTCGCGGCAGGCAAAATCAGGTCTGCGAACTTAACGTCTGCTGTCGGGAACCGGTTTACCACAACCAACAGATCAAGCGCAGCCAATGTCTTTCTCCACAGGTCCGGATCCGGCCATGAGGTGATCAATGAAGAGCCACTCACGATCAACCCACGGACCGGATAGGGATCGGCATCAAGCACTGCCCTGGGCAGTTCAACTGCTTGAGCTTCGTTCCGGAGTTGATGGTACAGCGGATAATGGTCGGCGCCGATGGGTGGTTTACCATTCGCCGGAGGTGGAGTCGTCGTGCGGTTGGATTGGACGCGGTCCGGCATCTTGAATACCTTGCCGCCGGGAACGTCAATATGCCCGGCCAAGGCCTGGATGGACAGGACGGCACGAATGGCCTGGACACCACTGTCACTGTATTCCAGCCCGGTGTACATGAGGATCGAACAGCCTCCAGCGGTCCCGATGGCCTGCGCCAGGTCCACGACAGACTCTGCTGGTATGCCGGTTATTGCAGATACACGTTCAGGGCTGAATTCCTCGACGTATGCTCGAAGTTCATTGAAGCCGTGAGTCCATTTTTCGACGAACTCATGATCATACAACTCCCGGTCGATCATCAGATTGATAATACCAAGGGCCAGTGCACCGTCGGTACCAGGACGGATCGGGATCCACTGGGTGCGGGTTGACCTCGCGGTTTCATTGAAACGGTGGTCGATAGTGACGACCCGAGCACCGCGTTTGATGGCACGTTTGATACGCTTCACGTTGGACGGTGGAGAATCGGTCGCCGGGTTAGCGCCCCAAACCAGGATCAGGTCAGCATGGTCGAGGTCGTCACTGAGATGGCGATAGTGCTGGCCGAAACATGCCTGCGGTGCGATCATGCCGTAAGCAACGAAGCACAGGGCCCCCACGCCGGTAGTGTTGGGTGAGCCAAACGGAAACAGGACCGTATTTGCCGAAGACTCGCTGGTATCCGTCGGCGGAAATGTTTCCTGGAGACCAAACTCGAAATTGCCGCGGCCCGTGTACATGCAGACTGCCTCCGGACCGTGGCGGTGCTTTATCTCGCTAAGCTGGTCGACCCAAAATTCGTATGCCTGGTCCCAGGTAATCCGCTCGAAACGCCCTTCACCCCGAGCCCCTACCCTTCGCTGGGGATAGAGTAGACGGTCTTTGGAGTAGACGATCTCCGCAGCACGGCCCCCGCGGGGACAGACAATGCCGAGGGGATGGTCCTTCAGAGGTGACAGCCGGTCAATGCGGCCATTGACGAGGTGAGCCTTGACCCCGCAACCGGCGTCACAAATCCCACAGATGGTCTCGACTATCACATGTTTCTGTGATTCCAACACTATCCTGCCCGATCCGGGAATAGGAATTTGCTTTTAGCAGATGCGGGGCCTTGGGTCAGCAGAGGAGCGCAAATCCAGCTGTTGTTTGTTTTTACATAACCCTGTTTTCCGAAATGGCCATTTCACATCATCCCTTCTTCTCTTTTGAATCCACGTCACATAGTGACGCTGATCTGAGGTTGGTTTGAACCAACTATTCCCTGCAACAACTACAGTTCACCCTGCCTGGGATCAAACAACAGCTCAAGCAATATCAAAGACAAGGTGGTAGCTGAGAAGGGCCAGTTCAATGAGCCTGCCTGAGATTTTCCGACATTCACCTTCATGGTCTACTCATCGGCATGGGTGTGAATTTGCTCGACGGATAAAAGCGCCAGACTCATGGTCAGTACCAGGCGTTCTATGACTTCTTCATCGGTAGAGTCTGAGTTAACACCGTTTAAGGTGATTTTCTCCCTTATGAAGGGGATCAAAAGGGTTTTGTGGGATCAAAGTCAAATCAACCCTTTCCCAATAGTTCCAGGCCTTCCCCTGACATGAAGTAGACCCGGTCGGGAGATTGAGAAAAACCAAGTTTTTCATAAAAGACACAGGCGGAATTGCGCTTATGAACATGCAGTTCCATCCTCCAGCAGTTCAGTTCCAGTGCGCGAAGGCTGACCCGGGCGATCAGTTTTTCTCCAATCCCCTGTCCCCGTGCATTGTCTTGTACAAAAAGATTATCAAGATGCAGGCAGGGTTTGCCTTGGAACGTTGAGTAGGTGAGAAAAAATGTTGCCAGTCCCTGTGCCTTACCCTCAGTTTCCTGCAACCATGATTCGTAAATTGGGGTTTCACCGAATCCATCCCGCAACAAATCCTGGAGGGTTGCTCGAAAATCTGCTTGGTCACCATGAAAATGAGCAAGGGCACGGATCAGCTCGAAAACGGTTTCCGCGTCTTCTCTTTGAGCCTGCCTGATCTCCGTTTCGGGTTGAGTGGCAGGAGCATTAGCCATTTTCAAAACCGTCCAGAATACCATTCAGGTTTTCTCCAAGTTCCTTGCAGAGATAACCTCCTTCCTGAACGAGCACCGTAGGCAGTTTCATTCCGGCAATCGCTGCCCCGATCTTCTTAAAACCTTCGGTAGTGATCGCAAATCCAGCAAGTGGATCTTCCTTGAATGCATCCAACCCCAATGCGACCACCATGGCTTCCGGATAAAACGAAGCGATTTGGGACAAGGCTTTTGTCAGGATTTTCAGATATTCCTCGTCTGCGGTCCCACGAGGTAGGGGAAAATTCAGATTAAACCCTAATCCTGGCCCTTCACCGCGTTCATGTCTGTGACCCCAGAAAAAAGGGTAAAACCGTATGGGGTCCGCGTGCAGCGAAACAGTGAGCACATCCGTGCGCTGATAAAAGATACCCTGGGTCCCGTTGCCATGATGCAGGTCGACATCGAGGATCGCAATACGCCTGAAACCTTCACGCAAATGCTGTGCAGCAATAGCCGTATTGTTCAGATAACAGAACCCCCCGGCCATGTCTGAAAAAGCATGGTGACCTGGAGGTCGGCACAAGGCGTAAACCGAATCCGTTCCATCCAGTATATACCGTGCAGCGTCAACTGCGTTGTTGGCGCTTGCAAGTACGGAGGTCCAAGTCTGAGGGCCGATGGGACATGCCGTATCAGCCATGTGCCATCCGGCCTGCCCGACAGCCGAGTCTGGATATCCTCCTGAACGACGGTTCGGGTGGACATTGGGAATCACTTCTTCAGAGGCACCTTCGATCCGCTGCCAACGCCGGAAGATGTTTTTTAGGAAATGCAGGTAATCCGGAGGATGCACTGAGGCAATCGGTCCCATTCCATGGGATTCTGGACTCTTCAGTTCGTGACCATGCTGAAGCAGGGATTCCTTTAAAACCCGGGCCCGTTCAGCAACTTCCGGATTCGGAAGACGTGAACCGCTGGAAAGGAAAAAACCCGGTTCATGTTTAAGTTGTAGGGGATCAAAAAGTGCAAGCATGACGGTTCAGAGAATCAGTTGCTCCCCGCCCTTGAGAGCAAATCATTGCCAGTTTTCCTGCGGAGTCTCCATTTCCAGGGATGCTTTTTCCAGGATAACGCGATTATCAAATACCTGTGAAACATGGTTCAACACCAGTGTTCTCTTTATCAGGTTGAGACAATCTTCCGGCCCAACCCTCTGATGTTTCCTACGATCTTTGGTCCCGGCTTACAAAGAATTTTGATCCCTGCGCGAAACCATGAAGGGAAAAAGATAACGTTCTACAAAAAACTTGTCCACGGTTGTTTCATGTCAGTCTGAAGATTGGGTTCCAATTCAAACCAAGAACACGCCCCACAGGATTCCTGATTTGAAAACCAGTCAGTATCCTTTCCCGAAGCATCATCATGGTTTCATTCCTTTCCGGGACAACGGCATTTGATTCATCCTTGGCTTGCTATCACGCCACCTGGTTGGATTCATGCTCCTTGATGCGTTTTCGGTAACCGGAAATGTAACGTGCGGCGTACTCGTCCCTGCCCAGCACCAAGTCGGTGGCAAGCACCGATGACCGGACGAGGGAGGCGTTGGTGATGAGGCAGGTGGCTCCTGCTTCGATGGCCAGGGCAATGAAAATGTTGTTGATCGTATCTCGGTCAGGCAGGCCAAAGCTGACATTGCTCGCCCCTAATACCAGGTTCACTCCGTACTCGTCGCGCAGGCGGCGCATGGTCTCCAGGGTGACGGCCGCGGCCTTATGATCTGCACCCAAAGTCATCGCCATGCAGTCAAACACCAGGTCCTCGATGGGAATACCAATGGAGTCCGCCCGGTCGATGAGCTTGCGGGCCACAGCCACACGCCCTTCAGGGTCGGGAGCAATGCCGCCGTCACCTTGCAACAGGGCCACCACTGCAGCACCATATTCCTTAGCCAGGGGTAGCACGGTTTGCATGGAGCTTTCCTCACCGGTGACCGAGTTGATGAGTGGTTTGCCCTTGTAGACCTTCAAGGCGGCTGTAAGGGCCTCGGGATTGGGGGAATCGAGACTCAGGGGCACGTCCACGGCTTCCATGACCACCTGCACCACCTTGGGGAAGAGTTCCACCTCGTTAACCCCGGGCACTCCGGCGTTGACGTCGATCACGGCAGCGCCCGCTTTCACCTGAGCCACCGCGTCACGGCGCACCGCGTCCAAATCACCGCTGCGCATAGTCTCTGCGAGCTTCTTGCGCCCGGTGGGGTTGATACGTTCGCCGATAAGAACGGTGGGGCGGCCCCCGCCGATGATGACTTCCTGATTAGCATTCGAAATGCGTGTTTCCATCATTGTGTAATCTCCTGTTCAAAGAAAGGGATGTGGTTGGTGAAGACCTGTGTGAAATCTGGCTCAGCGGCCAACTCCACATAACGGGCACGGGCGGAGATCTCCTGCGCATGAGCCCGGCGGGTGAGGGAGAGCAAAACCTGCTTGGCCCCCATACCAGCGGCGTTTCCCACCTGGCGGAAACGTTCCACAGGCAGGGGGGGGATGAGCCCCACGGTGATCGCGCTCTCCAGGTCGATAAAGGTTCCAAACGCCCCCGCCACGACAATCTGATCCAGTTGCTCCACCCGCCTACCGGCAGAGCGGAGGAGGATTTCAATGCCTGCGCCAATGGCAGCCTTAGCCAGTTGCAGCTCGCGTACGTCCTTCTGGGACATGACGATGGCTGGCGGCTCAGTCTTCTCCTCCTCAGATACGATGATGAACTCTAACATGGAGCCCGATTTGCGCACGCGGGGGTGGTCTCGGCCCATCCTCCCGCTGCGGTTGATCACACCAGCCCTGTATAGTACGGCGATGGTATCCAGGATACCCGAACCGCAGATGCCGATAGGGGGTTCGCCCTCGATGGTCTCGTAGTGAGGTTCTCCGTTGAAGAGCCACAGGCGCTCGATGGCCCCAGGGGCCGCGCGCATGCCATCTTTGATGTGGCCTCCCTCAAACGCTGGTCCCGAAGCGCATGAGACGCTGTAAAGCGTTCCGTCGGCAACGATGGAAACCTCGGTGTTGGTGCCGATGTCCACGAAGAGATGCGTCCCTTGGCACGTCAAGGCCTCCGATGCGAGCAACATCGCCGTGTGATCCCCGCCAACGAACCCGGCGATGTTGGGCAGCAAGTGGGCATAGGCTCCAGTTGCTGCATTCAGGCCGATGTCACGGCATTTGACGTCCATCGGCTCGGTAGTCACGGGCACATAGGGCGCCACCGCAAGCTGATGCACCGGCAGCCCCAGAAGAAGGTGGTGCATGGCCGTGTTACCCGCCAGCACCACATCAGAGATCTCCCCCGTGGTGGCGTCCACCTTGCGGCACAGGACGCGTACCATTCGGTTCAGCGCGTCAACGATCACTTTCTGCAACTCGGTGCGCTCATGTTCGGACTGGACAGCGCGGCTTACACGGCTTACCACGTCGTCACCGAAGCTTATCTGGGGATTCATCTCTCCCGTGGTGGCCAGGGTGTTGCCGTTGGTCAGATCTACCAGATAGGCTGCAAGTTTGGTCGTGCCCACGTCCACAGCGAGGCCCAGGGTGCGTTGGCCTACGGGTCCTACGGCGATCAGTTCACCGTCTCGCACGATCACCTGCACTTCCCATTCCGCTTTCCTGAGCTGGGTGGGCAGTTTGTGCAGCACCTGGCCGTCCACCAGCTTCACAATGACGCCGTGCTCGGAAGCCAGTGTTTCGACGAGACGTTTGGTGTCGGAGCGGAAGTCCGCGATCTCTGGTTTGGGGAGCTTTAACGTGTATACGTTCACCGCAGGTTCAAGGGCGACGGCGGTCTCCTCCCCCTCCACTTGGGTGCGCTGTCGGGCCAGCAGCGACCTGGACGGAACGGCCAGCCGGCAATTGCTAGTAGGATGCGTTCGGCACGCCCGGCGCCACCCGTCACGCCATTCATCGGGTGTAAAAATACGCTCGTCCTCTGGGCCTGTGCCGGCGACGGTGCCTTCCATCACCCGAACCCGGCACGAGCGGCAGCGAGCCTGGCCTCCGCAAGCCGTTGCGATGCGAACCCCCAGCCGCCGGGCACAATCAAGCAGGGTTTCTCCCTCGTACCATTCTCCGCTGCGACCCACCGGTTCGAATTCAACGTGATAGGGCATCAGCCTCTTCCTTCCGCTTGTTTGCCAGGAGACCTCATGTCGTGGTGCGGTAGGCACAGGTGTGGCCCAAGTTACACCACTTGCAGACCTGCTCCTTGCTCCATTGGACCATCTCACTGCCTACACCGAAGATCATGGAGGAAGATTTGGTCGGCGTCATCATCAAACCGTCGGTAAGAGCCATCCCGATACGATTGCTCTGCAATAGCTTGTGGAGAGGGGTCTGATTGTCCAGGGGTATACCGTGCAGCCCCGGGCTGAGGGCACCACTGACGCGTATGCCATCGGCCTCCACCTCGTCCCCCACCATGGAACAGGTCTCACGACCCAACACGTTCATGGCGGAGACGCCGATGCTGTCGATAATCACCGCGCGCACGTCATCGTCAGCCTTGTGTAACTCACGCACCGCAGCGTCAAGCTTGGGACCAATGGTACAAGCAGCCAACACAAGTTCGCATGCGCCAGCAAAGCGGATGGCCAGCATGCGCCCCTTGAGAACCTCACCCCCTTCCATCAACAGGCGGTCTCCTTCGATTTCCGCAAGGGGCACGCGTTCATAGACCACTGCCGGCTCGAAAAGTTTCCGCTCATGTACGAACTCCAAGCATTCACCCATGAGTCGGGCCACCGCCGGCTTCACCTTTCTCCCCCTTGCTCCCCCCTGGTGGATCAATACTTCGTCCAGCGTCAGGGTAAAGTCGACGTTTTGAATGATGGTCATGCCTCTTTCTTCAAGGGAAAGGAGAAACGTCAGGCATGCCCAACGGATCACTGTGTGCGGAGAATCTTTCGGTCAGACACTCCACACCAGTATTGCAAAGGAGGTAGCCGCTGTAGGGCGGCGAATCACGCCTCATCCACCAACCGCTTGGCCACGTCCACCGCGGTGGCGGCATCGGCGGCGAACCCGTCGGCCCCGATCTCGTTGGCGAACTGCTCGCTCACTGGTGCACCACCGACCATCACCTTGACCTTCCCCCTCAGGTTGCGCTCGTTGAGTTTACGGATCACGTTGCCCATCTCGGTCATCGTGGTGGTAAGCAGAGCTGAGAGGCCTAGGATATCGGGATTAAACTCGGCAATCTTCTCCATGAAGGCGTCCTCTGAAACGTTGGTACCCAAATCAAAGACCTCGAATCCAACTCCCTTGAGCATGGTGACCACCATGTTCTTGCCGATGTCGTGCATATCTCCATTGACGGTACCGATGAGGACCCTGCCTTTCTCTCCGTCGTTCTCCTGGGCCAGGTAGGGACCGAGGAAGTTAACCGCCTCGTTCATGGCCCTTGAGGAGAGGAGCACTTCGGGGATGAAGACCTCGCCGCAGGCAAACCGGCCGCCGATCACGCCCATCGCCTTCACCAATCCGTGGTCAAGGATGTCTTGGGCCGCAAAACCCTTGTCCAACAGTTCCTGCACATGGGCAATGATAGCGCCATCGTCACCGTCGATCACGTCGTTCTGCACCGCCTTGTAGGCGGGGGCATCGGCCATGGTGCGGGGTGATGCCTGGGTGGAAGCACCAAGCTCCTCTTCACTTACCGGCCGGAAGGCGCCGGCTTCCAGAGGCAGCCGCCCTTCCTCGGCGATGCGTTCGCCGATTCTTACCAGCCGGTCGAAATCGACCTTTGGGGGTACCTGGTCGGCAATCCCCACCACCATCCGGTTGCCAGGTGCTACAGCCTTGAACAGGTCATCCATGTAGGCATCAAACTGTTCCACGGGGGTATCAGCCAGAACGACGGTGGAGGGCACGCCTCCGAAGAGGGTGAGGTGGCCGCTCCAGCGCTGGTAGTACTCCGCTAGAGTGAGCCGGGTCATGGGGTGGGGACAGATCGATTCAGCCACGTGCATCCCCGAATCACGGATCAGATCCATCAGCCCGAAGTTCTCTCCATCGGTGTGGCACATGACCAGCTTGCCCCGTGCTCCCAAGGCGTCCGACGCCTTACGGATCCAGGGCATCAGCTCCTTCTCGAAATAAGGGGGGTAGGTGAGCATGTCATCATAGTTGGCACCCCACATGATCATGTCGGCGGGCGAATCACAACAGATCTTCAGGATGTCGTCGAAGAGATGTTCCATGCGTTCCGCCAAACCACGTATTTCCTTCTGGTAGTCATTGTAGTGGAAGTAAAACTGCGTGGGATCGATCAGGTCCCGTTGGATTTGATTCACCGGCGAAGGGGCGTAAAAACCCGATGTTACCGGTACCCCGTTGTCGCCGATCTCCTC
>Ga0066853_10000215_pt1 | contig 21203 bp, 15 predicted proteins | sample ETNtaG_28_FD_67284 | JGI IMG/M metagenome (GOLD analysis project Ga0066853, IMG submission 67284) | Marine microbial and viral communities from oxygen minimum zone, Eastern Pacific Ocean - ETNP201406SV61 | ecosystem: Environmental > Aquatic > Marine > Oceanic | place: Pacific Ocean: Eastern...
CTCTCAGAATCTGCAACCCTTTGTTCTAGGGGTGCTTGTTCTATTGGCGACCGCACGCTTTCTATACGTCCTGTGGCCTAAATGGCGGATCCTCCGGCAGGTTCCCGGCGAAGATAGGTTCAAATATCCTCTTAAGAGACTGGGGCATACCTTTCGTATAGCTTTCTTGCAGGCCAAAATGTTCAAGGAAGCCAAAGCGGGGTGGATGCACGCACTTATTTTCTGGGGATTCCTCATCTTCCTCCTTCGAGCCGCCTGGTTTTTCTTCATTGGATTTTTCCCGGCGGTTGAATTAGATGGGGGTGGACTTGAAACGCTGTACTTTTTTTTCAAAGATAGTTTCATCGTTCTGGTAACTCTGGCCGCGATTTATGCCCTTTATCGCAGGACTGTTGAAAGGCCGGAAAGGCTCACTCTATCATTGGAAGGTATCGTTATTCTCGTCCTTATCCTCGCGATCATGATGAGTGATGCTCTGTTTGACGCAGGGTGGCAGGCGAGGAATCCGCAAGCATCGATGAGCGGGGCCTGGCTCGGTTCATTAATCGCGCCGATGTTATCCGTTTTCGAAGTCACTGCTATCATCCACCTTCACAACATGGCCTATTGGATGCATGTGATCTGCACCTTATACTTCATGACTCTGCTCCCCGGTTCAAAACATTTTCATATCGTCACTTCAATTCCCAATGTGTTTTTCTCAAATGGTTTCGAGGGAGGCAATCAGCTTCATCGCATCGATTTTGAAAATGAAGAACTGGAAAATTATGGAGTTTCGAAGATAGAAGAGTTTTCCTGGAAAAAACTGCTCGACCTGCACACCTGTACCGAGTGTGGGCGATGCGATGTCGCTTGTCCCGCACTGGCCAGTGGAAAACCGCTTTCACCAAAACAGCTGACAGTAGACCTCCGCGACCACCTTAATAACGAAACACCTCACTTGCTGGATAATGACCCGCAACGGTCGGATGGTCCTTTGTTGCTCGGCGGAATCATCAATGACGAAACGATCTGGTCGTGCACGACCTGCGGCGCTTGCGAGGAAGAATGCCCTGTCATGATCGAATACGTGAACAAGGTGGTTGATTTAAGACGCGGACTCGTACTCATGGAAAACCGCTACCCAGCTGAGTTTGCCAATGCTTTCAAATCGCTGGAGACGCAATCCAACCCGTGGGGATTTGGCAGTAACACCCGGGCAGACTGGGCGCAGGAATTGGATATTAAAACATGGGATAAAAATAACCCGACCGAGTATCTCTATTTTGTTGGTTGTAATGGATCATTCGATGATCGCGGCAAAAAAATTGCCACAGCAGTGGTCCATTCATTGAAATCCGCTGGAGTGGCTTTTTCAATCCTTGGTAACGACGAAGGTTGTACCGGTGACCCGGCCCGGCGCGCGGGAAACGAATATCTTTTCGATATGCTCGCGTCAAAAAATGCTGAGCTGTTTAAAGAAAAATCCGTAATGAAAATAGTTACCCATTGTCCGCATTGTTTCAATTCGCTCAAGAACGAGTACGCCGAATTTGGTGTCGAACTCGACGTCATCCACCATTCCGAATTGCTGGAACGTTTGGCCCCCCACGGAGGGGGGGAAGCAAAAACCACCGACCGCGTGGTGTATCATGATTCGTGCTACCTGGGCCGACACAATGAAATTTATGATGCCCCGCGTGACGTTGCGACGCGGAAGACTGAGCCTGGAAAAACCAGTGAGGTCGAAGCAAGCAGAGAACGAGGTGCCTGTTGCGGCGCTGGCGGAGGACGGTTTCTACTGGAAGAAAAAACCGGTACCCGCATGAGTCACCAGCGCGTCGACCAGTTGATGGAATCTAATCCCGACACCATCGCCGTGTCCTGCCCGTTCTGCGTCCTCATGCTGGAAGACGCCCTCAAAGCCAAAAACCTACATGATAAGGTTAAGGTGAAAGATATTAGCGAACTGGCAAATGAACCATGACCTCTAACGTGACCGATTGTGATAGAATGCCCTTCCTTTTAACTGACACCTCACGAAACTATTTATGAATAAAGAAAACGAAACCGGTTCTGGCCCTTCTTCCCCCGGCGGGGAGCCGTCGGGTCTATCCAATTTTATCCGGGAAATTGTTAAAGAAGATATTGCATCGAACAAATGGGAAGGACGTGTCCATACCCGCTTTCCGCCGGAACCAAACGGATTCCTTCACATCGGTCACGCAAAATCCATCTGCCTCAACTTTGGTCTTGCCGCCGAGTTTGGCGGACAATGTAATCTTCGCTTTGATGATACGAATCCGACCAAAGAAGAGGATGTCTATGTTCAGTCGATCATCGAGGATGTCAAGTGGCTCGGATTCGATTGGGGAGATAAAATATATTACACGTCTGATTACTTCGGTCAGCTTTACGACTGGGCGGTGCAGTTGATCAAAGGGGACGTGGCCTATGTCGAAGACCTGAGCGCGGATGAGATCAGGGAGTATCGCGGTACGCCAACTCAGGCGGGAAAGTACAGCCCATTTCGTAATCGCTCCGTTGAAGAAAACCTCGACCTGTTCGAGCGCATGAAGAATGGAGAGTTTGAGGACGGCACGAAAGTCCTGCGTGCGAAAATCGACATGGCTTCGGGCAACCTCAATATGCGGGACCCCGTTCTTTACCGCATTCTTAAAGCGCGTCATCATCGTACGGGAGACAAATGGTGCATTTACCCGATGTACGATTTCGCGCATGGTCAGTCCGACTCCATTGAAACGATCACGCATTCCATTTGCACACTGGAGTTCGAAGACCATCGTCCGCTCTATGACTGGATCATCGACAAACTCGGTGTTTATCATCCGCAGCAGATAGAGTTTGCGCGGCTCAACCTCGCTTATACGCTATTGAGCAAACGTAAACTTTTGCAATTAGTGACCGAGAAACATGTTGATGGATGGGATGACCCGCGCATGCCAACCATTTCTGGACTACGGCGTCGCGGATACACACCCGAGTCTATTCGCGATTTCTGCGAACGGATCGGTGTCGCTAAAGCCAACAGCACAGTCGAGATGGCATTGCTCGAACACTGTTTGCGTGAAGACCTTAATAAAAGCGCACTGCGATTGATGGCGGTTCTTCGTCCGCTGAAAGTGGTCCTTATAAATTATCCTGAAGGGCAGGTGGAAGAACTCGAATCCCAGAACAATCCGGAGGATCCAGAAGCGGGTAGCAGGAAGATTCCATTCTCTCGCGAACTTTATATTGAGCAGGAAGATTTTATGGAAGACGCGCCGAAAAAGTTTTTTCGTCTCGCGCCTGGAAAAGAGGTGCGTCTTAAAAGTGCGTACATCATTAAGTGCGAAGAAGTGATAAAGGACGGTGATGGCAATGTCACCGAACTGAGGTGCGCTTATGATCCAGATTCAAAATCAGGCGGCGCAACTGCCGGACGCAAGATCAAAGGCACGCTTCACTGGGTCTCTGCACAGCATGCGAAGAAAGCAGAAGTGCGGATGTATAATCATCTATTCAGCAAGGAAAACCCCGCCGATGAGAAGGAGTGTCCAGATTTAAAATCTGCTCTCAACCCCGAGTCGCTGGAAATCCTTAAAGACTGCAAGGTTGAGCCTGCACTGGTCGAGGCAAAGCCCGGCGACCGCTTCCAGTTTTTGCGCATGGGATACTTTTGCGCCGACGCGAAAGATTTCAAACCTGACGCGCCGGTGTTCAATCGAGCAGTGACACTGCGAGACACCTGGGCGAAAATCGCAAAGCAAAACAAGTAGCTTCGGATAAAACTCCCCCTTTTTAAAGCCGTAATGGAGATAGATATCATCCAGCTTGGAATTCTAACCTCGTTTTTCGATAAAATCCACCGATTCAGTCAATCGTTTGAGCGTGGTAGTTTTCCCGAGTAGCAAAACGACATCGTAGATTCCCGGGCTCGCGGTGCCTCCGGTAAGCGCCACACGTACAGGCTGTGCTAGTTTTCCCAGCTTCAGTTTCGCTTCTTCCGCGACCTGCTTGAACAGTTTTTCCATTGAATCGTGTTCTAGATTGTCCATTTCGTTAATGGCGACGATTAATTTTTCAATATGCGGTTTAATGTCCGCATTTAGAAATTTGTCCCGTGCTTTCTCATCGAATTCCAGTTTCTCTTTAAAATAGAATGTCGACTTTGGCGCCATTTCTACCAGCGTTTCTGCTCTCTGGCTGAGTGATGGAATGGGCTTGGCGATTTTATCCGCGCTGAGGCCATGGTTTTCAGACAGGATACCTTCTTTTATAAGAAACGGTTCCAGTTGACAGGCAAGGTCAAGAGGTGCGGCATTCTGGATGTATTGCTGGTTGAGCCATTTAAGTTTTTCAGGATTGAACACGGCGGCGGAAGTGGTGACATTTTCCAGGGAAAAATTCTGGATCATTTCCTGTCGGGTGAAGATTTCCTGATTGCCATGTGACCAGCCGAGTCTTGCCAGATAGTTGATGAGCGCATCGGGCAGGTATCCCATATCTCGATAGGCAAGTACCGAGGTCGCCCCATGCCGTTTGCTGAGCCGGGTTTTGTCCGCTCCCAGTATCATTGAAATATGCGCGAATTTTGGGCGGGGCATTCCTAGACCGTCATACAGTAATGCCTGTCGGGGTGTGTTTGACAAATGGTCGTCGCCTCTTATGACGTGAGTGATTCCCATGCCACCGTCATCGACCACCACCACAAAATTGTAAGTTGGCGTGCCGTCTGACCGCAAAATGATGAGGTCGTCCAGCTCTTCGTTCTGGAACACCACGTTGCCGCGAAGCAGGTCGTGGATTGTGACCGCTCCTTCTAGTGGAGCTTTGAAGCGGGTGACAAAGGGAACACCTTCGGGTTTGTCTGATCGGTTACGGCAGGTTCCATCGTATTTTGGTTTTAGTCCTTTGGACTGTGCTTCTTTGCGCTTTCGGTCCAGTTCCTCCGCTGTGCAAAAACAAGGGTAGGCTTTATCTTCCCGTAATAGTTGGTCAACTTTCTCTTTATAAATGGATTGTCTTTCTGTCTGGCGAAAGGGGCCTTCGTCCCAATCCAGACCCAACCATTTCATTGACGCGAGGATTTCGTCAATCGACTCCTCAGTAGACCGGGACGCGTCTGTGTCTTCGATGCGCAAGACAAATTGTCCTCCATGGTGACGGGCGAACAGCCAATTGAAAAGGGCCGTGCGCACACCGCCTATATGAAGGTATCCTGTTGGGCTGGGTGCGAAACGGACTCGAACGGGAGTAGTCATAAGTTTTTTACCGTAAGTATTGTGGTCAATTATCAAAAAACACAACTCGGGAACAACGTGACAGAGCTATGCCTCATGCGGAAGTATAGTAAACGTATTTACGTATCCTAAAGCTGACCAGGGTCAATGTGAAATTTCTATCAGTTTTATTACAAAGGTGAGAGCCTTTCCTGCCAGAGGATGGTTCATATCTATGACGACATGTTCCTTTGTGACTTCGGTGATCATAGCCCTTTTGTCTGGTTGTCCGGGTGCTCCCATCATGAGTCCCATTCCCTTTTTGGGTTCCGGTTCAGGTGGTAGCGAGGAACGTGCAATTTTATGGGTGAGTTTTGGGTTTTTCTCACCGTAGGCATCAGCAGGTTGAAGTGTGAATTTCTTTTCCTCATTGACTTTCATTCCGGTAACGGCCTTGTCGAATCCAGGAATCACCTGTCCCGACCCCACAACAAATTGAAGCGGTTTATCATGATTTTTAGAACTGTCGAACACAGTACCGTCATCAAGAGAGCCTTTATAATCGATAGAGACTTTGTCTCCTTTTTTAGCAACTCCATCAGCAAAAACATTGGTAGGGGTTCCGCATAATGCGAAGTAGAGAGCCAATACAAAAAAACAGGTGATACGGGTGACAGCACGGGGTTTCATAACAGGTTCCTTAAGGTTAAATTTCATTGATGCATCACCCTAACACATGATACAGGCGTTGGAAATCAATAATGGGTGTCTACGGCGATTGTTCTATGGAAATGACACGGTGGGAAGTTAAAGGCAAAAAAAAACAGCCGGCTCGGGAGAAGCCGACTGTTTCTTGGGTAAGAGCTAAACTTGCAATAAAGCTCTTTATTCGATCAAAATTAGTTACAAGTAACTGTAACTGGGTTGGTGCCATGGTTGGTGATCTTAACCAAGCCACTGATGTCACCAATAGAGTCGCCACGGGTGAACGCAGATTGCTTGGTCAGAACAACTTTGCTTCGTCCTGGAAGGTCACCATAGAAAGCCTCACTTACGCCAGCTTCGTGGCCTTTGTCAGAACCATGCTGAGCTGCGTTGCTGTCGCCCCTTGCGCCAAGAGATACTGGAACAGTGGTGAAGTTGGATGATTTCCATACCGTTACGTTTGCGCTACCACGATCATTGGAGGTGTATCCAAACTTATCGTTATTCTCGAAAGCAATGCTTGCTACTTCGAGGGTGATGGAGTTTGCATCGTTACAAGATGCGGTTTCACTGCTGTTGATGGTGCCTGCTGATGCGTTGAAAGCCACGCACGCAACAAATACTGCGGTTAATGCGAAAATCTTTTTCATTCCCGTTCTCCTCTTAAAGGTTTTGAACAAAAGGTTTACTACTCGTTTTACCTCTTACTAAAAAAAGTACCTTGGAATTTCTGCTTCAGTTTTATGCGGACCGAAGTCCAGTAACCTCAATTTGTAAACAGGTACTCTGACCAACTACATCTTTTTCTTTCGAATAACAAGCAACGTAAGTTCCGGCACGGTCAAAAGCCAGATTAAATGACGCGCTTGGTTTTAGTCCATCTATAGACAGCATCTTTTTTCCAGTAGAAAACTTAACGATGGTGAAGTTATGAATAGTCACTTGCGAATCGTTACTTATCTTCACATCCACACTCGTGCCTACCCGGACAGTTTTAAAATCTACATCTGTAGGATTAAGCGAAATAATATTGCTGGTTGATTCTGCGTTGTTGCTGAACGCGGCAACGATCCAAACAGCAATAAATACGACCAGCCAAATGTTTTGTGGCTTACGACCTTTATTCTGTATAACTGGTTTCGATAACACTGTTTGTCCTCATTGTGAAAGCCCGATTTAATAAGCCATTAAATAGCTCGTCAAGCTTCCAAATTTGTTTATACGGTAATGCAACAATTGTGAAGTCTAGAGGATTGAGCAGTGGCTTGGTATCAGTAAAGCTCTGAAAAAATGATAAGTATAGAGCCTATGCCGTGTAGGGTTTTTCCTAGTGGTTTTTATGTCGAGGGGGAGGTTGGCAAGAGGCGAAAATTTTTCTTTAAACTGGGGAGATTAAAGATTGTCCCTTGTGAGATATGTCTGGCTAGAGAAGATTTTGGGTGATCGCGTAATGAATCAGCTCCGCATTTTTTTTCATTTTCATTTTTTCGAGGATGCGCGTCCGGTGTGTACTGATTGTTTTAACGCTGAGGGAGAGGTCTTTCCCTATTTCTGTGAGGGATTTACCGACGGATATCATCCCGAATACCTGATACTCGCGGTCGGATAGCGTTTCGTGAAGCGGTTTTTCTGAGTTAGAAAAATCGAAAGCCAGTTTTTCGGTGATCATTTGGCTGGCATATTTTCCACCATCTGCCACTTTACGAATCGCTTCGACCAACTTTTCCGAGGCGCTCTCTTTTGTAAGATAGCCGGAGGCCCCTGCTTTAATAAACCGCACTGCATATTGTTCTTCGGGGTAAACGCTGAGTACGAGTATAGGGAGCTTGGGATACTCGCTTTTGAGTTGCTTTAGTAAATCAAGCCCGCTTTTGCCCGGCATGGCTATATCTAAAAGGACCATATCGAACTTATTTTCTTTTATAAGAGACAGCAGCTCATCACCATTGTTTGCTTCGCAAGCCACTTTGATATCACCTGTTTCCGCAATAGCGTTTTTAAGTCCGCGTCTAAACAGCGGGTGGTCATCGGCAATAACTAATCTAATTGATTCTTTTTGCACAGTTTTCATTTTAGTTCCGTTGAATATCTATGGTTACCGTTGTGCCTTGGTTGTGAACCCCAAGGATGTCCACATTTCCGTTCCAAACTAAAGCTCTTTCCCGTATGCCAAGTAGGCCGAGCGACCTTATGTCTGAAACTTGTTCTGGGCTAATTCCTATACCATCATCTTTTACACTAAGGGTAAGGGTATTATCTTTTCCTGTCAATTGAACAATTATGTTTTTGGCATTGGCATGCCGAATAACATTGGTCAAGGTTTCCTGGAAAATGCGAAAAATAGTAGTGGATCGATCAATGTCCAGTTCCACACTATCTTTGCTGGTTTCAAACTTAAAGTGGATACCGGTACGTTTTTCAAATTCCTGGCCCTGCCATTCAATCGCTTCATGGAGCCCCAGGTCATCCAGAATAGGGGGCCTCAAATCCATAGCGATCTTTTTCACAGCCTGGATGGAGTTGTTGATCAGTTCCAACATCATTTGTGTATCATTACTTAAGGGCGGGTTGGCAACGACTAGTTTTTTATCGAGTAGGGAAAGCTCCAGCTTAAGGGCGGTCAGGATTTGTGCTAATTCATCGTGAACTTCTCGTGCAACACGTGTGCGTTCTTCTTCACGAACCATCTCCAGTCGACGGTACAATTTGCGCAACCGTTCGTTGGAGCTTTGGATTTCTTCTTCGGCCCATTGCCGTTCAACGGCTCGACCCAGTTGAATTCCAACCTTCTCCATGACTTCCATCATATCGCGGTCTGGTTCGGCCGACTTGGTTGCGAAAAATTCCATAACGCCAAGTACCCGTTCCCCACTTAAAAGGGGAAATGCGAACCCCGCTTTGACCCCTATGTCCTCTGCCAGTTGAGCCCGTGGAAAATTAGAGTCCTTGGTTACATCTATAATCCACGCAGGTTTTCCACTGGCAAAGACGCGGCCGGGGAGGCCCACGCCAGGCCCTAGGGGAGTAGCCTCCGATATTTTAAGGAAGGTATCGAAGCGGTCGGGATCTTCCAGATACCATACTTTGGTAGGTTCCAACCAATTGGATGTTTGATCTGCTGGTAAGTATGCGTGCCCCACAGGCCAGCCGGCATGAACGCAGATTCTTTGGAGACAGACCTTAAGAGTATCTTTCAGCGCTCGTGTTTCATTTGCAGCGACAGCTATTTCCTTATGCAGTTGAACATAGGTTGATTCTCTCTCCAGGTCAGATTTGGATTTAATCAGATCAGCGGTTCGCCGCTGAACGCTATCCTCAAGTTCCTGGTGGACGGTTTCCATTTTTTCTGAATGACCATGTTGTAAAAGGCAGAGTATGGCCGTCATCCAGATAGTAAATATTCCAATCGACCGGTTGGCGATTACCTGCCACAATTCACCACCGGGCGGGGACAGGAAATAACCGGCAATCGTCAGCGAAGTTCCTGTAATTGCTCCAATATAGATAAACTTTTTGTTTTTCGCGAAAAGGGCTATGAGAACCAGCGCGACATATAGAACTCCATCCGCGACTCCTAGAGGAAGAGCTATGTCCAGTAATAATATTCCAGCGGTGACTAAAGCCCCCAGTCCGATTAAAAAGGTATCTGATTGTTTTGTGAGAAAGTTCAAGGTTGTCTCATTAATTCTAAAACTTCATATGAATATATATATCCCCTAACCTGCCAAGCCTTTGGAAGGATATGTGTTGTCAGGTTTTGCAAGTGACGGTAGAAAGCACTCTTTAAGCATTGGTCTTATTCTAATATAATTAAGAGAGAAAAGAAATTTTCTGATTTTGAAGAAACCGATGGAAATAACTGAAACTCATTGCACTTCTATTCTCACACGTGCCACAGGTTACCTGAAGAATGTGTCTTCGCATTCGTTGAATCCGTATATAGGATGCGGGTATGGAAATTCTTCCTGTGGAGAAGGATGTTACGTCCGTTTCAACCAATGGCTCAACCGGGGGCGGGAGTGGGGGCGATTCGTCGATGTGAAAGTAAATGCCGACGAAGTTTATCTCAATACCGTACAAGCTGAAAGGCGCTGGGCCGCCCGAAGGGGAATGGCATTTTCTATTTTCTTTTCCAGTTCCACCGATCCCTGGCAACCGATAGAACAAAAATTTCGCGTCACCCGCAAAGTGCTTGATGCGATGCTGGAGGAAACACCGGATGTGCTGATTCTGCAAACGCACAGTTCAAGAATAGCAGATGATATGGACCGCATCATTTCCCTTTCCCTAAAATGCGATTTGCGGGTTCATCTTTCCATTGAAGGCGATCGAGACAGTCTACCGGGGCTCCCGCCTCCGCCATGTTCTGTGGATGAACGGATCAGGCTGGTCAATGAGTTTACTTCTCGGGGAATCATTACAGTGGTTTGTATGTCACCGCTGTACCCGCTGATAGATCCTGATGTTTTTTTTCAGCGGATTGCTGAATCTGGCGCTTCTGCGGTGGTGATTGACCATTTTATAGAAGGGGACGGAACCCGGGACGGATCGCGAACCCGTCGGACCCGATTGCCGCAGGCGATAACAACGGTTGATGAACAAGCGGTGGAGCTTTCATATAGGGAAAAGGTCGCTGAAATTGCCAGGGACTATCTGCCTGTTGGAATATCCTCATCCGGGTTTGCCGGAGTTTATTCTTTGCAGGTGGATTCTGTTAGCGAGAGGGGGGGCAGGTATGAACCTTGAAATTCCGTCCAACCTGAAACAGGAAATTCTTTCTCTGGATGGGCGCGGATACAAAGCGTATAAAATCCTACAGGGCAAATCCTTTAACTACGGTTCCTTCACCGTCACGTTCGAGCATGTGCAGGGCGATTCCTTTGCCCAACCGACCCGCCTGTCTGTTTCGATAGGAATGGATGAAGCCGGATTCGTTCCTTTTTTATATAGCACCCTTGCACCTCGGTAGCAGGAGGGGAAGGATTTTAGGAGGTGAGAATTTATCCTTTCGTAAACACTTTGGATGGATTTTTACAGTTTATGCGAGGTTTTCGGAGAGGCAAAAGCAATCTTGAACATGTGATTTATTGGAGGAGATTTGTCCAGTAATTTATAAATTACTAGGCGGTGTTTCACGTTGGCAAAAATCAATTCTTCTATTAACCGTCCCATTTATTGATCAATGACAGTTGTGGACGCAGGGAATAGGTGCCAGTTTTGAAAGTGTGGTGGAGCCCTGCTCCGCTGGAAGGCCAGGCGCCTTTAGCAACGTTATCCGGCGCGTCGCCCTGGAACACGAGGTACCCATACTTCCCATAATGAGGCAATTTGCGGATCAGTCCGGGAATGCTTTTTCCAGACGAAGTGATTAACCAGGTGACTGTATCGCCATCAGAGTCCGGGCGGTTGAGGGTAATTACAAAACTGTGGTTTCCCCATGGGAAGGTTTTGCTGTCGATGGTCATGCCTTGCGCATTAATTTTCACGCCGTAGTGATCGAGTTGGACCTTGAGTTGATCAGAAAGCTTTTTGTCCTTACCAAATATCCATAGACTCCCAGCTGGAAGCGGAGTTTTCATATTGTCGCCAAGGAAATTTCCTGATGAAGGAAGGGCGGTTTTCACCGATTGTGCAAATTTTAAGTAACCGCCGTCGTTAGCAATTGTATTTGCCGGAAGAATCGGCGTTTGCGTTTCCGAACCATACGTCTGCCCGATGCTGGGGGGCACCTCGCCTGGATTCAACCAGCGAAACACTTCATGGTAAGGGTCTAACTGTACCTTGAGTGGTTCGGTGGCGAAGGGAAGGACGATAGTTTGTTCTTTTTTCGTAATGGCCAGAATTTTCAGAAAGGGTTCTTCTCGATCCTTGATCCACACAGCGACGGGAAGTTTCATCTTGAAAACGGGATCAGCTTGCGTTTGCTGGATTTTTAGTTTCAGCAGGTGCTCGCCGTTTTGTTTGCTGTGCGAGGCCGAGGAGAGTTTAAGTTGCGGCGCACCTTTACGCCGGGTCCATTGATCGAAGAATTCTTTCAAGTCGCGTTGGCTAACCCGCTCAAATGAAATTCGCAGGTCTTCGAATCCTGCATATTGGAATTGGTTGCGATTATAAAAGTCGCGTAACGCTTTAATGAAGAGCTTATCGCCCACCTCAAGGCGGAGCATGTGAAGGGCCATCAGCGTTTTGCCGTAGCCTACAGCTTGTGAAGCCATGCTGTCGCGTCCTTTGAATTCCGCCAGCGGGAAATCGTTCGTTGCGTTAACATAGCTGGAGTACTTCATCAGTTCCTGGAACCGGTAGCGGTCGCCCTTTCCCTTTTGTTCAGGCAAAAGATGGTCTGCAAGGTAAGTGGTCAAACCTTCAGCCCAGTTTCCGGAATGCGGGTCGATGTAAACTCCGTTGCCAAACCAGTTGTGGAGAATTTCGTGAGGGTAGGAAGTGTGCAGGATGAATGGGAAACGGATAACGCGTGATCCAAGCAATGTGAACGAAGGCATTCCATATCCGGTCTGCTGGGAGTTTTCCACCATGGCAAATTTTTTATAGGGGTAGGGGGCAAGTAGTTTGGAGTACAAATCGAGGTAAGTGCGTGTTGCTAAAAAATACCGTTCAGCCAGAGCCTTGTCATCGTCACGAAGATAAGCATAGAGCGCGATAGATCCATGACGCTCCGAGAACACATGGTAGCGGTCGGCAACGAGCAGGATTTCTTCCTGCGGTTTCTCTTCCTTCCATACGACAGTTCTGTTTCCGTTTTCTACAACGTCCTTAATTTTTTCTCCCTGACTCACAGCTCTTAAACCAGATGGCGCGTAAACGTTCAATTGGAAAGTGACCTGGCCAGCCGGTGGCGTGCTTTCCATTGCAGGCTGTGGATAGAAAAAGTCCGCACCAGAGATGAAAAGTGTTTCCTTATCGTCATTAGAAATTGGCAAAGGAAGGGAATATTCAAATGTTAGTTTGAACGGGCCGGGCACCTCTTCTACAGAATATTCCGTCAGATCGAGATTGATGAATCCATCAGCAGAAACATCAACAGAAACTTTATTGCCGGAGATTTTTATTTGTTCGGTTTTTGAATTTTTATTTAAATTAAATCCGGGAATGGACTTGGCGATACTTTTTGGAATCGTAACAACATCATGGAACCTGGCAATCGATTGCGACGGAAGAAGCGTGACCGTCAACTCATGATGGATGGGTGGGGTTTCTGCGAATGCGGAGGAGGCGGTAATGAAAATTATCCAAAGATATAGAAAGTAAGTTTTTTGTTTCACCGTTGGTCACAGAAAGAATATGTTGTTAGATAGCATAATCCGTCAGAAAGCAAAATCACCCCAGCCTCCCACGCTTCGCTCTGGACAGGCCTCTTTAAAAAGAGGGGTTCATTGAAGCTCCCCCTTCCTCGAAGTGGGTTGGGGGGATTTAGAACATCTTGTTAAATATTCTGACGAGCGGGTTTTTATTGCCTCCACGGCTAGTGGGTTTTTATTGGCCCTACGCTGAGCAGTTAACCTACCACAGCATCGACACCACGATGCAATTCCCCAACAATACGAACCACGACCCGATTGGGAATGCAGGCCGCTAGCCGGTCAGCGTAACGGATGTAACCCGACTTGATGCAAACCTTATTTTTACACGGAGAACGAACAATGCGCGCCTGTCCCTGCTTGACCTCAACCTCAGTCAGGCCAAGCGGGCCTTTAACATGTGTGATCTGGTCTGTATCAAGAGCCAGACGAGCAACTTCCTTCTGATCGACCTGAATAACCACCCAGTTGCCCCGATCGAATCCGACCCCCCAGTTCATGAACAACCACCCGTTCAGAACAAACAACGCCGCAACTAAAATTTTATCCCCAAGTGTGATACGCATAGGTTTTCTAACAGCTATTTTTTTGGACGTAATATTATTCTATCACTATATTGACCAGGGCATTATCCTGGTTTCCTAAGCGAGCGGTGATCCATAGTTAGGAAAAGGGTCAGGGTGATGGTTCCTATGATAGAGAAGTTGAGCATGACGTTGAGAAACTGTTGCCAGCCATTCACCCGGTCCGCAATCTCGCCGCCCAGAAACTCAAATGCCATGGATGCGAGATAACCGGCAACATCGATGAGGCACACCAGAAATCCACAATGCTTACCACCGAAGTCTACTGAAAACACATTCATCGGAATCAGATAACAGGGGGTGATCATCAAACCGAACATCATGATGGCCGACAGGGCAACCCAAAGCGTTCCGTTTCCCGGCATCTCCGGACTGTTAAGTAAATACAATATGAGAATGCTGGCTGTGGCCAGCACCATCATGCCGCCGAGCACATAGATGCGCTTTTTCTTTGTGAGGTTGTCGAAGATGAATCCCCCAACGAGCACCGAAAACATGGAACCGATGGGAAATACCGAGGACGAAATTCCCGCCATGCCGGAAGAAAGGTCGAATGTCTCTTTCAGATACAAAGGCATGAAGCTCTGGAACACCATGAGAATGTTCATGCTCATGATGCTAAGACAGATGAGCCAGAACCTGGGACACAGTAAAAAGTTTAACAAGGCTTCCCCAGCAGTGGCGTTATCGAGATGGTGAGGTTGTTGCGGATGATTGCTATCGTCATCGCCATCGACCGAGGGGATGGCTTCCAATCCGACATCGGTGGGATACTGCCGGAGGTAGAAATATAAGAGTATGGCAAAGGCGCCCGTCATGACTGCGGATGAGGCGATGACCCAACGCCAGGACATGACCAGCAAAAGACTGCCCAACGCGAGTGACGCAAAAATCCAACTCGACATCGAGCTTGAGGAGATAATGCCCCAAGCTCTTCCGCGCCATGATTTTTGAAACCAGACCCCGGTGAGGTTTGCCATGGACGGCCAGGCACCGGCTTTCGCAAACATGGCAACAAAAAACGCCACAGAGAAGAAAAAAGCCTTGGACATGAAGCCAAACATCCCAGTCGCAAGCATGCAAAGTCCGAGAGAAAAGAGAAATACTTTGCGTCCGCCCAACCGGTCAGCCATGATTCCCGTCGCCAGTTTTCCTATGATGGTTCCGGCAGTGCCCCATCCGAGAATAGCTCCCCATGCGGTTTTGTCGAGTTCCAGCGTTGGGTCATCTAGCATGGCCGGACTCGCAATAATGACCGTGGCCCGACAGATATTGACGACCGCATAGGCCCCGTACATGCAGGCGAGAAGGATTACTTCCCAATAAAATCGAGGATCATTTTTTAATCTTGCTGTGAAATTCATGATAAACAACTTGGAAAAATCCGTCACAACATAGGAGAAACACCCCACACCTCCTAGCCTCCCCTCGGTAAGGGGAGGGATTATCTTAAACCTAATCTTGTTTATCCTGTCAAAAGGTTATGGTTTTTTTGCCTCCACGGCTAGTGGTTTTTATTGGCCCAGCGCTGAGCAGTCATATAATCTTCATCAATCCCATTTGGTCGCCCAGGGTTTGGTGGAGCATTGTTTTTAGTTTTGCGTTTTCCGGCAATTCCAATTGCGGATCTTTTTCTATCAACGCGAACGCTTCCAGTCGTGACAGTTCCAATAGTTTGATATCGCGGAGCAGGTTGGCTACCCGCAGTAAGGGCATTCCTGATTGGCGCGTCCCCATGAAATCTCCCGGTCCTCTAATACGCAAGTCTTCCTCGGCGATGGCGAATCCATCACGCGACTTTACGATTGCATTGAGCCGCGCCTTTCCGTCATTCGTTAAGGCATGGCAGGCGATGAGGAAACAGTACGAGGCGTGAGTACCGCGTCCGATTCGTCCGCGTAGTTGGTGAAGCTGGGCGAGTCCGAATCGTTCGGCGTGCTCAATGAGCATGACCGAGGCGTTGGGGATATCGATTCCCACTTCAATGACGGTGGTGGCGACAAGTATGTCAATCTTCCCTTCCTTGAAGTCGGCCATGATTTGCTGACGCTCTTCTTTTTTGAGTTTGCCGTGAATGAGTTGGACTTTTAAATCGGGAAACCGCTGGTTCTGCAACTCTTCGCAAACATCAATCGCCGCTTTCAAATCGATGGCCTCCGATTCTTCAATGAGCGGACACACGACAAAGGCCTGTCGCCCCTGCTCTGTTTCTTTTCCTAAAAGATGGTAGGCGTTGTCACGTTTGTTTTCGTAGAAGAGTCGGGTTTCTATGTCCTTGCGTCCGGGCGGAAACTCATCCAGAAACGAAACGTTCATGTCACCGTATAGCGTGAGCGCCAGCGAGCGGGGGATAGGGGTCGCTGTCATGATGAGAACATGCGGCACCAATCCTTTTTTGCCGATGGCCTCCCTTTGCAGAACGCCGAACCGATGTTGTTCATCGACAACGGCCAGCCCCAAATTAGAAAACTCCATTTTTTTTTGAATGAGCGCGTGTGTGCCGACAACAATTTGCGTTGTGCCGTCACTGATGCGGTCACGAATGAGGGATTTTTCTTTAGCGGTTCCTGTGCTGGTGACCAACTCGATGGTGATGCCCAGAGCAGAGCAGAAAGGGCGGATGTTGAGGAAGTGTTGCTCCGCCAGCAGTTCGGTCGGAGCCATGAGCGCCGCCTGGCAATCGTTGTCCACTGCCGTGAGCAGGGCTGTCAGAGCGACCACGGTTTTTCCCGTTCCCACATCGCCCTGAAGAAGCAAGTTCATCGGTTCCTCTTTTTCCAGATAAGTCATGATTTCGCCCAGCACCCTTTTTTGTGCGCCGGTCAAATCAAACAGGAGAAGTTTGAAGAAATTGCGGATGATTTCGCCACGGGTTTTAAAAGCCCGCCCACGTTCTGTGATCTGCTGGTGTCGTTTTTTAAATGCCAGAGCGAGTTGGATTAGAAAAAATTCCTCGAAGATCAACCGTCTCTGCGCCGGGTGTTGAAAATTTTCGAGAAGATCGATAGAGGTGTCGGCAGGTGGAAAATGTGCCAGCTGAATTGCTGAGCTTCGCTTGGGGAATTTGTATCGATTTAAAATTTCTTCCGGCAGGAATTCTTCAACCAGGTGGTTATAACCATCGACCACATTTTTCATGATCGTCCGGAGAGCTTTCAGGTGCAGGCCCTCGGTTGAGCGATAGACAGGAACGATGCGTCCTATGTCCAGCGATTCGGTGGAAGAATCATCACCCGATCCGGTCTCTGTATCCGGGTGAATCATTTCGAGTCCGCCGTCGCGTTTATTCTGTGTGGGTTTTCCTGAAAAGATCCGTTCGTTTCCCAGTTTTATTTTTCCTGCCATATAGGATTCATTGAAATGGAACCATTTCACGCGGATGAACCCGCTATCGTCCTGCACCACCGCTTCGAAAAGTTTCCTGTTGCGCCCCATGCGAATGGTTCCTGCGTCGATGACTTTACCTGTGAAGGAAACCATTTCGCCGGGAACCAGTTCGGCGATTTTCTTTACCTGACTACGGTCATCGTAGCGGAAGGGAAGAAAGTAAAGAGCATCGGCGACAGATTCTATTTGCAGTTTCTTAAGAAGCATGACCCTTTTGGGTCCGGCGCCTTTAATAAACTGAAGCGGATCATCCAGAGATTTTTTAAATGATTTTTGTTTACTGCTCATTTGGTGTGGGGTAGGGAGTATCCCTCAAAATAAATATAGTAGAATCTTTTAAACTGGTTCAGGCATCAGACTTTAAGTCAGCAAGCGTATCCTATCTTATAAAGGGTTACAGAATAAAAGTAAATTTGACATGGATGAGCCTGAGATATATTCTTTAAGCAAGTATAACCCTCGCAAAAACAGGTAGGTAGCACGGTTTCGCAAGGTCTGGGTTTCGCCAGAATAGTTGAAAATGTAAAAACGGGCTTATATTATGAAGCTTGAAGACGTAACAGAAGCTGTCGCAAAATACCATCCCGGAGCCGATCTGGATATTATATGGGATGCCTATATCTATTCCGCCAAAGCCCATCGTCATCAAAGCCGCCGTTCCGGCGCTGCTTATATTTCCCACCCCCTGGAAGTTGCTTATAATCTCACGCGTTTGAAAATGGACGAGCAGACGGTTGCCGCAGGATTACTGCATGACACGATAGAGGATACCCTTGCGACGGCGGAAGAGCTTCAGGAAATGTTCGGTGAAGAAGTTTATCATCTGGTAGAAGGCGTCACAAAAATCAGCCAGATCAAGTTTTCCAGCCGTGAAGAAAGCCAGGCAGAAAACTACAGGAAAATGATTCTTGCGATGTCGAAGGATATCCGGGTGGTTCTTATTAAGCTGGCTGATCGGGCGCATAATATAAAAACCCTCGGATCGCTCGGTGCCGATGCTCAAGGTCGTATAGCGCGTGAAACTCTGGATATATTTGCCCCCCTCGCCAATCGTCTGGGAATAGGGTGGATGAAAGATGAGTTGGAGAGCAGCGCGTTCATGTATTTGATGCCCGACGAGCACGAAGCGCTTCGCGCCGAACTGGCCAGCGGTCAGAACCTGAGAGACGTTTATGTTAAAAAAGTTCGAGTACTGTTGGAAAACGAATTGAAGGATGCGGATATTGCCGGCAACGTGGTAGGGCGTTCCAAGCATATATATAGTATCTATAAAAAAATGAAACAGCAGAAACTCGACTTCAAAGATTTGTACGATCTTATCGGGGTGCGAGTGCTGACGAATTCCCTCAAAGATTGTTACGCCGTTCTGGGATTGGTCCATTCTCTGTGGAAGCCCATTCCCGGTCGGTTTAAAGATTACGTTGCCATGCCCAAACCCAACATGTATCAATCCCTGCACACCACAGTGATTGGTCCCGACGGAGAGCGAGTGGAAATACAGATCAGAACGGAAGAGATGCATAAGATTTGTGAAGAAGGGATCGCCGCGCACTGGCAGTACAAAGAAGGCGGGAAGTCCAAAAACCAACCCATGGACAAGCAAGTGACTTGGGTGCGCCACCTTCTGGATACCCAGAAAGACCTGAAGAATCCCAGAGAATTCCTTAATTCATTTAAAGTGGACCTGTTCTCCAGCGAAGTCTATGTGTTCACTCCGGAGGGCGATGTTATTTCCCTGCAACACGGTTCCACACCTGTGGACTTTGCCTATGCGGTTCACACTGACATTGGCGATCATTGTTCCGCCGCGAAGATCAACGGTAAAATAGTTCCCTTGAGGTACAAATTAAAAAACGGGGATCAGGTGGAAATCAAGGCTTCCAAAACCCAGCAACCCAATCGTGACTGGCTTTCGTTTGTCAAGACATCGAAAGCCCGTAGTAAAATTCTTAATTTCATTAATACCCGAGAGAAAGAAAGAAGCCTCAGCCTAGGAACTGAGTTGTTGCACAAGGGACTGGCAGAATATGGAGTCGATCCTTCGGCCGTTCTCAAAGGGAAACCTTTTGACGAAGCACTTCAAGCGAGTGGGTTCGGCAACTTTGAAAGTCTGCTGGCAAGTATTGGTCTGGGTAAAGTATCGACACATCATTTCATCGATAAGCTATTGCCCAATGAAAAGATTGAAGCGAGAAGATTAGAGGAATCCGGTCAGGTCAAACTAAAAGAAAAGACTCCCGATCATAGCGGGGCCATTCACCTGAAATGCTTTAATGACGATATACTTCTGCGCGTGGGGAAATGCTGTCATGCGGTTCCTGGCGATCCTATTGTGGGTTACATTACCCGTGGACGGGGCGTGACGGTGCATCACCTGGATTGTCCTAGTCTTCAAGCCTTAGAGAGCGAGTCGGAAAGGCTGGTTGATGTTGGTTGGGGGAAGAGTGTAAAGGAATTGCATCCGGTTCGCATTTCAATCGTTGCGGATGACAAGCCCGGTCAACTGGCGGAAATCACCCAGGTCATGGCTTCCTGCGATATAAATATCACACAAGCCCATCTGCGCCAGGGAACCAACAAAAGAGCGTGCTTCGAGTTTTTCATAGAAATCAGCGACCTTGATCATTTGAACCGAATGTTCGCGGCAGTCGATAACATTCCCGGTGTAATTCATGCGGAACGCATCAAGGAATACAACACGAGTAAAAAAGGAACGGGAAAACAGAGGTCTGATAGCCAGAGAGGGAATCCTTCGAAGCAGGACTCCAATCAGAAAACACAACTCAAGTAATTAGGGAGACTCGACACTTGCGACCCCGGTTTTCCGGGGGACGGGTAGTTCCTTGAATTCTATAAGGCGGGCGATTGTAAATTCGAAAAACTTACAATTAAATTACTTTGACTACCTTGCCTGCTTTGAGGCACCGGGTACACACCTTCATATTTTTGATAGAGCCTTGATATCGTCCTCTGATTTTCTTGAGGTTCGGGTTCCATCGGCGTCGGGTTTTATTGTTGGCATGACTGACATTATTCCCGAAAAGTGGTCCTTTGTCACACACATCACATCGCTGGGCCATTCATTTACTCCTTAAATTACAAAAACGTTGTTTGACAAGATTTTAGATGCTAGCATACTGTGTATTACGGGGCAAGTGATTTTGGATGATCTTATGCTCATCACACCAAAAACCACCATTGATGAAATAATCCATACTCATCCAGAGACCATGCAGTTCTTCAATGGCCTTAAGATGAGTTGCGGGACCTGTTTTGCCGTCAAGTTCGATACACTTGAAAACGGGGCACTGATGCATGGTATGGATGTGGATTCCCTGATCGAACAGCTTAGCCATTTTATTTCTTCCCTCCCCGCCACCGTTGAGACCAGCGATCAAGGCTGATTGTTTGGAGACCTTTCTGAATATCCCATAAAAAGAGGGCTTTTTTCAGCAGGCGGGGTGTATTTTGGAATGCCCTTAGGGTACTAGTGGGCAAAAAAAAATAGCCCCCAAAGGGGGCTATTATTAGATAAACAAGTCACTTTTTCTGTATCGGCCTTCAGACTGCTATACTTGCTTTCAGCCAGTTACGGCCTTCACCTTCGTATAAAGGCCTGATTTTAGCAGAGAAACTTAGATTCAGCTATGACGTCTTTCAGGATTTTTTCAGCCAGTTCATGACTATCCACATGAAAGCGTCCTTCAGCGATTTCAGTCTTGATCCGTTCGACCTTATCCACGCGAATATCGGGAGAACTTTTTACCGCTTCGTGGGCTTTTTGGATGTCCTTGGCTTGGGAAGACAGGGCTATGTGCTCAGACCCCTGGGTTCCTTTCGCGCCAGAGGAGCCACCGGTAGCGCCTGTTTTTGCAGACTCTTTTCCAGTGACCTTGATCCGGTCCTGAATCGCCTTACTTTTGATTCTAATTTCGTTTCCGGGAACTTCCATAACTTACACCTAATCCGGGGTTCTTAAACGTTTGAAGTTTAAGTTAATTATTTTTAGC
>Ga0066853_10000237_pt1 | contig 20276 bp, 14 predicted proteins | sample ETNtaG_28_FD_67284 | JGI IMG/M metagenome (GOLD analysis project Ga0066853, IMG submission 67284) | Marine microbial and viral communities from oxygen minimum zone, Eastern Pacific Ocean - ETNP201406SV61 | ecosystem: Environmental > Aquatic > Marine > Oceanic | place: Pacific Ocean: Eastern...
AGACCTTCGAACTCTGAAGCCATATGGTATGTTTGAAAAAGTAATATGATATTTGCGTTGAGGTTCAAATCCTTGTGCGTCCATACTAAAGTACCCAAGAGATTATTCTTCTTCAGTTGTTTTTCCACCGCTATAAAAGGACCACATAGCGAAAGGAATCGACCAAAAGAATCCTCCAATTGTTCCAATAGCAACCACTGTCGCCAAGGTAATCGGTTCATTGTTTGGCATTCCGAAGAGAGGTCCAAATAAGGGGATAATCGATGTAATGCACCCCACAGGAATGAGGATTTTGAGGCTCACTTCGGGCCACTTAGCGAGTTTCGATATTTGATTGACTATGAATGCTGAAAGTACTGCCAATGAAAACCAACCACCGCATAATGCTGCAAACGACCCGGGGTCAAGACCAGGAAGAATGAATACAACAAGGATCAGTATTGCGAGTACCGCGCCAGTGGCCGCACTGGTGAAGATGATATTTTTCCAATTCACAAACAGCCCCAACCTTCGTTTTCTAATAATATCAAAGGTAAAGTTTGAGCATAAACTTCGCTTATTGATGAAATTTCGAAATTCTGCTGCATGTATTATAGCTTGCATGAAATTATTAAAGCCGAATAAATGAAAAATAATTATGCATTTAGAACAATGTATTCTGATTAGAAACAGACTCAACCATCAAGAATATTAGTTCTAAGGGAGAGGGGTGTAGGACCGTGTTATTCATGAACAAAGTCTTGGTAGCGCGGCAACATGGTAGGTCAAGGAACAGCAATTGAGATGCACGATGGGGTTCTCAAAGTAGCCGATGAACCATTGATTCACTTCATCGAAGGTGATGGCATTGGAGTTGATATCACTCCAGTCATGAAAGCGGTTGTCGATGCAGCAGTAAGCAAAGCATTCGGCGGTAGTAAGAGCATTGTTTGGAAAGAAGTTCTAGCCGGAGAGAAGGCATTCAAAGCGACGGGGGAATGGCTTCCTGAAGCGACGATAGAAGCCATGAAGAGCGGCCTCGTTTCAATAAAGGGACCCTTGACCACACCCGTTGGTGGCGGAATAAGGTCTCTCAATGTCGCTTTGAGACAGACCCTAGACCTGTTCGCCTGTGTTCGTCCAGTACGTTGGTACGAAGGAACACCGAGCCCAGTCAAAGCACCTGAGGCTGTCGATATGATCATCTTCCGTGAGAATAGTGAGGATGTCTATGCTGGAATCGAGTGGGAAGCAGGTTCTGCTGAAGTCGCCAAGGTCATTGATTTTCTACAGAATGAGATGGGAGTATCCAAGATCCGATTCCCAGAAAGCAGCGGCATTGGTATCAAGCCGATAAGCAAGGAAGGAACCGCTAGAATTGTCAGATCTGCTATTCAGTATGCAATTGCTAATGATAAATCGAGCGTGACTCTGGTTCACAAGGGCAATATCATGAAGTTCACAGAAGGGGGATTCCGTGATTGGGGTTATGCATTATCGATGGAGGAATTCGGCGCAGTAGAACTCGATGGAGGGCCATGGTGCACATTGACAAATCCTGACACAGGTCGGGAGATTATCATCAAGGATGTCATTGCTGATGCAATGTTACAGCAAGTGCTTACCAGGCCAGCCGAATACAGTGTTCTGACAACGATGAACCTCAATGGTGACTACATCTCTGATGCATTGGCAGCTCAGGTCGGTGGAATCGGAATCGCTCCTGGAGCCAATATCAATTATGATTCTGGGATTGCAATCTTTGAGGCTACTCATGGTACTGCACCCAAGTATGCAGGTCAAGACAAGGTCAATCCTGGTTCACTCATACTTTCTGCAGAGATGATGCTTCGGCACATTGGCTGGGAAACAGCAGCAGATTTGATCGTCAAAGGGATGGAGAAGGCGATTTCCGCCAAGACGGTCACCTATGATTTCGAGCGGTTGATGGACGATGCAACTTTACTTTCATGCAGTGAATTCGGTCAAGCCATTATCACTCATATGTAGAACTTCGAAGTGTGAATTTTGGTTCAAGACTTGAGGGTGTTCTGTTCAGGCCCTTGTGGATTCAAATTGCAGAGAAAAATTCAGGATATAAACCAGTTGCAATTGGTATAATGCCCAATAGAAGTTGTGGCCAATTAAGTATGAGTCCAGCGATGGCTTTCCTCTTCCCAACGCCAGTTGTTTTTGCGTTGGAGTATCCTATGTGTGAAAATATAATGCCTAATAATGCAAGTGGGAGTGAGAAGAAACAGCAAATTAGAAAGAAAAAGGGAGCCATAATTGAAAACACCATAGCGATGATTCCTAGGACCAAACCCGCCGTTGCAGAGGCATTATTCTGCGCTACTACAAACACCATACCTTGTTGATTTCCATAAGCAGGGGCCGGTATTGCCCCTACCATATTTGGACTACCTACCTGTTGTGGAGGTTGCATTGAGGAAGACTAGGAGCGCCTTCGCTAAATCATTATTGAGGAATCTGGGCTCTTGTGCGTCTATACTAACGGTACCCTCGGTACTGGCCGACTGAAAGCCCATTCAAACAGTTGGGAATTGAAACTCCAAGGCTCTGATTGAGCTATTGAGGCAAAAGGAAATTTTTTCGATTTCCCCGCTGAGAATATAAGACTGAACAATTTGCGAAAAATAATGAAGGCTGCGATAGTATTGTGTATTTTGACTTTCACTGCAATGTTTTCCGGCTGTCTTGGAGATAATAACCCGCCTGATGAGGGCAAAAAATATCTCATAATCACAATTGATGCTGAAGCACAAACTCCTCGTCAATCTACAGATCATGTTCAACGCTTAATCTATGGAAATTTCTCAGATGGAAGAGCTGGAATAATTGAAATGATGGACGAAGCAGACAAAGTTAACGAGAAACTGACATTCTTTGTTGATGTTTTAGAAGACACTCTCTATCCGGGGGAAATTCGTGAAGTTCTTCACACAATTCATGATAGAGGCCATGATATACAGCTGCATCAGCACCCATGGTTGATTCCATCTGAAACTTGGGACCAATGGGAAAATACGCCAGAGTGGCAACAATTAGGAGCCAGTAGAAATGGAAATCTAAACTGCTGGGATAATGGAACTGCTGAATTTATCTTTGGAGAAATGATGTCTATCTTTGATGAAGAAAACCTTACTGCACCCGTGGCATCCAGAGGTGGTTCATATCATTATAACGAGGCTATCCTAAATGCGATGATGAAATATAATGTTACTACAAGTTATAATTATAATCCACCGATGAAACCTGAATATTTTGATGAAGGAGTACAGCCCCTCTTCAAATGGTCCAATGGAATGGTTGAGGTTCCCATTTCTTACATACCTAAAACCTTTGGAAATGAATTAGATCGTTTTGATGAAACATATTGGGAAGTATCGGATTTAGATGCCCAGATCGCCTCGTATTTTGATAGTTCAACGGGAGATGCCGTATTGGTCATGATATTCCATAGTTGGTCGTTTTTGGATAAAGTAAGTCTTGATTCATCTGAATATTTCGAATATAAAGATCAATCTAAAATTAAAGATTTTGCAGCATTCCTTTCTAATATGCCGCCAGACATAGAAGTGATTACGGCTTCGGAATTAAATCAAAAAATCACTAATGGTGAATTTCAGATCTCAACTGAATTTGAAACAGAAGAAGTCTCTAATCATTGTTGAATTTACGCATTTGAATCAAACGCAGCAAGCATTGCAGTTGGTTTGTTGCAACGGTACCCTTCGATAGATTCAGCGAATCCAGGTTATCAGTTGGTGTACATTCTTTGCCACACCAAAACCGAAATGTTCCTCTAATGCACGTGCTACCAAGGTGAAATCACCATCTCTTGTTGCAACCACCACTGAACCTATTCCATCAAGATATGAATCTGCCAATGAGCATGCCTGTAGCATTATCCGCAGGTCGCTTTCTTCAGGGAATATCGCATCTCCCGCCACCAGTGAAGAGCGAAATCCATCGCCATGCAAACTCTTCTGTTGTGAAAGATGGTCGTATACTTCTTCGTGATCGTTCAAGAAAGCATTCAATTTCTCCCGATATTCTTCACTTTCTGATTCAAAACTCGGTGCTGGATGTTTCCAATCTCTGAAGAGTGTAACTATATTCTCAACCATCTCATCCAAAGTATCCTTAGAGATGATTTGTTGCCATGCTTCCTCTTCAACGATGACGTTTTTGAACATTCCACGAAGACGATTCGGGTCGCCAGCAAAATTTCTGATTTCGCTTTGTACAATAGCCGGCATGAAGATTCGCATCTTGTTTTCTTTGCGATATTGAAGCAACGAGCGATGGAAGTTTCTATGTCCTACAAGATCCAATTGAACATCACTGGAGAGTTCAAGTTCCTTAGCAATCATGTCCTTCAGTGCATCGATCAAGATGTTCGTGTCTACAATGACCAATGGTGTCAGAGGTAGGTGTCTCAAGTTTTTCCGTTGGCGTATGCTGATCTCTTTGTGGTGATTCTGATAGACGCCTTGTTGAGCATTCATCAGACGTTTTATCTGACGTGGTTTGAAGCGTCCACTGTTCATTGCCCGTTCAAAGATGGTGAGCCCACGGATGGCATTCTCTTCGGCTGCATCACTGGCTAGATTGTAGATATCATGCGTCAGTGGGTCGAGATCACGGTCCTGTGAACTTTCGTGCATCAGTCTTTGATATCGCATTTCGTCATCTACACGATTTCTTCTACGGTCCTTCTTGACACTGCTCAGAGCTGCTCTGACCCTTCCTTGGAATGGTTCACTTGGGAGTGAAATTGGATGTGAACGATGGTAATTGAAAAGAAGGTCCAATTTTTCTTCATCATACTCAATCTTCGTTTCATCGACCAATTCTCCTTCGCGATTCTCAACCTGCACAGTTTTTTCAGAGCGCACATCATCAAGCAACCGTCGTGTTGCTGCTTCCTGTTGTCCTCTATGGGCGTCATCACTGACTCTCAGGTATAGTTGGAACCACTTTGTCAATGCAGATTGTAGGGCTTGTTCACGGTTCAGTAATTCAATTGCTTCCGCCCATGATTCTGAATGAGCGAAATGAATCAATGCTTTGCGATACAGCATGACCCGTTGTTCATAGGGGAACTGTGAACGATCTGCAGCAAGTCTCCAACTTCGGGCAGAAGCCAATATCTCCCCATTAGCAGCATGCATTGCTGCTTTTGAGATGGTCGACCAAACTGATGTGGGGGCCGTCTTCTGATACCATTCGACCAAGGAGGGTAAAGCGATATCATGTTCCAAAACCATTTCTCTGGCTGCCATAACAACTCGCAATCTAGGTACATCATTTGATATGATACTGTCAAGATTTGCAGTTTCCGTTCCATCATTATCAGAGTTTTGAATCTGGGTAGCGGCTCGGTTCAATCGTAGACTTTCTACAACTGTTTCTAGCAACTTTTGTTCAACCATTTCGAGTTCAGCCTCCAATATGCTATCTTCCAATTTTGTAAGATTGGATTCTGAGACGAGGCCATCTCCATCATCACTCATCGCTCTCCTACACTCTCTGAAAGCTTGGAAACCTGACATGTCTAGATTATCAGCGAGCGGTTCGAGTTCGCATCTCGCGCCATCCAACATATGTAACAATGAAATGGAAAGTGGAGACAATCCTGGTGCTGATTGAACAGTGGATAGAGAATCATATGCTTCAACATACGAAGTGATAATCCATTGATTCAAGTTTTCATCAGCCATTGCTGGATGTAGATGAGCCACCAACAAAGTTTCCAGTGGGTGTAGTTTGGGGCTTTCTTCGATGTTTCTCAGTATTTTTGCGAGACCGATGATGTCACCAGTATCGAGCATCAGTTGCAGAAGATTGTTGTGTACACTTTCTGTTGATTCATCATTATCAATCAATGCTGCTGCTTTCAATTTCAGTGAAGAAGGCAACTCGTCGTTTGACAGAACTTTGAGTATAGAATCAGTGTCCAGTAACTCCAGATTATTCTCAAACCATTCTTGAATCTGCGTGGAAGAAGAGGACTTCAGCACTGTTAACGCAGTATCAAGGTGTGCAGCATTGGAAAGATTCAGTTCCAAGAGAAGTTCTTCGGCCTCTTCCAAGCGTTGTTCTTTCACAAGGACTGAAATGATATGCCAACGCAACATATTACTTGCTTTCATGTCGGCTTCTGACTCGATAAGCAATGCAAGACCCGATTGCATTTCGGCTAATCCAAGGTCGATATCACCAGGTGGTGCAGTCAACCAACCAGCGATGCGTAAGGCGACGGACAATCCATCTTTGCCCCCTCGTTCCATTGCCAGTTTCCAATCTTCTGAGATTCCTTCACGAAGTTCATACAATAGAATCTGATCTTTGACCACGCCTTCTAGTTCTTCGATGCATGAAGTTTCAAGCAGGCTTGCAGTTGAACCATCTTGAGAGGCTAGAGCGAGCATTGCCGCAATCAAGGTTCCTGGGGCTTCAATTGCTCGCAATTCATTTGTCAGAATTCTTCCAATGCGTACCTTTCCCTTCCTCAATTGAACCAATGCACGGCGAAGATCCACCTCGGCTGCAGGAGGAAGCACAAATGGTAATTCCAGTTCAAGCCATGAGACCAATGCCGAGATATCAAGTGGGTCAATACGAGCGCCTTCTGCCCATTCAGAGAGGCTCATGGATTTTGTTTCTTCAGTTTTCTCAACTACTGGATGGGCAGCAAATTCTGCTAGCAATGGTGTTTCAGCAGCCATTTTGCCCCACACAGGATGTATTCCTAGTGAACACTTTGAGCGTAGTTCCACCAACACGGATTCATCTTTGTCACTCCACGCCTCTCTTTCTCTGGATTTGTGAACCAATAATACAGCCATTCTGAATGTGACAGGGTTGCTCGAATCCTCTAGAACATCGTTCTTATCTGGCAGTAGGTCTTGATTTGAAGAACGTCCAAGGCGGCCTCTTTTCATCCTTCGACCACCTCCTGATTTCTGTCTTTTCAATGGAGAGGGTGAACCCTTGTCGTCATCTTCTGGCGGCTCTTCTTTGCGTAGAGCAACCAGCAGCAGTCCTTTCCATTCCTTGGGCAATAACTCCCAGACTGAGGAACGAGTCACATGATACTGGCGCCTTTCTGCGGTATCGCCACCTTTGAGGCCTGACTCAAGGCCTTCAAGGAGTCTCTGTTCCAGCATCGTGAATCAGCATTCGCCGGCCGATGGTGCTCCCCTTTGAAGGCACCGCTGAAGCAACAAGCGACCGCAAGGTCAATCATCGGCCTCGTGAGCATGACAACTGGCGAGCACATGGATGTAGTAAGGATGGCCATCCTGCTGCTGCATCCTATTCTTGCCTTGGGCCTGCTCTATTGGATACTCAAACAACATGGCTGGAGGGCACGTGGAAGGGCTCTCAAGGGTGAAGAAAGGATGAATGCTCGAGATTCTCATGAACTCTGGGGAAGGAGATTCCTACCAGTCGCCTTGTTTACAGTCAGCGTGGCTTTCATTGCTCAAGTGGCAAGAGGGCTGATAGATGATGAGGGATGGAACGCCTATTTGTTGCCAAGTGTGCATGGAATCTTCGGAATATTGGGAATTGGATTGTTGGTCATCATGACCAATATGGGTAAACGCACTGCAAAAGCGAGGGTCGAAGGCGAAAGTTGGACGGACTTGAAGCTCAGGCACGGAAGGGCTGCTGACATCATCATCATATTGACGATATTGCATGGTTTCCTAGGATTTCTTTACATCTTCGAAGTATTGTGATCATTCTGATTCAATAATACTGACAGGAGTTTTATTTTGTGCTGAACCAGGTAACCAAGTAGGTGTCCACCAGTTCCATTCCCCCATCAAGCGCATCGTCGCAGGAACCAACAGAGCACGCACAATGGTGGCATCAATGAGGATAGCCAATGCTAGACCGAATCCGATCTGTTTGAGAATCAATACTGATGAAAAACCGAACGAACTGAACACCACCACCATGATTGCTGCGGCTCCAGTGATAAGACGCCCAGTTCTCTGTAGACCATTGGCTACTGCGGTGGTATTGTCGCCAGTACGCTCCCATTCTTCGTGTATCCGCGATAACATCAGGACTTCATAGTCCATGGATAATCCAAAGACGATGCAGAACATAATGATTGGATTGCTGGAATCGATTGGTTGAGGGCTGAATCCAAGCAGGTCTGAACCCCAACCCCATTGGAAGACAACCACCAACATTCCGAAGGACGCTGAAATGGATAGGATGTTCATGATAACGGCCTTGAAAGGGATGATGACACTACCGACTTGGATGTAGATCAAGATGATGGTGGCGCCGAAAATGAAAGTCAGGGCGATGGGCAGACTATCTTCGATAGCGTCGAGAGTATCGGCGCTATATGCAGAAAAACCGCCGACCAGAAGTACAGCTTGCGAACCACTTTCCAATCCTTGCATCAGGTCTTCGCTGTTTTCTCGAATAGATTCGACATATTGCCTAGAAATTGTACTGGTCTGTGGGCCATCCATCGCGATTGAGATGAAAGTGATATCTGAAGCAACGAATTTCTCTCGCAGGTATTCTCTGGTGACGTTCTGTTCAGGAGTCAGGTACTCTGCTGGTGTGGTCCAGAATTGAATGACCTGTTCCTCGCTCATACTGGTATCAGGAAGTGCAGCCCCGAACACTGCTACTACTTCTGAGTCACCGAGAGTATCCTGAATCCAACGGTATTGATGCCTGAGATTATTTTCAGAGAGCGGGTCGCCCCCATCGAAGTCCATCATGAGCAGGGCCTTGTTCTGGGCGCTTTCAGGCCAGAGATCATTGATGTGATCTGAGCCCTGGCGAGATTCATCTTCGGGAGGTAATGCTTCAACTGAGGACATTGATAATTCGGCTTGTAGAAATGGTAATCCAGCACCAACTAGAAGAATCAGTGTCGGAATCAATACCGCCCAGGGATGTTTCATGACAGTTCGAGCAATTCTTGCCCACATTCCGTTTTCAGAATCTTTGTTATTCATCGAGAAAGGGACCCTCCAGTTGTTTACTTTCGGCCCCAACATTGCTAAGACTGCAGGAAGCACGATGACTGAATAGACCATAGCGATGCTGACTGCAAGAGTACCGCCAATCCCAAGACTCGGGAGGCTGGTGTTCTCGAAGAACAGCATTCCCATCAGTCCGATAGCCACCGTCACTCCAGAGTAGAATACCGCTTTTCCTGCGGTAGCAACGCTCATTGCGGTAGCAGTTCGGATGTCTCGTCCTCTATCCAACTCCTCTCTGAATCGATTGACTAGGAACAGGGAGTAATCAATGGAAACACCAATCCCTATCAAGGAGATTATGTTGGTTGAATATTGAGTGACATCGGTGATGTTGGATAACCATATTGTCACCCCCATTGCAGCAATAACAGTCAGCAACCCAACACCTATTGGAAGAAGGGCTGCAACGATTGAACCGAAGACGATTCCTAGAATTATCAATGACAACGGTCCGGAGAACATTTCAGCCTTGATAAGGTCGTTCTGAATCCTGACATCAAATGAGTTACTGATAGCGAGATCACCAGTTCTCCAGTCTTCAAAATCAGAGTCGATCTTTATTGAATCATGTATCTCGTTATAGATACTTTTTGATTCCTTTCGTTCTCCATTGATGATGATGGTGTTGATGGCCCAGAAACCGTCCTCCTGTTCGTTGATTCTGGTGTATCTTTCTTCAGATGAGACGGTCCAAGAATAGTTGACATCGATGTCCTCTCTTTCATCCAACTCACTCAAGGCTGCAATAACTGCATTCTGCCATTGTTCATCGGTATCATTCAGTGTCGGATGGTGGACTAGATAGATGAAGACATTACCGTCTTCATCACCTTCAGAAATAAAGTATTCCCTATACATCTGGCCTGCATTGAGACTTTCAAGGTCGCCCTCGCCATATGATTCAGCCCAATCAGCGCCCATACCCATCAATGATGCCAGTATAATACAAACCAGAACACCAATCACTGTAGTCTTGAGACGATGGTCATAGGAGAATTCCCCCAATCTGTAGAAGATTCGTCCGCGCAGCATCTCTGGGTCAGTCACCCCTTCCTGCATGGGAGGCGGCGGTTTCAACCACTATTTCAATAACAGGTAGTCAACTATTCCAGCGAACGGGACAGTCTATTGCTCCAGACATCCAGCCATCCCTTCAGATTGCGTTCAACATCTCCTGATTCTACAGATCTGTTTTCGGTATCTCCATCTGTTGAGAGTGGTTGTATCCTGCAGCCACATGCGTTGTGGTGCCCCCCTCCTGTTTCATCGTAGAGAGTCGCCATTCTTGTAAGATCAAAAATACCTCCATTTGGGTGAAGGAAACTGTTGCAGTAGAATGAAGCGGAGAGAGCAGGTCTATCTGGAGTACTGATATCTCCATCCACCCACCCGTGAATGATACAACATGCATCACAGTCTTCACCAACAAACGCAGTCAAAGCGTATCCATTTGTCCTTTCTCCAGTCCCATCCATTCTCATGATAGCCAATCTATCGATGACTTCGACCTTCTTTGAAATCAATTCATTGAGGCGTTCTGCTGCGGAACTTTGTTGTTCACAACGACTCATAACATCTGTACTATGCAGCAGTTCCTCCAAAGGCATTCCCTGACTCAATCTATTCAGCACTGAATGGACATATTCTCCATCTCGTGCATCGATGGTACGTGAGAACCATAGCAAAGGGTGTCCTTCGCGCAGTTCTTGCAATTGCAGCCCTCCTGAATCCAATCTATCCACAAAACCCATGGCATCACCAAGAGATGGAAGGCAATCAGCGCCTCTGAAATGTTCCCAAGCCACTCTTGCTGCTGAGGGCTTATCTTCCCAGATACAGATTCCACCTTCAAGAGTGAATAGTTCTTCTACATCTTGAGGAGGACGATTGGTGGCGTGGTGATCTAGATACAGGCCACATTGATCATGGAATGGTAGATCACAAATGGCAGTATTCCTATCAATGAGGTGATCAATGATTCCAGAACGAATCTCAGCCGGATGGCTGAATCGGACTTCTGCATTTGGAAAACGGGCTTTCAATACCACGGCTGCGAACAGGCCATCCATGTCTCCATCGGCGATGATTCGGTGAAGTTCAAGTTCATCGACTGCTGACATTTGTGACCTTCCTATCATGTGCCGGTCGGACCTAGACTGATGAATCAATCGCTTGGTGAAAGAATAGGGGGCCTATCGCGGGAAGTCGCGGAAAACATCATGACGTTTAGGTAGAAGCGATATTTATGGAGACTTCATGCGGTATGGTTGTCATCAACCTCGGCAACATATTGATATTGGAATATCCACAAGGCCACTGGGACTTTCCCAAAGGGCACATCGAGGATGATGATGCATCGCGAATCGCTGCAGCCATACGGGAATTGGAAGAGGAGACAGGCATCAATGACATTGTAATCATCAATGGTTTTGAAGAGAGAACAGAATATCAATTCAGGCATAAAGGAAAGAAGGTCGAGAAACAAGTGTATTGGTATATTGGCGAGACTGAGATGATGGAAATACAATTGTCACATGAACACCGAGACCACCTTTGGCTGGATTGGGAACAAGCGATGGAAATGTTGACACACATTGAATCAAAAGAAGTTCTATCAGCAGCACAAGAACATATGAAGCAGATAGGAAGATACTGAATCATTCATCTTCATCTGTTAAGCCTAGTGCATTTGCTACTGGAGCAAGAGCCACTGGCCATTCAAGGTTCTCAACCTCATATTCAGGCTCCCAAACGCCACGCGCGAAATCGAATTCACAACCCATGCCTTCTGCAGCTCTGAAAACATCTATCCACCCCTGTTTCGTTATCCCACGTTCCAGTGCTGCACGGCCCATACTCACTAGAATCAGAGGTAATTCTTCATCAAGGTCTAGAAGTGTAGCCATCCATTGGTCGAGCAGATCAGCCCCTGAACCGTATCCTCTCGTGATTAGAAAAGGAACCTCCTCATCGGAATGCTTCTCTTCAATCACGCCACGTTCATAGTCACTGAGATCGAGAAAATCCTGTAGATTCTCTAGTAAAACCGCTCCCCTGCGGGAAAGCCTGCCATCGTTCCAAGCCAAATCTAAAGCGTGTTTGAAGAGAATTGTCATAATCTCACTTCATTCGTGTAATATTTCTTTGAGTATCTCCAGATGGGTCTCGAATGAAATATTCAATTCACGTCGTTTTCGAGACATCAAAGCCACTTCTGCTGGGTCAAGAACGTCATCGACCCAGACTCCTTCCAACAGGAAACGATAGAGTTCTTTGGGGTCTGCTTTGGGTTTTTCTTCAGCCTTGGCTTCCTCTTCCTCATCGACATCATCCTCTTCAGTTTCTTCAAACAGAGAGACTTCTTGCAGTTCTCCGGATTCACCATCTTCGTCTTCATCGTCCATGAAAGCAGCGAGAGCATCACTCACCACTGCGCTTTCTTCGTTGTTTGAAGAGATTGGACGAGATGCTCCTAATTCTTCGAAAGGGTCAACATCCTCTTCTTCCTCAGAGATTTCTTCCTGTGGAAAGAACGTTTCTTGTTCTGGTTCTCCTCCCATTGTTTCCCCCATGTCAAGTGTGGCAATCACAACACCCTCATCCTCTTCAGCGATTTCCTCTTCTTCCTCTTCGCCAAGAGCGTCCAGCAAATCATTGCCACGGGCAGCGGGGGCGGTGGTGGAAACCTCTAGAGCTTCATACAGGTCATCGTCTTCTTCGGTTTCGTCGACGAACATGTGGCCACTCACTAGCCGTGGACTCTACCTCCCCCTCATCAATCCATTCACTGAATGGACCCATTCGTCAAACAGGTTCACCACCCTTTTGATAGGACACGAATGTCGAGGTCACTGTATATGGCAGCCAATAGAGTATGGGTGTGGCGCATCCTTATCGCTACCACGTTGTTCTGTTCTGTACTCGCTCTTCCTGATGCTGAAGAACATCTGGATGCCTGGCACATAGAGGAAGGTGTGTTTGAAGATGAAACAGATTCCCAAATAACTGATGGGGGTTTGGATTCCGGTTCCAATGCGAGTCAAGGGCAAGGCTCTGGACAGAGTGAAAGCACTCAAGAGGAACCTGAACAAGACCAATCGGGGCAGAATGGCACAGAAGATTCGCAAGCCGATTCGAGTGAGCCCATGGATGATGGTGCAGACGCAGATACATCCGGGACCAATGATGAAGAAAGCGATTCTCAAGCCGGTAGTCAACAGGAAAGCGATACAGACAAGACTTCTGGTGATTCTGAACGTATGCTTGCAGAAGGAGGTGAAGAATCTGGAGCCGGGGGATACTCATGGGTAATTCCCACCACACAGATAGTGGTGTTGAGTCTTGCCGCAGTATTGGCGGTGGGGCTGATGGGAACGATGTTGACTGCGGTGATAGCCAGTGAGGCAGGAAGAGTGAGCCTGATGCTTGCAGTGATCGGACCAATATTGGCAATATCCCAAAGAGGCGAATCTGGGACCTTCACCAAGGGGCGTATTCAAGGATATGTCGAAGCACATCCTGGCATTCATTTCTCCGCATTACGCGATGCATTATCATTGGCCAATGGCGTCACTGCTCACCATCTTCTTGTATTGGAGAAGGAGGGGCGAATAATCTCATGGCTGGATGGCCCAAAACGCCGATATGCTTCCAGTGGAATCGATCCAAAATTACTTTCAAAATTAGAACAGCCAGTGGTGGGGATGCAGCAAGCCATTCTAGAGGTGTTGTCGACTGCGGGAGCATTGGGTATTCAGACCGGCGTATTGCGAGATAAGTTGGCTACTTCTCGGCAATTGATGTCATATCATATGAAGCGCCTTAGTGAACGTGGTTTCGTAGAGGCCAAGGGGCGTGGAAAGGCGCGAAAATGGCACTTACTTGAAGCGGGTAAGGCTGTACTGCTGTCAAGTCAGCACCTGTGAACGTATGCGCAACTTCTTGACCACAAGCCTCGGGCTGTGAACGATGAACACACGCCTCAGAGCATGTTCGGTCCTGCTGATATCTCTTCTTCTTTTCACCTTGCCACCCAGTCTAGCATTTCCAGAAGGAATCGGTCAGCAAGGCGACAAGGGTTGCGTTTGTCATGGAGCAGAAAGGGAGTTGAAAACCCAAGCGAGTATAGATGGTCTTCCTGAAATATTCAATTCAAGTGAGACGTATAATTTGACCATTTGGATGAATAGCAGTATCATAGGTACTGGAGCCAATCAAGGAGGGTTTCTATTCTGGTATTCGGATGGTTTGGCCAGTGGCAGTGCTGACACCAGAGATATCGATGGGCGTTTGACTCATAGCGAAGCAGGAAATGATCAACGAGGTTGGATGATTCAGTGGACAGCACCAGAAAGGGATGATATCCAGGTTGATTTTCAGTTCCATGCCAATGCTGTGAATGGCGATGGAGAAACCACTGGAGATGCATGGGCGAGTACGATTGCAAGCATTCGTGGAGAGAATTTCACTGGAGAACTCAAAGATGCAGATGTGCCCAAGAGAGAAATGGCGATACCTTTCATCGGAGCCTTCGCTACGATTTCGGTGGTATTAATTGCAGCACGACGGATTCAATTGACGAATTCAATATGACTGGATCTCAATGCTTTGAGTTGAGTATTCTCGCTTGCACCATGAATCTGTTTACTCTTTACTCCTGTTAGAACCACCATCACTCTCATCTCCTCTCCAGCATCTTCTTCGACTGCAGCCCCCCAAATTATTCTGGCATGTTCGTTGATCTGTTCTTTGATGATTTGAGCAGCGGCCTCTGCTTCTCCCAGAGTCAGTGTGGGGCCTCCAACGACATTGATCAGAGCTCCACGCGCATCGGATAGGTCGAGTTCAAGCAGCGGGCTGTGTAGTGCTTCCAAAGTCGCCTTCACAGCTCTGCCTTCTCCACTTGCTCCTCCAATTCCTATCATCGCTACTCCACCACCAGTGGTGATGACTGAACGCAGATCTTCAAAGTCGAGGTTGACCATCCCATCGCAGGTAAGCAAGTCGGTCACTCCCTTGATCGAACGAACCAATAATTCATCTCCAACTCTGAATGCTGCAGCCAGCGGTAGATCTTTCACACCCTGAATCTCAAGTAGGCGTTCATTTGGAATCACAATTATCGTGTCGCAATACTCTCGCAATCTTTCAAGACCCCATTCGGCATTCTGCCTTCTCAATGCTCCTTCTGATTCGAATGGATAGGTCACTACTGCTATTGTCAATGCACCTTGTTTCTTGGCCAGTCTTGCAACATGACCTGCTGCTCCTGTGCCTGAACCCCCGCCCATCCCTGCTGTAATGATTGCAAGTTGAGTATCTTCGGTGATTCGATTCAGTGTAAATTCGCTTTCCAGTGCCGCGGTTTCACCTTTAGCAGGGTCCCCTCCGGCTCCACGCCCTCTTGCACTTCTTCCGATGAGTATCTTTTCCTCCACCTGGGTCAATAACAAGGCCTGAGCATCTGTATTAATTGCATACCCAGTCACGAATTTTGAACTGAACAATCCCTCTCCTGCCAATCTACTGATAGCGTTGCATCCAGCACCACCAACGCCGTACACACGAATTCTAGGTTGTAGTGATTCCAAGAGTTGACGCAGTTCTGCATCATTGGCTTTTGAATCTTCATTCACAGGTTTGATGACGGTTGTATTATCATCCGATTCAAGGCTGAGAACACGTTCTATGAGGTGCTTCATGGGTGAAGTCCGACCTTCAGCCTCTTTCAAGATGCCCCTTGAAAATGTAGCGCGCAGGGGGGTTTTCTTACCCGTTTTCAGGTGCGAACACAGCAGCGGTACTCTCAAGCAATAGTGGATAACGCCAGTAACATGGGCAAGCAGCGAGTAGTTGTTGGCCTGACCATCCTTTTGCTATTCACTCCATTCTCCATGATTGAGTTGAATCTAGAAACTGGTGCTGTAGAAGCATGGGAGCGCGACGACACACCTTCTCGTCCAGCCGGCATGGCTCTTTCCGTATGGCATCCCAGTCTTCCCTCAGTCATGTGGGATGTGGAGTGGTCTCTTGATGGAGAACATATCGCTGCAGTTGGTCTTGATGGTGGGCTATCTGTTTGGAACAAGAGTGATGATAGAGTGATATTTCGGTTGACTCACCATATGCAACTGTTAGGAGTTGATTGGATAGACAATGACCACATCCTGACATTGGATCAAAGACACAATTGGAATGCATATGCGGTCAGTGATGATGGAATCATTCGGCCAAAGGATACTTTCGATGATTTCTCAGGTCATTGGAGTAGTAACATGACTGGTGTTGAGCAGAATTGGGGTCATGATATGGAAGTCAGTCCAGATGGTAGTCGCGTAGTCTATTGCGGAGGCCGTCCATCGAATGGGGGCGAAATCGTTATTGTTGATACTGCATATTTGCTGGGTCGAAGCGAGGTGGCCAATAATATCGCATTACACACTCCAGATGTGGTCAAGGTCTGCAGATGGTCCGCAGATGGTGCAACTATTGCCACAATCGAAAGAGCAGGCGGGGGGGATAGTATTCGTTTGTTTGAAAGTCATTCATTGAATCAGACTCTGCAGCATAACATCGCTACAGGTTCTTCTGGATGGCATCTCGATTGGAAAGGAGATTCTCAGTATTCTGTGGCCTGGACTAAGAGTACTGGAGAGAGTGTAGTGTCTCATTTCATCTCCGAAGGAGATGTAGAGTGGTACCAACCTCTGGAGCAGAACATCACTCGTTTGGAGTGGTCAGCACATTCTGATTCATTGTATGTGGGCCTTCTTGGTGAAGGTCAAGTATTGGTTCTTGACGCGGCAGGGCAGCTAGTTTCCAGTCACGGTTGGCATGCATACAAGGACAGCCGTTCTGATGTCAGAGCATTAGCAATGAATGGGGCTGGAACTGAGTTAGCCAGTGCTGGGCAGGATGGTTCAATCGAAGTATGGAATATTCTGGATACTGGTGGACTTTCCTTGGAAGGAATCCTGGATAGCAGTATCATGAGGGAGTTCGAGATCGATGTGGCTGGTACGATGGTTGCAATTGCTCAGGGTTCTGGATCTCTGGATATCCATGACCTGAAAACGGGGCATAGAATGCGTTCATGTCAACACCCTGATTGGGGAGATGACACCGTTTCAGTTCCATATGTCAAGAGTGTGAAATGGTTGACTAGGGATATAGCCGTCGGTGGATTCACTGATGGCACAGTGATATGGTGTTCCATCCAAGGTTCTGGAGATTCTTATTTTGATTTCAGCGCCGTTGTAGACATGGATGTTTTTGGTAGAATTGCATTCAAGAACAGCAAGTTGCTCGCCTTGAGTTCAGTTCCTAATGGTTCAGATTCCACCATTGATGGAGAAGTGAATATTCTTACCAACACGGGAGATATTTGGGCAGTTGAACGAACATGGCCTTGTCCAGATACTTGTTGGGCGATGGAGTTTAATTCTGGTGGAAATAGATTGGTCACAGCAGAACAAGACGGTGAGATACGAGTATGGAACACAGATTCAGATTCTCCAAGCGATTGGCATGAGTTACCTTCCCCTTATAGTCATGCGAATTATACTGGGGTTGTAGAATGGTCTCCGGAAAGAAATGTCATCATCAGTGCGGGTTGGGACAAGGAAGTTATTCTCTATGATGTCGATAGCGAACAGGAGTTATGGAGAGTTTCCTTGCCATTTGAAGGATTTTCAGCGCAGATTTTCGAGCTGGAACAACTTGCAATAATAGGCTCGGGAACGTCTTCGGATTCCAGTATTGGGCAGGTCAGTATTTTGAATCTGAGTTCTGGAGAATTGGTTGATTCTTGGCCAATAGTAGGGATTCCCCGCGGAGTGGCAATTCATGATACCGCCATGGGAACGAGATATGTGGTTGCGAACAGTACTGGCGGATGGATGACATGGATGGTGGATTCAGATGAGGATGGATACACAGATACCGAAGATCTCTGGCCAAATGATCATACACAATGGTCTGATTCAGATGCTGATGGGCACGGCGATGAATCGAATGGCACCAATGGCGATCAATGCCCCTTCATTTATGGGACCAGCATTCGAGATAGATTGGGCTGTCCTGATAGTGATGGAGATGGTTGGTCAGATCCTGATGAACAGTGGCTTGCACATCCATCAGGGGCTGCAGATGCGTTCATCGCAGATATTGAACAGTGGAATGACAGTGATGCTGATGGATACGGAGACAATTACTTCTGGAATGGAATCAATGAACAAAGACTGAATCAACGAGGTGATGCTTTTCCAAGTGATGGGCAACAGTGGAATGACAGTGATGGGGATGATTGTGGGGATAATTACAGCTATTCTAATGGTTCAACAGGTTTGAGGGTCATGGAGATTGGAGACGCTTTCATCAACGATAACAGTCAATGTTCTGATAGTGATGGTGATGGCTATGGAGACAATTACACATGGACATTGGATAATGATGGCCTGAGGATTGAGAATGGAGATGCATTCCCTAGCAATACTCTTGCTTGGTCAGATCTCGATGGAGATGGGTGTGCTCCTGACAGTATCCGTTCAGATGAAATAGATCTGTATCCAGAGGATTCCAGCCAGTGCCAAGGGGTTCCAGTACCCACAATGCCGGAGAACGTCGATGTGTTCGTCGCTTCGGATATGGAACGTTGGAGTATCAGTTATAGTTGGCATCAGCGAGGTGAAAACACAGAACAGATTGAGATATTTGCCATCGAGATGAACGAAAGTGAAGAGTGCGATTCGCGATGCTGGCAAAGTCCACTCGTAAGTCTTGAACCTGCACCTGCGGGATATACAGATGGAATTCAGTATTTGACACGCAGTGGCCCTACCAGATTATTGGTGATCATTCGCGCCAGTAATATCGAATACAACACTAGTTCCGAAATGTGGTGGAACAATACAGGTTCTCCACTGCCTCAGAATGATACCGAGGGATGGAATGAAACAGTGAATGAGAGCAACAATGACTCACAGAATGGAAGTGGTTTGAACACTTCAGACGATGTTTCTTCTGAGACTACTGATACTGATTCTACAATGATGATATGGGGCGGGGCAGCCGGACTGGTGGTGCTTCTGGTATTCATGATTCTGCGCCGGCGAGGTCCAAGTGCCGTTGCCGACCCTTGGTCTTCATCACCATCCCAAACCATCGTACCGCTTGCCAATCAGTCCGTCTGCACCCGCTGTGGTGGGACCACTCAAGAAGTCGACCATGAAGGTAGGACGTGGAGGTGGTGTTCGTCCTGCCAACAATACGATCAATGAGTAGCCGTTATTGTTGAATTCAATCACGCAGTCCATCTTGAGTGACCTGGTAGATGCATTCTCCATCGGGGAGATTCGGTGAATCTACCAGACGAGCAATTCTGCGTCCACCCTTGGCCTTGCGCAGGTATAGTCGGAATGTGCTGGCGTGTGCGAGAACGTGTCCACCAATCGGTTTGGTTGGGTCGCCCCACATCGCATCAGGTTTACTCTGAACTTGATTGGTGACAAGTACCAATGCATTGTTGATGTCAGCTTGCTGCTTCAACTCTTTGAGGTGCTTGTTCAGTTTCTGTTGGCGGTTTGCCAACATTCCCCTGCCGATGTACTCAGCACGGAAATGACTGGTCAAGGAATCAACGATGATCATCTTCACATTCAATCCTGCAGATAGTCGTTTTATCTCATCAACCAATAACATTTGGTGTGCAGAATTGTATGCACGTGCAACATGTATTCTCTTCAGTACTTCAGCAGGATCAAGGCCCTGTCCTCTTGCCATCTGGGTGATTCTCTCTGGGCGAAATGTATCTTCAGTATCGATGTAGAACACATCACCATCTAATCCACCTTCTGCTATTGGCAGTGAACAGTTGACAGCCAGTTGGTGGCCAATCTGGGTTTTTCCTGATCCGAATTCACCGTAGACCTCCACCAAGGCTTGGGTCTCGAAACCACCGCCAAGGAGGTCATCTATTGACTGTACCTTGCTTGACAGTTTCATGACTTCACGTCGGCGTTCCAGTAGTGCATCACCACTGATGAAGCCACCAATATTTGCCATCTTTTTGGCGGACATGATGATTTTTCCCGCCACTGCCTCTCCGAGTTCAGCCGCTTCTCCCAGTGCTGAAGGTGTCATCACTGCGATTGCTAGTAATTCTTCAAAACCCGCATCGCGTAGTTTCTCCGCAGTTGCTGGACCTACTCCCGGTAAATCTTCGATTGTTAGTTCAGGGGCCTCAACTTC
>Ga0066853_10000239_pt1 | contig 20209 bp, 19 predicted proteins | sample ETNtaG_28_FD_67284 | JGI IMG/M metagenome (GOLD analysis project Ga0066853, IMG submission 67284) | Marine microbial and viral communities from oxygen minimum zone, Eastern Pacific Ocean - ETNP201406SV61 | ecosystem: Environmental > Aquatic > Marine > Oceanic | place: Pacific Ocean: Eastern...
TCTGAGATTTTTTGTTCAAATTTTCCTAAGATGGTAAAACTTTCCTGATCGAATCTGTCCTGATGTTGTCCACTCATTCGACAAGCGATGGGCTCCCAGAAACTTCCGTCTGCCCTATGTAGTTTCATTAGGATTTTACAATTGGGAGTCAGAGCCTGCCTAGATCGAAAGCTGAATTTACTATCGTGTAATTCATTTAAAATGATTTCTACTGTTTGGTTGCCTATTTGAGCGCTGGCTTTTGGCAAAGTGGATTCGAGTTGTGCACGGGCTGTTTTCCAGAGTTTGGTAAGGATTTCAGGGGTGAATCCCAACAGACGACCAGAGTAGACAAAAAATCGAACTTCACCTGGTGAGAGGTTGGCGTCTGCCACCATCAACTCAGAGAGGTATTTCAACATGATGAAGGCTTGCTTCGAGTCGATCTTTGCCCGGGGCATTTGAGGCGGTTTTCCCTGTTTGACAATTCCCATGATCTCCTCCACCTGAGAACGGTCCTCCAGAAACCCTAGAGCTTGTTTTAAAAAGACAGTTTCGCTTTTATCAACTCTACCATCAGCTACAATCATTCCTGCAATGGCACGGGCAAACCAGTTTTTGTCTTCCGAACTCAATTCCTCAACATTAGGTAATTGCATTATTTTTGTTTCCTGTATGACTTTTAAAACCCAAATCCTAGACCAACAATATAGTTAGTAGAACCTAACCGATCGTCATCTGGGCCATCACCACTGGCACCATCCAGGGTCATCATTCCAAGTTCCATGACCCAATTGGAAAAAATCTTTACTCCGATCCTGAATTCACTAACGATCATGGTACTCGATAGCGTTTTATTTGCTAATTCGGTATCCGTTTGTGCCATTCCTATGCCAGCAGATATTTGCCATTCGGTATTGATTGGGAAACGCCCTTTGAACATTCCTCCCACATGACGTGAATCGATATCGAATAGGTTGCTTCCAAAGGACTGAAAATGCTGCATGGCGTAAAATCCTTTCATGCCATAACGGTCACTAGGCCACCATTCCAGCCAAAGTGAACGGTTGGTAACTCCGAGATTCCGATGAGCTGAAGTGTGAGGGGTACTCATGATCATCATGTCATATCCTACATGCCAGCTTTCATAGAGTCTTCCGACTCCACCAAAAACGGTTTCAGGGGCAGCTGCTTTCGTAATGGGTAGTTCTACTGCTTGAGCAGTTGAATGCCAAATACTGAATATAATCAGTAATAACCAGCTAAAATATTTTGTCTTTCCGATGTCCAGCATTCCTCGTTGTGCCTTGGTTCCAGAAGCATTTTGGTAATCTTCATTTATAAAAGCTAACCCTGTGTCCGTTGAGGGTCAATTCAGTTTTTTTAAAGCAGGATCGGGCATAGGTACTGCATCGATTTTGACCCGTTCTGTCTTGTCCGGAATCTGTAAGCATAAATCTAGAATTCCTGAAATTCAAATGTGGGGACAAAAAAATGTTTTCCCTATTCCTCGTTTACTCACGGACTACAGAATTTTATTTCTTTCTAAGAGATTGTGTATGGGGGGTAAATCCTGGCTGCATAGAAAGATCGGTAACTCGCTAACAGTAATTTTTACTGCAACTGGCATAATTGCCGCCAGTCTTGTTAGCATTTCATATAATCTTGATTCAGATGAAGTTTTTTTTAAAGCCCTTATTCCAAACCAATCCCAGGCCAATCTTCAGCCAGCGAAAAATAGCCTGTCACTCATAGTTTATGTTCCTTGATTGTTTATGAAAAAATTAAAATAATTTCTAGTTATTTGTATTTGAAAAATTCGTTTACCATTAAACATTTTAAACTATCCCTAAAATGTTTTTAATTATCATATAAATCTCCTAAAGATCATGAAACTTGAACTTAAAATACGAAGGCTGGTCATACAGTTGGATGAGATCCATCTGGAAATGGGAAAGACCATTGATCCTCCTGCACAAAAAGCATTGGCTGCAGGTGTTTTTCAAAATCCTTATGCAGGACGCTACGTTGAGGATCTGGAACCCATGTACGATCTAGGAGCAGAAATAGGCGGTTTGCTTGCAAGAAAAGTGGTTGAAGCACTCGGAGTGGAGCCTGGATCCATCACAAGTTACGGGAAGGGAGCTGTGATTGGAGTTGGTGGAGAGATCGAACATGCGGCAGCCATACTCCATCCGCGTTTTGGAAAGCCTGTCCGTGAAGCCGTCGAAAAAGGGGATGACATCATTCCTTCCACGAAAAAAATGGGAGGCCCAGGTTCTGTTTTGGTTTTGCCCATCACCAATAAGGACAGCATTTGGAGTTTTGATCATATGGATGCAATGGAAATCAGCATTCCCGATGCTCCTCGTGAAGATGAGATGCTGGTTGCTGTCGCAGTTGCCAATTCAGGCAGACCGCTGGCCAGAACTAAAGTTTAACGGATAATTAAGGAGGACCATGTTTAAAGCTGTGATTTTACTCAAAAGGCGTGAAGACAGTAGCGTCCAGGAATTTCGAAGTTGGTGGATTGGAGAACATGCACCACTTGCACGCCAGCTTCCTGGAGTGAAGCGCATCTGTTTTAATGTCGTAGAGTCTGAGGAGGCACTCTATGATGGAATTTCAGAACTCTGGTTTGAGACAGAAAAAGATTTTGAAGCAGCATATCAATCAGATATAGGAAAAACGGTCGCAGCAGATTCTATGGCGCATGTCAGTCGCAGAGACAGGATGTTTGTGAAGGAGAATGTCTTAGAACCCACGGAATGATTATATCAAAATTCAATAAAAACCATTTTATGCAAAAGCTCGCTCCTTATGATGCTTGATCATTTATTCTGCAATGTGAATCTGCCAGATGGAACCGAAGGGGTGGATGTCGGAATACGTGAAGGGAAAATCGTTGTAGTCGAAAAGGGTTTGGATGCCGAGGCTTTGCAAACCACCGAGGGCAAAAATTGTATGCTTTCGGCTCCCTTTGTGGATTCTCATTTCCACATGGACGCCACACTAAGCCTGGGGCAACCAAGACTCAACCAGTCTGGGACCTTGTTGGAAGGCATTCAACTCTGGGGAGAACTCAAACCCGAACTGACTCATGAGGCCATCAAAGACAGGGCGTTACGTTACTGTGACTTGGCGGTTTCACAGGGATTGTTGGCCGTACGGAGTCATGTAGATGTCTGTGATTCAAGGTTGCTTGCTGTTGAAGCATTACTTGAGGTCAAAAACCAAGTAAAACCCTATTTGGACCTTCAGTTGGTGGCGTTTCCACAGGATGGTTTCTACCGTTCAAAAAATGCTGAGTCTAATCTGCTGAAAGCTCTTGATCTGGGTGTGGAAGTTGTTGGTGGAATACCACATTTTGAAAGGACGATGGAGGAAGGTCGACTTTCAGTGGACGCTTTGTGCAGGATCGCAGCGGACCGAGGTTTGATGGTGGACATGCACTGTGATGAAAGCGACGATCCAATGTCACGGCATGTTGAAAGTCTTGCATCCGTGGCTATTCGATATGGGCTACAGGGCCGAGTGACAGGATCCCATCTGACTTCCATGCATTCGATGGATAACTATTATGTGAGCAAGTTGATCCCATTGATGCTTGAATCAGGGATGCATGCCATCGCCAATCCCCTGATCAACATTACCTTGCAGGGACGCCATGATAGTTATCCCAAAAGAAGGGGAATGACCCGAGTCCCTGAATTGATGGCATCCGGCATCAATGTCGCATTCGGGCATGATTGTGTGATGGACCCCTGGTATCCATTGGGAACAGCAGATATGCTGGAGGTGGCCAATATGGGACTGCATGTGGCACAGATGACAGGCATTGAAGCAATGAAATCCTGTTACCAGGCAGTAACAGCAAATGCCGCGTGCATCATGAATCTGGAAGGTTATGGACTGCAACCAGGATGCAACGCGGATCTGGTAATGCTTGAAGCACATGATCCCATCGAAGCGATTCGTTTGAAGGCGAAAAGAAGGATGGTGATGCGTCGTGGAAAAGTGATTGCCGAAAATCCTTCAACTCCCACCAGGCTGAATTTGGATGGTCGCAGGAGTGAACTCGATCAAAGATTTGTCTGAATCTGAACCTGCATTCACCAGGAAGCCTCGGCTTTCATGGCCAGTTCATCCCGTGAGCCTCGGATCCACAGATTTCCTGTCCCAACATTTTCTTTTCCGCAGATGTGGATTTTTTCCCCTTCAAAAACCGGGTTCATTGCACGAAACTTAAAGTGTTTGAGAGGAACTTCAGGCTTGTTGCGTCGGCATAAATCAAGCAACAGGGTAGCCTGAAACGGCCCATGGACCACTAGACCTGGATAACCTTCCTGTTCAACACAGTAGGAACGGTCGTAATGAATCCTGTGCCCGTTGAATGTCAGGGCAGAATACCTGAATAACAACACAGAATCGGGAACGAGGCTTCTTTCCCAGAGAGGTTTATACGGGATGGTTTGGAGGTCTGGTTCTGGATCGCCAGGTTTGGCTGGTTCGCGATAGACCAGCGTTTGTATTTCCCGGATGCAAAGTTCTTGCTGGATGCTGTAATCATGCTTGATTTTGACGAAAACCAAATTGCCGGTACGACCTTGTTTATGAAAGACGGAATCAAAAGAGGAACGACGTTCAACCATCTCTCCAACCTTTAGGGGGTTCAAAAATTCGATATCACTGCCGGCCCACATCCGTCGTGGAAGACTGACTGGAGGGATAAAACTGCCCCGAAGACCAAGACCATCTGTACCGAGTTCTGATTGAGGGGTGGTACTTCGGGCTAACATCCAGTGAATTCCAGATGGTGCAGGATCTCCTGTTTTTACTGGAAGCTCTCCCGTGTCAAGCACGGCATGGTAACCTGCAACCTTGATCGGACTTAGTAATTCCTCGACACGTTCTTCGTGTCCTTCCCATTGTTTCAATGATTTTATTTCTGCGATCAGTTTATCAGACATATTTCCTTAATTAAATTAGATAAATACTTCAATTTTTTCTGTACATAATGACGCAAAGGGGAGCAGAATCAATTAATTGAATGCCTCTGTTTGGTTGATTTGTTGAGTGAGTCAAACAGTCCCCTTTTTTTTCAGACTGATAATACTTCCCATTCATTTCTTTGGAACTGTGACGAAAATGATGCTTCCCTTGGTCAGAATTGAGATTGACCACATCGACATTGCGTACTCTTCTAAACCAGTGATTCACGTGACCGTTTAGGTTCTTTTTCCTCGATATCAAACATCTCAAACCACTCAGGTCGTAATGACCTATAGACTAGGGCAATCGCTTCAACTTTGGCCGGCTCACTGTTTACTGTTGCACATTCGATTGGAAATAGATTTAAAAGTTTTGTAATCTCAATTAATATGTACGTCTAATTAATTTTTTATAAAAAGGAAATATGTTCAAGCAATTGTTGATTATTATATTCATTATGTTTTTACCGTTTCAAATATTTAGTAAATCGGAATTAATAATAGTTAAAGGGATGATGGATATTGGTAAAGGACCACATCCAGCTGAAAAAGGTTTTGAGAAATGGATTGGTGCAGGAGGAAGAGTTCATCTTAATAATTTAACGTCGAAGGGATTGATGAGCTACTCAATTGATGGCAAAGAAGTTTTAAGAGTAAATAAAATGTCATGGGCTTTAACAATAATGGATTCAAGAAATAATGGAATGATAGTTGGGACTTTTGAGATTTTTCCTGAAAGGGAAGAAGAAGTACTTTGGGTTGGTCATTTTAAAATTGAAGGAAATAACGGCTTCACTCACGGCTTTTTGTGGGGTGTTGGGAAAAACAAAAATGAAGGAAAAATCATAGAACTTACTTTCGATGAAGATGAAAGAAATTATAGTAAGAATTCTAAAAATCCAAATATATATTTTATTAATGGATTCATAACTGATCAGCCTAAGGAACCTCTTTGATATGAAATTTGTTTACAGTTATATGAACTGGAGCTACCGTTTCATTTTCACGGAGGTTATAGACATCTATGAAACTTTCTATCAAATGTGGGAGTTCAACCGACATAGCTAGGAATGGAAATATTGCATCACATTTAACTCAAACAAGGAAAAAGTGGATGCGCTTGGTTTGAAGTTGACTGCAGTGTAGTGCGGAGGTCATTCCGAATTTTGTCGTAACGACCTCCAGCTTATTTAAATGCAGAAGGATGAGGATTCTGAGACATCACAAATGGGAAAAAGTGTCAAACACTGGATTGTTCCTCCTACTAAGTGGGGCCAAGTTTGTAAAATATTCTCCAAAACTGGGAGCTGATATTTTCAAGAGGAAGATTTTCTTCATGGGCGTGATTAATTACTTCCTGTATTGTGTTTTTATCTTCTTCGGAGAGTGCTTCAAGAATGCGTCTTTCCTTTCTACAAACCTTGTTGGCCATCTTTTTATAGATTAAATTCGTAGGGAGTTTTCTCAGTTTTTTCATATTTAGTTAAATCATAATGTCGCAAAGGTGTGCATAAAATCACACTCGATGAAATCAACATGTTGATCTTCTAGTGATTATTTTCAGATACAAGCCCAATCATGCTGTTCGAAAATTGGATGATCGTTGTCTCTTGTTTCAAACCAGAGGAACAAAGGAAAACAAACCATGGGTAGAGGTTTGAAAATTTGTTGGAGTGATTTTTCTCATTCGAAGCATTTCGCAGCCGTGGGATTGCCCTACTGGCGATAACAGCATTCCGTCTACAGCAAGCTGTTGTTTGAGATCAAAGGGGATTTCACGGGCTGCTGCTGTGATGATGATTCGCTCATATGGAGCCCCTTCCTGATGGCCGAATTTACCGTCACCGGAGATGACCGTTACATTTGAGGTGCCGATTTTCTTAAGGTTTCTGTGGGCCAACTCCGCCAACTTTTCATGTCGCTCGATGGTTATCACATGACTCGCCAGTTGGGCCAGTAAAGCAGCGTTATAACCACAACCTGCTCCGACCTCTAATACTCTTTGCCCCGGGAACAATTCGAGCAGTTGGAGCATCAGCATTACGGTGGTTGGTTGAGAGATGGTCTGACCTTCGCCGATCGGTAGAGGATGGTCGGCATAAGCCTGATCCCCGAACGATGTTTCAATGAAAAGTTCCCTTGGTACTTCCATGAATGCATCAAGAATCCTTTCAGAAGTAATCATCCTACTGTTTTTCCAATAACGATAGAGGCTTTGTTTGTGTTTTTGCAGTTCATTCACTTGCGGAGTAACCTTTTTTTGGAATAGGACTGCCATTAAAGAATGATCCTTTCTGAATCAACCAAGTTCTATCTGTTTGTCATCAAATCAAAAGGAGAGATCTTTGACAATTCATATATCCCCATGGATTTGAATGCGTCAGTCTTCAACCTTAAGTTGAGATGAATGATTGTCAAGCCCACGCTGGATCACTTTAGAGGAATTGGGTTGTATTTATAAATTTTGCTCGATAGCGTGTGATTCTGTTCTTTCTGTGTCCAAAGTTGATTCAATCCAACACCAACTGAGAAAATGCCCCTGCTGATAACGGATTCGGGATTGGGAGGATTGTCCCTGTTAGGCCGTTTGACCGTCGAACTGGAATCCATAAGGATAGGGAAACCCGAGATGGGGATGAACATCATTTATGTAAATGCAGTTCCACGCGACAAATATGGATACAATGACATGGACTCAAGGGAAGAACGGATCAAGGTATTCAATGGCCTACTGGAACAAGTAGAGCAAAGATTTGATCCCAAACAAATTTATGTCGCATGTGGATCTCTTTCGGCCTTGTTGAACCAGATTCCGTTTGTGCTGAAACACCCTGAAAAAGTCGAGGGGATTGACAAGATTGGGCATAAATTGCTCAATGAAGCGATGCAGAGAAATCCAAGTGCACCCGTTTATGTTTTTGCGACTCCTACTACAGTCAGTGAGGGGCTATATAACATTTCCAGGATTTTCAAAAGAAACAAACCCTCTGTTTATATCGAACAGCCATGTCCTGGTTTGGCAAGCATGATTTCCTCCGATCTCGAAAAAAAGGTGGTTCAAGATGAAGTATTCGAATGCTGCAAACAGGCTTTAGCCTGTTCTGAAAGTGCACTTCACCAAAATCCGAACGAAGGCCCAATCGTATTTCTTGGATGTACCCATTTCAGCTTCCGTTCGGACTGTTTCAAAGAAGCCTTTGCAGAATTGGGATTTCCTGAGATTTCTCTGTTGGATCCCGTTCCTGAAGCTGCCAACAAGTTGATCCAAGAACATCGTCTTCAAATTCAAGAAGGAGGAATCCAAATTCAATTTATTTCTCCTTATCGTCTTCCGGAACTGGAACAGAAAACCATTTCCGCATTACTGAATCAGATCAGTCCTCAAACAGCTCAAGCATTTTTAAATGGAAGCGTCTTACCGGGATTGGTTTTATGAATAAAATGGAATTTGAAATTGAACCAGTCTGGCAGTCCAGATTTCAGAAGACATTTCTTGCGGGAACAGGAAGAGAGGAAGCCCTCCATTTTTGCAGCATCAAAGTCGATTCGGTTCCTGATACCCTTGAGTCTGAAGGAATTTCCTTATGTAAGCATTGGTTGGAACAGGATGATTTTCCACGCGATGGAATTCTTTTGCTTCATCTTGAACGCAAACGAAAAGAATTCTGGAATACAAACCAAGTATGTGTCTATCACCAGCTATATGAATTCGAAACAAAGAATACTGATCAATGGATTCGGGGATGTACCTGGAAAGGCGAAAGTGAAACTTCAGAATGGATCAGTCTGATTGAATCAGTCGATTCAAAACCACTGGAATGCATTGCCAAACACTTTGGAGCAGCCATTGTGTCTCCGGATGAGCCATTGCGTCTTGAGGAACTCAAGATTCCCAAACCCTGGGGACATGAAGGATGGTATACCGGGGTGGAAAAACGTGGAGTGGCATCCGTTTTTGATCATTTTGGTTGCACGGAATTACCTTATGCTCTTGGGCTGTTCCCAGAACAACTGCTCAACGGGCACGATAAAAAATTAATCCTCCTGAAAACCCTGAATCCTCTATCAGAAGCGGTAATGGGTGATCTCTATCTGGAGATGCATGAAAAAAAATGGGAAGTTTATGTCGTCACCGCTCTTGATCCAGAAGCATGGCCTTCAGGAACGGGAAGGATATTGGCAGGTCTGAATTCGAAAGTGAAGGATCGTTACCATGATCGTTTTGGAGCGTCTTGGAGGGAACCTTTACTTTTGGATTTTCAGGAGCAAATCCAGGAATATGAAATCACCCGTAGAAAAATGGATCAGTTGCTCGATCAATTGAAGGAGCAGCTGGGAATTTCAGGGGAGGAAGAGATCACCCCTCAGCAGTTGGCTGATCTGGAAAACAAACTTCCCCAGGAATTGAGAAAGGAAGAGGCTCTTCTCAGGGAAAAGGCATATTCTTTCATCGGCAGTGTCCCTGTCAAGGTCGGAGATGTGGTGACTTTTCCGGCCATGCAAATACATTCTCTTCAGCATGGGATTCGTGTGATCGAGTTCCAGACTCCCCATTACGAAAGACTGATTGTCATGTTTGCCCAGAAGGTGTTGACCCAGGACCACTGGGACACGGAACGTGCAATAAGACTCCTCAACACTGAGCCCTACCAGTTGCCTGAACCCGTATCATTGATTAAAGAAAATGGATTTATTGAAGAGAGGATTGTTGATTTTCCGGATTTTACTGTAGAACGGATTCAAATGGTGAAAACAATTTCCAAGGAATTCTGTTGTGAGGGGAACTACCATCTCCTCATATGCGTATCTGGAGTGGCACACCTGGAAAGTGAATCTGGGAAAATAAATGAGCTGTTGCCTGGACCAGCGTTTTTATTAGCAGCAGGAACTCGCTCCTATCGGATTTCCAACAAAGTTTCAGAAACACTGATTTTCCTGCGTGCCGTTCCTGTGAAAAATACCATGGGTGCTCAGGATTGAATGCCTCATAAATAAGAGCATGCTTCGATATTTTATAGAGATGCTTCGTGATCGTTGAAGTTGCTCTAAACCTGCCCCTTCAAAAAACCTTCGATTATTCCTGGCCTGAAGAACTGGATCTGGATCCTGTTCCGGGTTTAAGGGTACTGGTCCCTTTTTCTCGTCGTAAGATGGGAGGAGTCATCACGTCCGTAAAAAACCATTCAGATTTCAGTCCGCTTAGGAAAGTGGAGAAGCTTATAGAAGATACGCCTTCTATGACGGAGGAAATTCTGGAATTGAGCCGTTGGGTGGCATCCTATTATTTCTGCAGTTGGGGAGAAGTATTGAACGGGACACTTCCTGGAGGAATGGGATTGTTACTTCGCTTGGAAATTATCAATAAAAGCAACTTCCTTCCTGGAATCGAACGGCTTGGGAAGCCCTTTCAAGAGATCGTAAAAAATAAAACCCGTTGGACTGAAGAAGAATGGAATCGTAAAACACCTGGAACTGAGGAAAGAAAACAGCTTGCTGAGTGGCTTCAAAAAGGGCTGCTGGAAAAAGTTCAGATATTTGCTGGGCAACGAAGCCGTCCAAAAATGGAGCGTTGGGTTCGTTTCCTGAAATCTGATGAATCAAATAGATCTGTAAGGAAAAAAACCAAAAAAATCCAAATCCTCGATAGATTAGCCAAAAACAATGAATGCTCCTGGGAGGAAATTCGGAACACGGTACCTAATCCAGCACAAGCACTGAAAAACCTTGAAAAAGAAGGATGTGTCCAGATTTTTGAAAAAAGGGTCTTCCGTCGTTTTTTGGAAGATCGGATGCCCCCAATCGAATCTTTTCAGCAACTTAAGGAGGACCAGCAAAATGTTTTTCAGGAAGTGGGGAAAAACCTTCAGGAAGAAAAATATAAAACATATCTTTTGGAAGGGGTGACTGGGAGTGGAAAGACTGAAGTCTATCTTCACGCCGTTCGTTTGACCCAGGAATTAGGGAAAAGCAGTCTAGTACTGGTCCCAGAGATTTCTTTAACCCCTTTACTGGTCAATCGTTTTCGATCCCGATTCGGAGACGCTGTTGCCGTGCTTCATAGCGGGATGGATGATGGTGAAAGATATGATGAGTGGTCTCGTGTACGAAACGGTTTGTCTTCCATCGTCGTTGGAGCAAGGAGTGCGGTTTTTGCCCCCTTGAAAAATCTCGGGTTGGTGATTGTCGATGAGGAACATGATGTCTCCTACAAGCAGGGGGAAACCCCACGTTATCATGCTCGTGATGTGGCCGTCTATCGAGGCTTTAAGGCAAAGGCAACGGTCCTCCTGGGAAGCGCCACCCCATCCCTGGAATCTTCTTACAATGTCCAACTGGGGAAGTATCACCCACTTTATTTAAAAAAAAGGATTTTTCAGCCGACCCTTCCTGAGGTGCGCTTGATCAATTTAAAACACTGTGATCGTCAAAAAGGAAGTCCCTTTTTTTCCATAGAACTATTGGATGCGATACGACAGAGGCTTCTCAAAAAGGAACAGACCCTCATCTTCTTAAACCGAAGAGGTTTTGCACCCTTGATGATCTGTGGAGAATGCAATGAAACTCATACTTGCCCGAATTGTAGTTTAAGTCTCGTCTTTCATCAGGCAGTCGGAGGTTTGAAGTGTCACCATTGTGATTATTTTTTGATAACTCCCCAAAAATGTCCCGCCTGTGATTCTTCTGAATCTCCTAAAATTGTGGGTAGTGGAACCGAACAGATTGAAACGGAACTGAAAAATATTTACCCAAATGCAGAAGTCCTGCGCATGGACCGTGATAGTCTTCATGGAAAACATGCTTTGTCCAAAATGCAACGCCGGATTCATGATCAGGAAGTGGATATTGTGGTAGGAACTCAGTTGATCACTAAAGGGCATGACTTTCCCAACGTGACACTGGTGGGGGTCATCCTCGCAGATCTCTCCCTGAATCTTCCTGATTTCAGATCGGGTGAGCGAACGTTTCAACTGTTGACCCAGGTGGCGGGACGTGCGGGACGTGCAGAAAAACCAGGTGAAGTGTTGATTCAAACCTATAATCCGAAGCACCACAGCCTGCAATGTGCGAAAGATCACGATACTCTCAGATATCTGGAAATTGAGCTCAAACAACGCAATCTTCTTAAGATTCCACCTTTTTTGAGCATGGTGCTGATCCTCTGCAGTAGTCCGTCTGAAAAGCGTGCTGAAACGTTGGCATTTTCTGTCAGGAACAGATTCAAAAAACTGCCTCCATCTTTAACCGTGATTGGGCCCGTTGAATCTCCTTTGAAAAAACTGAGAAATCGCTACCGTTGGCAGGTCCTGATCAAGGCTCCCGATGCTTCAATGCTTAAATGTCAACTCAATCGGTTAATGAAGGAACCCTTGAAATTACAAAAAGATGAGTTGCTTCAGATCGATATTGATCCTCATCATCTAATATAAAAAATTTTCCCCTGAGTTCTTGAGGGAAGGTCTTCATCATCCATATTGAAATTTATTCAACCCATTTAAATTGCTTGACCTAAAAAAGTTGGTTTGCTAAAAACCGATTAAATTATCTTTAAGAAATTCATCCCCATTGCAAACTATGACTCCTCCGAATTCTTCAAAATATGTCATCATCGGTGCTGGCATCCATGGCCTGAGCACCGCTTACCATCTTGCCCTAGAACTGAAAAAAAGAAGGCTTGGAGGAGGCGAAAATGTTCTTGTTATTGACAAAACTGGCATTGGATCAGGTGCTTCAGGAATTGCATGCGGAGTGGTGCGAAATAATTATTTCCAGCCAGCGATGCGGGAACTGATGGCACATAGTGTTGAGGTTTGGGAAAGTGATCCTGATGCCTATAGCTTTAATCCTGTGGGATATATGCAAATCAGTCCAGAAGTGATGAGGAGTGATGTAGGAACAATCTATGAACAACAAACAGCGATTGGCTACCCTTCCACGTTCATTGAAGGCGCTTCGGACTCAATGAAATATATGCGAGGGCTCTTTGATGATTGGCAGGCAAAGGGGATTACCTCTGTTTTACATGAGAAAAAAGGGGGATACTCCAACAATATGAAATGCATGCAGGGACTTGCAGGAAAAGCTGAGAATGAAGGAGTACAAATCCTTGGAAACACCGAGGTTCATGACTTTGAGTATTCTGGAAATTCAATATCTGCAGTGGTAACCAATCGCGGAGTCATTCAAACAGATTACGTGGTCATTGGGGCTGGTCCTTGGGTCAATACATTTTGGAAAATTCTGGATCTTCCTCAAAGCATCAATGTAAAGGATGGAGATAAGATTCATGAACATATCCCCATGTGGCGTTATTACTGCCTTCAGGAAGGGACTTTGGGCGTGGACCCTAAAATGATGACAACCAATGATGGAAAAATGCCACCGGTTATCCACGTTGACACAGATGCAGGTCTTTTTTCCGATATTGATGGCACTCTGGTTACCGATAAAATGTGGGGAATCTATTACAAACCAGACTTCAGTTTCAATGGTGTACAGGGAGGAGCCGCTCCATACGATGTAGATGGAACAGATGAGAATTTTTCGGTGGATCCCTACGGGTCTGAATCACCTGATTTTGTCGTGGGTGAAGAATTCATCAATATGTGGTGTTCTGCACTTGCTTTCTGCCAAAAAAGATTTGAAGACAAACGTCATCTATACAAAAAACAACACGCCTCCGGTGGATTAGGCGCTTTGGCTCCTGATAGTTTCCCAGTATTTGATGTCTACCGTGATAATTGTTCCATCATTGCTGATTCAAATCATGGTTACAAAATGATAGGGGTGGGGAAACTGATAGCTGCTCAAATCATGGGAGAAAAGAGCAAATTGCTTGAACCTTTTCGTTTTGCAAGGTTTGAAGAAGGTGACTTGCACCCGGTATCGAACAGCCCTTTTCCTTGGAGTTGATTTTCATGGAGAAAACCATGAAAACGGCATCTTCAGGCATTGAAATTCAGGAAAACGAGATTTCTTTCAGAAACAGGGATTATTTTCTTGGTTGGCAATGTCGAGTCCGTGAACAGATCATGCGCAGGGAAAATGGTCGGCCGACCAAAGGGATCAGACCTAAAGTTCTTCTTGGAGATCCAGAAAAAGAAATTGCAGAGATTATCCTTCTGCTTTTCCCTAGAAAACCCAAAGAAAGCACCATGCAATTTCATTACATGATAAAGCGGACTCATGATCCTCAAATACGATTTTCAAAAGCTGTACAATGGCTTTCTTCAAGCTTTTATCAGCATCCTGAAGAATTTGGAGGAGTATTAACGGCTTTGTTTGCCAAAGATTCGAATCTGTTTGAAAAAATCAAAATAAGGAAAGAATGTGTTCTTGTGTTTGATTATCAACAGCAGAGATTTAAATTTGCTTGCGTTGTTAATGAAGTAAGTCGGGACACTCCAGAATATCAATTCACCTTTTGGCATAATAAGCTCTTCAATTCATTATTACCTACCAATGCCAGGGTTTTGGCATTTCATCCTGATTGGAAAAATCTGGAAGCCAGTCCTGAAGTTTCTCTCGCAAATTAGATTGGGAATCAAAACTAATGAATCTTTTGAGGGGGATGTCCCCCATCGGTTGCAATGGGGGAGATAAAGATTTCAAGTAGAGGGGGCTATAATTTACCGTAAGTTTCTTTGAGTTGGACCATTGGGTGGCGTTTGGACATTTGGAACTTGATCAGCAGTTCTCTCGCAATCATATCACGATCCTGTTGATTGTCAGGAAGCTCTACCTTTTCAGGAACCGTCACCCAACCGTTAATGTTCCGGTCAAAGACAGCTGCACGATCCTCTTCGTAACCCATGTGGACGTCTTCCAACCAATTAAGGTCCTTCCAATCCATAATCTCAATATACTTCTTGAGAAAAGGAGTGAGCCTTTCATAATTTGGCAGCAGGTTGACATCATATCGATAACCAATGTGCTGCCCGATTTCCTTTTCTCGGTCACTTCCAAGATCTTCTGGTATCAGTGAATCCTTTTCTGGCATAAGTTCTCTCCTTAATATCGTGTCATGTCGGGACGACCGACAGTGTGTTGGGATCCTGCCAGTGGAACCATCGCCAATGCTGAGGCTTCCATGGTGAGGGCAGCAAGATCTTCTGGTTCAAGGGAATGGACATTTGTTTTCCCACAGGCTCTGGCCATCATCTGACATTCTATAGCTAGGCAATGAAGGAAATTGTAGACCCGCTCGGCAGCCTTATCCGGATTGAGCCTTTTTCTTAGTTCTGGATCCTGAGTGGCAACCCCAACCGGACATCGTCCTGTATGGCAGTGATAGCAGTATCCTGCTTCGACTCCCATTTCTTCTTCATAGTTTGCTTCAGGGATGTCTTTATTACAGTTCAGTGCCATCATTGAGGAATGTCCTATGGCTACTGCATCAGCACCCAGAGCCAATGCCTTGGCAACATCTCCACCATTGCGAATACCGCCTGCATAAACGAGAGAAATTTCATCCCCCTTGCCTAAATCATCTAGGGCTTTACGTGCTTGGCGAATCGCTGCAATACCAGGAACACCGGTTTCTTCAGTTGCCAGGTGGGGGCCTGCACCAGTGCCTCCTTCCATACCATCGATGTATATGCTGTCAGGGCCAGTTTTAATGGCCATTCGCACATCATCGTAGACTCGGGCTGCTCCTAACTTGAGTTGGATTGGAATTTCACCATTGGTGGCTTCTCGGATTTCATCAATCTTCAGAGCCAGGTCATCCGGACCAAGCCAATCAGGGTGTCTGGCGGGAGAACGTTGGTCGATCCCTGCGGGGAGAGATCTCATTTCGGCAACTTGGTCGGTCACTTTTTGTCCCATCAGATGTCCTCCCAAACCTACTTTGCAACCCTGACCTATGAAGAACTCACATCCATCGGCAAGGCGAAGGTGATGTGGGTTGAATCCGTAACGGGATTGGATGCACTGATAAAGCCATTTTGAGGAATATCGTCTTTCATCAGGGATCATCCCTCCTTCACCAGAACAGGTTGCTGTACCTGCCATTGTCGCTCCTCTTGCCAGTGCTGTTTTGGCTTCATAACTTAAAGCACCAAAACTCATTCCGGTGATGTAAATTGGAATGTCAAGTTCAAGAGGGCGTTTGGCTTTTGGACCAATTACGGTTTTTGTTTCACATTTTTCACGATACCCTTCAATCACGAATCGTGTCAGGGTCCCTGGCATGAAGGTCAAGTCATCCCAGGTTGGAATCTTTTTGAAGAGGGAGAAGCCCCGCATTCGATATCGTCCAAGCTCAGATTTGATATGAATGTCGTCAATCACCTCAGGTTTGAAGATGAAACTTTCTCCTAAAACGGATTTATTTTTTCTGGCCATGTTCTATTCAGTAGAATGATTAAAGAACGATTTTCTTTTCAGAGGGTTCCAGGTTGTCGTAGTTCCAAAGCTGTCGTCCTGCAACGATTTTTTTCATGTTAGCAGCTCCATTGGAAGCTTCGAGCCCATAAAGCTCTAATTTCCTCTCGATCCATGCTGCGTCGAGGTCAGACAATTCCCCAGGGACGGCATCGACTCCAAGGGATTCGATTTCTCCTCCAACAAAGATGGTTCCATCATACATTGAATCTCCCAGGTTTTTTCCTGCATCACCGAGCACGATCATTCTTCCCCGCTGCATCATGAATCCAGAAAAAGCTCCTGTTCTACCTCCCACGATGATGGTACCACCTTTCTGGTCGATTCCAGTTCTTGAACCAACATCACCTTTGCAGACAAGATCTCCTCCACGAATAGCGGCCCCAAAAGTGGAACCTGCATTGTTTTCGATGACGACGGTTCCGGACATCATGTTTTCAGCACATGACCAACCAACGCGTCCTGAAATACGAACATTGGGTCCGTCGATCAAACCTACGCCGAAATAGCCCAGGCTTCCCTCGAAATCTAAATTTAGACGATTGAGGATCCCTACCCCAAGGGAGTGTTTGGCAGAAGGATTTTTGACTACAATGTGTCCATGCCCCCGCTGCATCAATTCACGGATTTTCTTATTTATCGCAGATATTTCCATTTCGGCTGCATCGAATTCTGCACGGTTTCCTAAATCCACTTCATAGGCATAGGGATAAAGGAAATTCTCTTCTTCTTCAGAAGAAAAGAACACTTGCTGAGTTCTGCCACGGAGCTGTTCTGAATGAAGCCCCTGATCGAATGAATTTTGTTCTAGCGTTGCCATACCCTCACTTCTCCTTCATAGGGGTCAAAGGTTTTGATTTCATGGGGGAAGATGCTTCGGATGGCAACCTCTTCAGAGGCAAGTGCCACGAATTCATCACTTTCATAAAGGACCATGGGTTTGGCGGCCATCACATCCTTCGCCATTCCAAGTTGGTCCGAAGTTGCTACGACGTAGGTGAAAACACCGTCAAGTTCATCTAAGGATGCCTCCATAGCAGGCTGTAGATCAATACCCTGGTCTATTTTATCTGCCAAATAGACCGCAATCAGTTCCGAGTCACAATTGGACATAAAACGATGTCCACGGTGCTCGAGGGTGCGTCTCCAATTCCAGTAATTAGTCAGTTGTCCATTGTGAACAACGGCAATGTCTTTGAAGGGATACGCCCAGTAGGGATGAGCGGACCGGATATCCACATCGGATTCAGTGGCCATCCTTGTGTGACCTATGGCATGACTACCAACAAATCCTCCTAGGTCATATTGTCCCGAAACAACGTTTGCATCACCAAGATCTTTGACAAGTTCTAAAGCTGTTCCAAGAGAGAGGATCTCGGCATCTTCAATGTCTTCAATATAATCTGCTAGCCGACGTATATCTCCTGAATGATTGAGAGTGTATCTGAAAGCGTATTCAGTCACGCTCTCCTGATTCAGGATGGTTGCATCTATTTCCTTCAAACGGGAATCTACGGAAGCTTTTCGATCTTTGATTTGCTGATGTATTTCAAAACCGGAATTCAAATCTTCCTGTTCTGCTACTTTGAAACGCATCACCATTTGATTTTGAGAAGGCATTCCGTACATAGCAAAACCGGTCGAGTCTGGTCCACGGTGTTTGAGGGACTGAAGCATCGAAGTCATTTCTTCTCCAATGCCTCCAGGTTTTCCCCGATGAATGATTCCTGCTATACCGCACATTTTAACTTTATATTTAAGGTTATTCTTAAAGCCATCTATAGATGGCGCATGAATATAAAATGATCAGGGGAGGCAGTCCAGATAGGTTTCTAAATCCCAGTCCGTCACAGTGTGCATGAACCTTTCCCATTCATCATTCTTGTACCACTGGAAAACTTTGTACATTTCATCCGGCATCGAAGATTTAATCACCTCATCATTTGCCAATCGTTCAAGTGCGTCTCCGAGGGTCATCGGAAGCTTCTTGACCTGTTTCCCTTCTTCCATGGCCTGGTAGATATTTCGATTTTCAGGTTGCCCTGGATCGATATTATTGTCGATTCCGTCTTCGAAAGATTTCAGCAGAGCTCCTCCCATCAGGTAGGGATTGACCATCGAATCCACTGCACGGTATTCAAATCTTCCAGGGGCAGATATGCGAAGTCCTGTCGTTCTATTTTGGAAGCCCCAGTCCGCAAAAACAGGTGCCCAAAATCCTGTATCCCAGAGACGACGATAGGAATTCACCGTGGAACATCCAATTGCGGTCAGTGCTCCAAGATGTTTGACGATTCCACCAACGCATTGAAGTCCAATCTTTCCAGGAAGTTGAAGATCGTCCGTGTCAGGCATAAATGTGTTCTCACCCCCGGTTCGATAGGTGAAGACTCCCTCCATCCCTGGAAGAGTGTCGTTATGAAGTTTATTAATTCCTTCCTCGCCTCCCTTCCAAAGGGAGATGTTCGTATGACATCCTGATGCTGAGACCCCCATGAAGGGTTTGGTCATGAAACAGGCGATCAGGTTGTTTTCTCGAGCAACCTGAGCACAAATTTGTCTGTAGGTTGAGAGGCGGTCTGCATTTCGAACAACATCATCAAATGTCCAGTTCAACTCCAGTTGGCCTGGAGCATCTTCATGATCTCCCTGAATCATATCCAGCCCCATGGCATGGCAGTATTCGATGACCTTCATGAAAACAGGACGGAGTGATTCAAACTGATCGATGTGGTAGCAATAAGGGTTTGAGAAACCACCATCGGGCTTACCATCCTCACCACGTTTCAACCACATCATTTCTGGTTCGGTCCCCACCCTGAAATCAAGATTGTATTTGTCCTTAAATTGTTTGTGAAATCGTTTGAGATTGCCTCGACAATCAGCCGTCAAGGCGGCTCCAGGATTCACCCGTTCTTCACGGTTTCTAAAACAGACGCAGAAAACACGTGCGACTCTTTTGTCCCAAGGGAGTTGACAGAAAGTCTCAGGATCTGGAATCCCTACCAATTCCATGGCTTCAGGTCCATATCCGATATAATCACCATGACGGTCAATGAATAGGTTGGCAGTAGAACCGTATACAAGTTGGAAACCTTTCGTTGCGGTACGCTCCCAATGATCTGCTGGAATTCCTTTGCCTACGATACGTCCGGTCACGGAAATGAATTGATAGTAGATGTACGTGATGCCCAGTTCATTGATTTTCGAACGGACCTGTTTGATCAGTTCATCACGTCCTTCCTGAGTCACATATTGTTCTAAGTCTGTCATAGCATTCCTCTAATCGTTGAAACCGGCTTCAAGCAGGGTTGCCGGCAGAATCTAAGATTTGAATAAGTCCAGGACATATTCAAATCTTGTTGCCCTAATGGGTTTTGGATTATCCCTGAAATCCATGATTGTAAAATGATAAATATGCTTCACGAACGCACCCTGGTTTTTTCAGGATCATAAAATGGAAAGGGAACAACGTATGCTGGAATCCGTTTCTGGTGGCCGTCCAATTTCCCAACTTCCACCTCGGTACCGATTTCCGAATAAGCGACATCCATTCGGCAAAGCGCAATGTTTTTCCTAAGAATGGGAGAAAGTATCCCACTGGTGATGATCCCAACCTGTGCGCGTCCTGCACGGACGCAGTCGCCATGAGAACCTGGTTCATTTCCTTGTAACTCAAGGCCTACGAGTTTTCGTTGAGGATTTGTTTTTCGATTAATGAGGGTTTGTTTTGCAACAAAATCATCTTCTTTTGTTTTCAAAGGGACCGTGAAACCGATACCAGCTTCAAAGGGGTCCGTCTGATCGCAGAATTCATAGCCCGCAAATACCAGACCAGCTTCGATTCGAACCATGTC
>Ga0066853_10000259_pt1 | contig 19763 bp, 12 predicted proteins | sample ETNtaG_28_FD_67284 | JGI IMG/M metagenome (GOLD analysis project Ga0066853, IMG submission 67284) | Marine microbial and viral communities from oxygen minimum zone, Eastern Pacific Ocean - ETNP201406SV61 | ecosystem: Environmental > Aquatic > Marine > Oceanic | place: Pacific Ocean: Eastern...
CCATGGTGACGATGTAGTCTCCCTTGGCAATCTCAAATCCGGTTCGATAGGCTCTTCCGTACCCCTTACGCGGCTCAATATGGACGCGGGCACCTTTCTCGAGTGCTATTTCTCTGGTTCTATCTTTTGATTGACCATCAACGATGAGAATCTCTAGATTCTCACACCAATCCTTTGGAATTGAATCGATGGTCAAGCCAACAGCAGCCTCCTCTTCATATGTCGGCAGTATGACTGTGACCGAAATCGGGAGCGGGTCTGTCATGGATAACGTTGCCACCGACCCAGCAGGAGTCTTTCAAACCTCCCGATTGACGGTTTTACCTTTCGGCGGAAGTAGAAACACTTCTGTCCGCTCTAGCCAATCGTTGAAATCAAGTTCCACCTCGCAGATGTTGATTGAGATGCACGTCGCGCTGGTCTCAGGTGAATATCCACCCCGCTGGGGAGGTATTGGCTCAGTCTCTTTCCATCTTGCTGCAAGCCTTGCTCGCCGAGGGCATCAAGTGACTGTGATAACCCGAAAGAACAGAGGCAAGAGAGCACCACGCCAAGAAGGCGTGAATGTCATCGAAGTAGGATGGGCGCCCATTCCCATGCAATTCACCCGTTCGTATGGAAAAAAGGCGCTGAAGGCACTGAAAACACTGCATAGACAACAACGCGTGGATGTTATCCATCTATTATTGCCACTCATTTCCTGGACCCGTAAACAATACAAGACAATGATTCGAGATGTTGCACCCATCGTTTCCACATTGAATGGCTCATGGCTAGGAGAACGCGAAGGAATGAAACTTGCAGCCAAACATAGAGAAGCAGCGACGTGGAAGAATCCGAATGATCTAGCCATTTTGTTGAGTGGGGGTTGGTTCTCTAGATTCGAACGTTCAGGAATATTGGAGAGCAATCTCTGTGTCGCAATATCCGAGTCCACCAAGAGTGAGTTTCTTTCTCGATATCGACCACCGGTTGACTGGCGATGTGAAGTGGTGCGATGGGGAGTCGACGAGAAGGTTCTCCATCCCCTTGACAGAGATAACGAAGAAATGCAACTTCGGCATGAAGAAACCCGTAAACAATATGATTCAGCGGATGAAGCCGCACTATCTGCAGAACCGGATACAGATACGCCCTTATTGCTTGCAGTTGGTCGTTTAGTCGCGAGAAAAGGATATCGTTTGCTACTGAGAACCATGCCTGAAATCCTCGAGAAGAATCCAAATGCAAAATTGGTCATTGTTGGTAGAGGGCATATGCGAAAGACATTGTTGAAACAAGCAAAAAATCTCGGAATCGAGAAATCTGTCTACATCGAATCCAGCCTCTCTTTCGAAGAATTGGCGCAACTCTACAGAAGCGCTGATCTGGTAATATATCCCTCATATTATGAGGGTCAGGGATTGATTCCATTGGAAGCCATGGCCAGTGGAACCGCAGTCGTCACAGTCAATAACGGTCCATTGCCAGAAATGGTTGATTCAAGCGTGGGTTCTCTGTTCATACTCGGGGACTCCAAAGACTTGGCTGTGAAGGTGAATGATGAATTGGCTAATCCGCAACAAAGGCGTGTCAAAGGATTGGCCGGAAGGGACAAGATTCTCGACATGTACACCTATGACCACAATGCCACGGCATATGAAAAACTGTATGAAGAAGCAAGAGTCTCATGAGCCATTGAGATGAAACCGGATTCGCTGTGCTAGAGATGGACCGATTCCTGGAACCTTCTGCAGTTGCGAAGTGCTGGCGTGTTCAATTCCCTTACGACCTCCGAAATGACGCAACAATGCTTGTAATTTCTTGGCTCCAAGACCTTCTATCTCCTCCAACGGATCTTTCAGAGTACGCTTACCTCGACGTTTTCTGTGATATGAATTGACAAAACGATGTGCTTCGTCTCGAGCATGTACGATGACCCTCCCCATTCTGTCAAGAACAAGTGGCTCCGCACCACGCCGATGCAGCGTCTCCTCCCTTTTTGCCAGCGCAGCCAATTGAAAACGATCTACAACCCCATGCTCATTCAACATCTCCTCAATGGTTTTCAGGTGAATCTCACCACCATCAAGAATCAATAGATCCGGCCAGTCATCCTGCTTCTTCAACCAACGTTCGACAACTTCTCGCATCATTCGAAGGTCATCTTTGACGTCCTGTTTGACGATGTAGGTTCGATACTCTTTCTTGCTCGGTCTTCCGTTTCGGAACACGACGCAGGCCCCTACCTTCTCGTCCCCCTGCAATTGAGCCATGTCGAAACAGACGATATGATTCAGGTTCTCCATTCCGAGCAATCGGGCTCCATCATCGGCGGCACGCTTCTCTAGACTGCCGGATTGTTTTCTACCCTGCCTTTCAATCTGCACCTCTGCATTCTGATCCGCCAATTTACGCAAAGTAGCCAAATCACCCCGATGCGGCACTCTGACCTCCACAGGACCCCCTCGCCTCTCCTCCAGCCACGCTGAAACAGAATCGACAAGAGGGGTAGGAGACAGAATCAAGCGAGGGGGGGTGCGTTCAGCATAATGCTCAGATATGAATCGGGACACAGTTTGACCGATATCATCTCGATGGATCATCACCCATGATTCCTGAGATTGAATGATTCCATCTTTGGCCTGCATGACAACCACCATCGATAAATCGCCCCTACTGGCAAAACCAAGTGCGTCGCAATCGCGATAGAAACGGCTGCTGATAACCTGCTGTGAAAGGGTCTTCTGAACCGCAGCAACAAGGTCCCTAACCTTACCTGCTTCTTCAAATTGCATCGAATCCGAAAGTCCCTGCATCTCGACCACCAATTCGCTCAACAACTCTTGTGCATCTCCATCGAGTACTTTGGCTGCAGCCTCAACCCTTGACTGATATCCAATATTGTCAATGCAAGGGGCTGCACAAAGACCGATATGCATCGATAAACATCCTTGAGGAAGTAACTCCTTGCAATCTCTGATTCCAAATTGTCGACGAAACAACTGCAACATCCTCTTGGTTGCACCTGCATCTGGAAATGGACCCCATCGACGGCCACTGGCAGGTGGATTTCGAGTGTACATCATCCGAGGAGAATCGCCCTCGGTCAAAACCAAGAATGGGAATGATTTGTCATCTTTGAGCATCGAATTGTAGCGAGGTTTGTGTTCGCGTATCAATTGCCTCTCAAGGACCAACGCTTCGCTTGGATTGTTGGTTACTATGTACGATACCTCATCTGCTCCCTTCACCAATTCTGGAATCATCAACCTATCTGGATTTATTGAGAAATAGGAGCGAACTCGGGATTTCAGGTCCGTTGCCTTGCCGACATACAATACTCGTCCATCCACTGTCTTGAACAGATATACTCCCGGAGAACGCGGAAGGTCGATGCTGTTTACAGAGACTGGCACAACCGCACGGGAAAGGTGAACCACAAAGAACCATGCCACTACAGGATGTTCATGCTCAGCGCATCTCAGGGCAGAGTACTTCGTTGGCTGGGAAGGTTCTCATCGAGTCTTTCAGAGGCGTGGGATGTTCCGAGAGAGATTTCTCTTCCGGGAATATCCGAAGCAATGGGCGTGGTGAGATCAGCATTGCATGCACCGATCAACACTTTGCTGGAAGAAGACCTGATCATCTGCAGATTGGCACATGTCATAGGGGGGGGTTCTCGTCGCAGAAACGTCTACCATTTGACTGAATTTGGGAGAAAAGCACTGGAAGAACTTCCTGATACTTTCGAGGAGAGTTCGCAGCGCAGGGGTTCACTCAAAGGCGAATATCCCGAAGCTACTGAACTCAAGGGTCGTGATGAACTGATTCAAAAAATCCTTGATTCAGGAAGTGACTCATTCACAGTGGTTGGAATTGCAGGTATTGGCAAGACTGTTCTGGCAAGGGAAATATCTCAACGCTTGGCTAAACAGAAGATCAACAGTAGATGGGCCAGAGCAACCACATTCGACGATGCAAACAGCCTTGCACAGCGTATGATGGAAGGGGCCGAAGTTCCTGAGGAGCCAACCGCATTGGCATCATGGTTGAGTGACCGGTGCAAAGGAGACTTACTGGTCATAGACGATTTACAAGACCTGCATGCTAGGCATCTTGAAGGCGTCAAGAAGATGATTGAGACTTTACAATCCAACGAACAGAGAATGATGTTGATCTCCCGAGCACCATCAATGATTGAGATTGGTGAAGTGTTCAGCATCGAAGAGGTGAATGATGAAGCAGCGATGGAAATCCTCGGTGGAGAAATCGATGAAGAAACGGCATTGAAGGCGATTGAACACCTTGGCGGACATCCGCTTGCATTGCATATGTGGAATCCAGAACAACCTCTTGCTGGAGCTCATATCAGAAGATATGTGGAACAGACTGTACTGACATGTATTCCTGAAGAGTCAATGCCCACTCTTGATGAGGTTGCAGTGCTACCCGCACCGGTCGAACTCAAGCATCTGTCGACAACCGAAGGAGTCGATATCCTAGATGACCATGCACTGTTGCGATGGTCTCACGACCAAAGAGTAGAACTTCAGCATCTGGTAAGGAATGTCAGAAGAGAGACATGGAACGAAGAAGAATCTCTTGCCATCCATTCCAGAGCGGCTGACAACTGGTCCACTGTCTCCGGAGAACAGGCCAGGCTCATCGAATTGCACATGAGAAATAATGCGCTTGAAGCTAACATTACCGAATACTTGGACATCCATGTAGACTCCTTGTTGTTGTTTGATAGCGCTGCTGTGGCAACATTGGTTGATGATGCATGCCAAAGATGGCCAGATGCTATGCAATTGAAGTCGATAGCAGTACATACTGCACTTGAGAGAGGAGAAGCCGAACATGCAGCAAAAGAATTAGCAATGATGATTGATGCTCCGCTCGAACTATTAGCAAGGGTCGCAAGGCAGAAAGGTCTGCTCGATGAAGCCGAGAAACATATTCTAGAAGCAATTGATAGGGCGACTGGATTGGATAAAGTCAAACTGCAGATATCAGAAGCAACCCGATTATTGGAAGACTCTCTGCCCGATGATGATGACCCAGTTCCGAGCCAAGATGCTGAGAAATTGATCAATTCCATCAGCCTTACCGACTTGGACACCGAGGAAAGAAAACGTGCTCTAGTCGCAATAGCCTCACTCAATCATTGGATTGCATTGAACCGCAACGATGCTGATTCTGCAGCACAAGTCAGAAAAGGTCTGGAAAACATCGCTGGAGATGATGACCCAATAGTCAGTGATCTTGCTTGTCGAGCAAATATCCACTTTGAGGGTGAGACTTCATTCTCCTCTGACAACCCGCTTAGAAATTTATCACTCAGACTGATGACTCTTCACAACCTTGAGGATGAAGAGAAAATAGCAGCTCTAGATGGTCTTGAATTGCAAGACATCAGTACCTCAAGATTGGGACGTAGATTAGCCGCTATGGTCTGGTGCTGGCGGGGAATGCTACTCAAGGATGAACGACTCTCCTGCTGGAGAGAAGCAATTCATCTGTTCACCAGCGCAGAATGCCCCAAGGCCTCTAAAGCACTCACATTGAGGATGCATTCCTTGCTCAGGTGAATATCAGAAAACCTGACTCCACAGAAAGGCTGAATCTGAGGTTGTTTCGTTGCTCATTTATTCCAAGAGGCATCGTTGAAGAAATCGTCGCCGCCTCCAAGGTCGCCTCCGAATCCTGCACCTGGGGCAGGCGGCGCACCTGCTTCACCGGCCTCATCTCCCCAACCGCCCATTGCGGCGAATTGACGTTCAGAAATCTTTGAACGATTCTTGTTGGCAAATTCATCCTCAAGGCGATCCAATTTCTTGGCACGCTTGCGCTTCCTTCGCCTCCACATCAAAGCCATGAAACCAAGGCTAACTCCTCCATATCCCCACATCTCCTGCATCAAAAATGCCCAACCGATGACGAAAGATATCGACAGTGTATCGGTCTGACCAGATTCTGGCATCGTATAGGAGACCTTCTGACGGCCATCGCTGTCAATTATGGTGCTGCGACCATTTGAAGATTCAAAGGTCCCGAATTCTAGACCTGCGGGTAGAATCAACGAGAAGGTCATCGCAGGAATGATATCGACCGCTTCTTCACCAAAATCTGCTCCTTCCATATCAAACACAAATGGTTGACCATTATCATCCACCACAAAACCACTACTGTCGGTCTTCACATTGGCAGCAATTCCATTTTCACCCAAGATTCCTGACAAAGATTCGATGAAAGGAATCATTGGAGAACGCATGGATGATGTAGTAATCGACATCTTGCTACCGCCTTCATATGCAACTTTCAAAGTGGTCTGTTTGATTTCAATAGTGAGTTCGATAGGCTTGGAGTCACCTACATTCGTACTCTCTGGAGGTAAAAGGTCTCCAACCTTGCTCACCACTTCTATCTGAGAGAAATCGACTTTGTTTCCAGAATCTTTGGTCATTTCATTACCGGCTTCGTGAATGGCATCTGTCATCACTCCGCCAAGGTTTGCAGCAAAATCCGTGATTCCCTGACGGGTGAACGCCAGATACATATCATCATCCATCAATGGAACCGTGGTATTGTATGGTTCACTCATTCTTCCTCCGATATCGATTATCAGGCGAATCAAATCAGCAGGAACCACTGGCATATCCAAAGTTGCATCTTCATTCGCCAAAGCATCACGTGCATCGTCTGGCAGCCCCATCCTGTACAACTTGAAAGTTGCAGTCCCACTGAAATCCATCTCTGCCTCTTGACTCCATTCATGGAGTGCAAATCTAGAGACATCCAACTCAACCTCAAAAGTAGCACAACTCATCTTGTTGGCCTGACAAACCGTATTTTCTCCATCCAATATTGGATTTCTCCAATCATATGGGTTTGTTCCCGCAATGTCCAGCACCGAATTACTGTCTGTGAATACCACTTCTCCAGTTCCATCAGCAGTATCAACCCAATCTGGTAGTATGAGACGAACCTCGACATTGGTTGGTGGCAAATCTTCTGGAATCATGTCTGTTACGAATCCAGCCCCCATATCAGTCTCAATGGAAAGACCTGCATTCAGAATAGTCTGTAGGTCAGCATTCGTGATTACATCGAGATCAAAGCCCAAGTCATCCAGATCTATGTAAGAACTGGCCATATCGAGCAATGAGAATTGAAATTGATTACTGCTTGACTCCAATAACACAGGGTATGTGCCCGACATTGCGTTCTGCCCTTGCACACAATATCTATCATGGTCGTCGCTAGGTGGGTCCGATTCGCCACATGTGGAGCCTGCTATATGGTGGAAATCAAGACCTCCAACCCCGGCGATGGTTCGCCATTCAGGGGTATCCATCTCAACCTTACCTTCACCGACTATGCCACTGATTCCGTCCGCTATCGCATCTACAGGGAAATTGTCAGTGAAATTACTCATATCCACAAGGCCATTCGCTTCTGCCATCCGAATTCCGTCAGCAGTCACCCAAGGAATACTGGCTCCAGAACTGTTGTCGACCATGCTGATTCCCCATTCCTCCATTGTTGTTGAATCAATATACATCAACTCGATTGAGACATCCAGTGTTGCAGCATCTTCATTTGACATATCCAGAACCACTGAGATATCCACTGCGGTATCATTCACAGTATCGATGGAGACTGGAATCGTTGATGTCGTCCTGCGGGCGATTGACAAGGTCACATCCTCTTCCAATGTGGAATCATTATTGCTGGCAGCGCGATTATCGATTGTCCACCTGCCAACATCATAGGAATATGAACCATCCGAACGAGATTGCAGAGAACCTGGCGCGTTGTCTGTTCCAGTCACAGCACCTATGGTGGCATATGAAGGAGGTTCAATCTCGAAGACATTCTTGTGCCCAACCATCCCGAAGATTGTAAACGGTGTGGAAATCTCAGAACCCATTGTCAACAGACCCTGATAGGAGCGCTCTAGATCCAAATCGGCTGAATCAGCCAACTGGAATTTGGATGTTGCCAAATCAATGGTAGCAGAAATCGAGATACAGATGGGTGGATTGTATGGGTCTTCTGCATATGCCCCTTCGCTGAATGCATCCGTCTCCGCATCATTGGAACAATGGTCTGCAGAACCTAAAGTCCCCCTCTCAAGGTATTCAACATCAAGATTCGCTATATCTCCAAAACCACTGTTCAACAAATCACTGACTGCAGATTCGGTCTGGCTGAGAATCATCTCATCGACAGTCTCGCCACCAGTGACGGATGTTCCAAAGAAGTTGCGTAGGTAATCTGCTGGCAACCCATTTTGCGTGAACTGTTCAGCAGCTGCACTAGGCAACGATGGGAAAAGAGCATTCAGACCACCAACCTTGGAATCGTTGAACTCATGCATAGCCCATTCCATTGTCAAACCTATCTGTGAAGTACTGATCATCTCAAAGGTATAATCACCCTCAATCCATTCTTTAGCTGCTGGGGTTCCATCAGTCGATGGATTGAGCTGATCGCAGGCACCGCCGGTCGCTCCACAAATATCACCAAAAGAAAAATCATCTCTAGCAGAACTGGAAGCTTCCTCATCTACATCCAAAGTCAATACTGCAAACTGCATTGAAATCAATAGAATGATGATTACAATAATTGTCGAACGGCCACTTGTTAGACTCTCGCGCATAGTCTCCCCAAAGGGGAGGACCCACTCCTGCCATATAACAGACTATCCGACGGGGGTACTGCCCGGAGGTGCTGAAAATGGGTTTGAGGCCGGCTTTGATCGTTCCCACACACAGAGCCGATGATGCACGTTCATGGGCACTGGAAAGGGGGCTGTTGGACACTTCTTTCCATCCATTATCACTCGATGGCGAAGTTGCATGGCCCTTGACTGACGCCATTCAATGCGATATTGGCCGAATCGAGAAGATGGAATTCCAGCCTCGAATGGCAATTGATCCTCATACACGTCTTCAACAGGCACTACCGAACATGAAAACTCCTCGCCGCTGGGAGATTCTCGATGATCTGGTGCTCCTACCTCAAGATGCACTATTGGATGGTGATGAATCGACTTGGATTGCAGTAGCACAAGCACTTCACTGCCAAAGAGTGGCTCGTCAGGCAGAGATAGAATCCGGGCCAAAACGTCGAAGCCAAGTGGAGATGCTGCTAGGTAACTATGGATGGGTGAATCATCTTGAGAATGGTGTACGCTACCTCTTCGATGTGACCAAAGTCATGTTCAGCAGCGGAAACATCACTGAAAGAAGAAGGATGGGCAACACCGATTCCGCTGGCGATATTGTAGTCGATATGTTCGCTGGAATCGGTTACTACAGCATCCCTCTACTGGTCAATGCTGGAGTATCATATGTTCATGCATGCGAGATGAATCCAGACAGTATTGAAGGACTGACAAAGGGATTATCAGCCAACAAGGTTGCCGAACGCTGTCGTATTCTACGAGGAGATAATCAAGATACTGCCCCGCTATTGAAAGGTGTGGCTGACCGTGTTCTGCTGGGTCTTCTACCCTCCTCAAAGGAGGCGTGGCCTCTGGCCGTGGAATGCCTGAAAATTGAGGGCGGAGTTATCCATGTGCACATGAATGCAACAGAAGAATCTCTTGAAGATGGAACATTTGTCTCTACAACCGTTGAAGAGTTCGAAACACTGGGTTGTAAAGTCGAAGTTCTCCATCTAGAGGATGTGAAATCTTACTCCCCTCACATCAGACATGTGGTACTTGACCTGAAGGTCACAAAGTTGTGAAACTGGCTACATCGGACCAAGTATCGCCATTGTTGTTATCGCCTACGACTCGGAAATAATAGGTCGTGGAAGTCAATAATCCGCTCAAGGAATGACTCTGATGCCCTACTGAAGAAGAACCTGCATCAGCACAGGTGGTCCATGCGGCTCTACTGGTCCCGCCATCGAAAAGACCCCAACACACACTCAGATTGGTATTGGTGCCATTGTCATATGTATCCCATTCGATATCAGCACTGTTGCTGGAGATATTGTTCGAAGACTCGTTGCGGAATATTGCATCATACTCGTAGACCCAACCTCGAAGCGGATCGTCTACCCATACTGGTAAGTGAGTCAATGAATCCTTGGTCACCTGTGTCAATGGGAATCCCCATGCTTCATGATATGGTGCAAGATTATAGCCGGTGGTCAATGATAATTCAACTACCCAACGATTGAATTCTTCGCTATCTCCACTAGGAGGGTCGCTCATCGTGTAATATGCACTCAGTGCCTCGGTTATCGGACCCCATCCAAATGCTTCCTGGATCTGGATGTGAGTCTCCAAAGCTGTCCATACACTCCAAGATGATATCTGACTACCACTCTGGAAATAACTCTCGGTCCGAGTCTCCCTACTCTGGGTATTCATAGCCGCATGACCTGCTCCCAGATCAACTCCAACCAATTCAGTCATCAATTTCACTGAATAGAGATTACAGGTTGTCTCAGTATTTCCGGGAAGAGTGGATGGCATCCACTGATGGTTATGCCCAAGTTCATGGAACATTCCCCAATCGCCTTGACTCCACATTTGTGTCGAATTCAGCACCCCTGCTGAAGAAGCGGTATGGGCCATGAACGGATAGCCACTGTGCATCCAACCAGCGCTGATCTGCACATCAAAAACTGCCCTTTCAACTCGCGGCCAAGGAGTGTAGCCCGACAGGTTGTGTTCCATCGAGAGAGCCTGGTCCCAGAAATCCATGGTTGCATTCGGGGTATCCAAAGAACGTATGTCAGCAGCGGGAACACTGAGAATGAAATTGTCTGATTCAATCTCTGCCCATGGCGCCGGATGATGTCTGATGGTGCTGTTCCAGAGAACAAGGTCAGTCTCACCTTGTATCCAGTATGGCGCAAGAACCGCATTCTCAATACTTACATTGAACATTTCCAGTGTCTTTCCAGCCGGAATGCGGATGAATATGGCTCCTCCAAAGGCATTTCCCACCTGTATGGTGACATTGTCAACCCCAAAGACACGATAGATGATTGGATGCCTGCTGAGAGTATCCTTGCCCCACAGGCTATCTGTATGTGCACCAACAAGAACATTCACTCCCGTTCCAATGATACTGGCCGGGAAAGTGACATTCACAACTTCACCAGCAGCCGCATAGAGTCCAGTTCCCATTCTGCCATCGGCACGGGCCCCTGCATACCCGAAATTACTCGGAAGACCAGCGAATGTCCCATTGAACTCGATTGTTCTATTGACTCTGGTAGCATTAACCAGAACATCACCAGGGAAATCCTTGGTACTAGGATGATATGGCAATTCAGCTGGAGGCAGGAGGTACAGCAAACGGTCCTGTATCTTGAGCAACAATCTGTCCAACGGGTCTCCAGTAGCCAGATCAAAGGTATTGGAAGATGATATCTGGACCCAGCCGGTCCCATTGGTCATTTCTCTGACAGGAGACCAAACAAAATCAAAATCCAATGGAATCTGCGAGATGACTCGCTCCAGAGTTGCGCCTGCAATACTCTTGTCACCACTGCTCATCAACTCACCATCCACGAAATATTTCTCCACTGCTTCTAGGGCATTTTGAGTTCGGTGATATTCCGAAGGTGGGTCTCCCCTTAGATCAAGAGAAACTGAACCAGATGATGATGATACGAACAAACCTGTTGTTCTGACTATCTTGTTACCAGGGTACTGATGAGCAACGTCGCTATTGGAATACGACCAATACCAAGAGTGACCACCGAGCACCACTCCTCCACCTTCAGAGATGAAAATCTCAAGAGCAATATTCTCTGCATCGGAGTAACTATTCCAGAAATCACCGATGAAACAATCGAAAGAAGAAAGGTCCGAGGGCCATGCATTACTGTATACAACATATCCTTCAGCACTCAATTCATCTTCGAAATGGTCGTAATCAACCTGCAGGCCAACTACCTTGTTGGTGCCCCCACATGCCCATTCAATTGCATTTAATGACAAGGTGGTCTCATTTCCTCCACTTTGCTGTGCAACCATCCCCTCATGGCCATATCCAATGATGCGCCCTTTGCCCGAATGCGAGGCTGAGACTATTGGTCGGTCATTCCAATCGATGGCTACCGGAAATGACCATTCTCCCAATGGAAGTATCAGAGATGGCCATGATGAGCCATAATCTAGAATCCCAACCCCTGCTGAAATATCACGCCAATCCGCATCTAGATCATGCACTGCAATGGATAGATTCGATTCAAAAGAACCACCTGAATTATTCGCCCAGATATGGTATGTGCGCCAATTGGTTCGCTCATTGGGCAAACCTTCGATACTACCATTGGATTGCAATGCCAAACCTATTGGCAAGGGTGGTTCTACTTCCCAAGTAGCAATTTCTGGACCCTCATTGAAGGCGCGGATGAATGCGCTATTATTGGATTCAACAGCGAACATCGTTCCATTCTCCCAAGAGATGTTCGCTGGCGTCATATCAGCAATTCTCAATCGAAGCAGCAGCGAAATGGAACCTCCGGAATTATTGGCCCATATGGTATGATTCGTCCACTCATGCAGGGTATCAGCATCACCATGCAGCCTTCCTTCCTCAAACAATAGACCAGATGGTAACTCTGGACTGATACTCCATTCCACTGGAGCCCCACCATCCCATGATGGGCTCAAATCTACAGAACTTCTTTGCCAAGCCAGATCAACCTCCGAGACACCATATGACAAATTTCGGACTGGCTCATCGATGATGGATACTTCAACCGATGTTGATATCGAACCACCCGTATTGTTGGCCCATATGGTATGGATGCTGCTTGAAACCAAAGTTGTGGAGATTCCTGATATCCAACCATTAGAGGTGTCGAAAGTCAAACCTTCTGGAAGAGACGGTTCGACCTCCCATTCTGCAACTGCTCCTCCCTCAATCCATGGTACGATAGGACCTATACTGGTGTTGACGGTGAAAGTATGAGGAGCGGCAGGATAGAACATCCCGAATGGGGCTTGGTCATGAATGCAGATACTGATATTGAATGTACTGGAACCGGCTTCGTTGCTTGCATTGATACTGTGGTTTCCACAAGGGGAGACAACCTGAGGCATACCTTCCACCCAACCGATTGAATCTATCGAGAGACCAGATGGTAACGGTGGAGATACTTCCCAGTCGGTGACTTCACCCCCTCCTATCAGAGATGGAATCAAGGGATTGATTTCAACGCCGACTGTAAAAACATGTAGAATCGAAGAATACGACAACGAGCCAGGGGGCATGTCAACTACAATGATACTCAAGTTGAAGGTAGCGATACCAGCATCATTTGAAGCAATGATGGTATATGTGGCTGAGTACTGTATCTCAAGAACCACTCCGCTGATCTCACCACTGTCACTGTTGATGTTGAGACCATTGGGTAAGGGAGGATTAACCGCCCAATGGTCAGGTCCATCTCCCGAAAATGATGGAATCAAGTGGATGGAATCGCCGATATGAAACTTGAACTCTTCAACCCCGAAATCCAATTGTGTTGGAGGTGTCAAGGGTCTGCATCCCTCCTCTACCTCTACCTCAAGAGATGAGCACTCAACATCTATTGGAATAATATCCACCTCGTCGATGATGCACTCACCATCAACCTTGATTTCATCCTCTCCACAGATAAGCACCACTTCGGGTTCCTTCAGGTTCTGGGTATAGATGACCGCTCCACTTGCAGTCAGCAAACCCACGAGAACGATGGCCGCTGTGACTGTACCCTTGTTCTCCACAGAGCAGCGGAGATGATGCCTGACATTCAATCCTGCGCTTCTCGACGAGATGATGGCTCTACTACTTCAGGAGGAGAGGCTTCGACCAATTCAGCGGCCAACTCTTCCGACATCATACCATTAGATGGATGTAATTCAACAGGTTCAATGATTCGTGAAGCGCGCATAGCGATTGCTGTTAATACCCCTAGTATTCCTATCGCTACGAACACTGAGAGTCCATTGATGCCCTCATTCTCACCACTCTGTGTTGTCGGCCCTTCTGGCTGCTCTTCATTACTGGCATTCTCATCAAGAACGACTCCCAACAAGGAAATCTCGTCAATTCTAGCCTCATATACTGGCCGACCAGCAGATGAGGCAGGATTCTGTAGGCTCTCCAGTCCAGTTGGGTCATCTGATGTCGGAGTCAATGCAATCGCTCGAACATGTGACATTCCATCCCTGACTACACCAAAGGTCGCATATCCTCCATCATCTCGATTCTCAGGGTCCAGATTATGAGCCTCTGTTTCAGCAATATACCATTGTGAATCAGCAGAATCCTCCTCCTGACTCCTTGCCATTCCAATCGCTCCGTCGACATGTGATAGATTTTCATTATGTTCCAGAGGTATGGTTTCACCAGTTCCACCACTCCCACAGGAAGGACTGGTTCCAGGATAAACTCCAGCAGACTTGCATGTCGGATCTCCTCCCTGAGTGACAAAGTCATCAATCACCCTATGGAAAAAGATGCCATCGTATAGATCCATCTCGATGTGTTCGACCATGTTGGCAACGGTTATCGGTGCCCACTCCTCAAATAATTCAATGACTATCTCGCCCTCAATCCTTGACTGCAGATGACCTGGTTGGTAATTGACTGCCATCATGATTACTGGGTCACCCGGATGTGGTTCATCCATTGGACTGCCCTCTAGAACTGGACCGTCGGTCCAATTGTTCGGATCGACAGTGCGATTTCTCCAATCACCATCATCTCCAGATGCTTCCAAAGTTGAGTAAGTGCCTCCTGAAGAAGGAGCGAATACTGCGAGGAGTAGGAGGCCGGCAACGAGTCTGGCGCCCCTCATGAATCTGTGAGACGGCTGTTGAACATCAATTTCACCCAATGAAAACTACTCGTTGAAAATTCGATGTCCGCACACTTCAAGAAGTAAAAGCGATGGCCTGCGACCAATGAATGAAGAAATTGAGACAACAAAACCTGAAATGCTGAAATGGGCCATGATTCTGACAGGTGCATCACTAGCAGTCATCATATGGCAAGGCATGTCTGGAATCGGTCAACTAGGTTATACATTGGATGGCTGGAACCTTGGCACTTCACACAAACGCTCTGGGGAAATCGGCTTATTATTGGCTCTTGCAGCAACCGTATTGTTCATCCTTTCCAAAGTAGATGACAGCAAACTCAAGGGGATGTCATTCGGTTACGCCACTGCTTGGGTGATACAGATTGGCCTTGCTCATGCTTTTTCTGGTCCACACTGGCTTGGAATGGTACATGTCATGATTGCATTCCTGATATTTGGCCATGGATTGATGATGATGCCGAAATTCAAATCAGCATTGAACACTGATTGAAAAGCAGAATCTCTTCAACGTGCAGCCTTCAGAGAGTTCCGAACAATGGCTGAACATCAACGGAATTCTGCCCCCTGTTTGTGATTCTAGTGCCTTCACACGTAGGCGCGGGCAATCGTCAGCCTGAAGGCTGACGTGGTGATGCGAGAGTGATGTCAGAGCCGCTCATCGCTGAATTGGTCGAATTCACGGCCACCGAAGTGGCAGATTCATCACCTCGTAGAGACCTCGATATGGCACTTGGTGCGACAGGAGCAATGGTCCTTGTGTTCATCATGCTTTCAGCAGGGTTTGGAGGAGGATTGGAACCTGCGGATTTCAGCTCAGCAGATTTGAATTGGTGGGAAGTTCCAATTCAAGATCGTTGGAAACTTGATTTGAATCTCACCTCATGGCGAAGTCAACTTCCTGAAGATGGAACATTTGAGATTCTACCACTGACCGAGCACTTTGTCGATGTTGAACTCCCATTGGAAGAAAGGGATGCTGGTTTCCCTGAACAGCCACAAATGCATCTTTCCTTGTGGATGCCTGATGTACCAGATGGTGTCAAGGTGCCTGTCATTGCAACCGTACATCCATACTACGACTTCGGCGCCCCTGGCGATAAATCTACTCCGAACACCGTCCCAGACATGGGAGTCGGCAAATGGATCTACGAGGAATTCGTGCCTCATGGCTATGCTCTTGCTCAGGTCTCGACCTTCGGAACCGGCAAATCGACTCATTGCCAAGATGTCAAAGGACGTGGTGAACAGATTGGTATCGACGCTGCAGTACGCTGGTTGGGAGAACAAGAGTGGTCCAATGGAAACGTTGGACTGATGGGGAAATCATATGCTGGGACCACGAATTGGGAAGCAGCACAATTTGACAATCCATATCTCAAGACAATAGTCCCTATCAGCGGCAGTATCGGAGTGCAACAGATGTTCTATCGAAACGGCTCAAGTGAATCCAGAGCATTGCTCTACGACGTCCTCTACGAAGGAGCAACGGTCGATGGAGACTTCAGCGACATGAGAATGTGCAGCGATGATCTCATCGGGCCAGCCAGTCCATGGACCACGTACACTGCAGCAGAACTCGGTGGCAGCCAATGGAATGACTATTGGGAAGAGAGATACCATCTTCCCGATGTATTGGCTAATCATCGAGGCAGCGTCTACATCGTTTGGGGTATGCAAGACTGGAATGTGGACCCATATCATTTCTCACCCACCTATGAATTGCTCAGGGATAGAGGAATGACCGTCAGAGGAATCTTTGGACAGTGGGCACACAACTATCCCGATCAGATTCAGACCCACAGTAATCTTGGTAGCGGTTACGGGGCTGAGGCATTCCCCAACATGACAAGGATGGATTGGGCCGTCGAGTTATTCGGTTGGTTCGAGCATTTCCTCAAAGGGATTGGTCCCGAACCCGCCAGTCTGGTGCAGATCCAAAGAAACGATGGAAAATGGCATCTTGAGGAGACTTGGCCACCAGAGGATGTAGAGTGGCAATTGTTGGGGTTGGATGAATTTCAATCGAGTGGACAACGCGTCTCATCTACCAGCAGTGTGACTCTGGAAAGTGAACCATTTACAGAAGACATCCATATTTCTGGCCTCCCGACTATGCATCTAAGCGTTCAGGCATTGTGCAAAGGAGGGCAGATATTCGCGACTATGAAAGATGGAACAACTGGACTCAGATTGGGACACGCTGTGATGGATCTACGCTATCGAGACGGAGGATATGATGCCAAGGTTACAATTCCATTTATCTCATACAAGATGGAGATGGAATTCAACCCGATGGATGTAGTCATCCCGTCTGGGCATACACTGCTGGTGGAATTGACAGAAACTGGAGCGGATTATCTGCCATCACCAGATTGTGCTTCGGTAGGAATGAATGTTGATACCGATTCATCTTCGGTTCTTGGTCTGCCACTGATCGACCGCCCAATTGGTGATGTCCAATGGTTCCGCGTTCCAGGCCCCGTCGATCCTAGCAATCTGACAATGTCAGGAGTGTGAAGCCATGAAGGTCCTCGCTTTCGAGGACTCATTCGATGTTCAGTCGCTACTCGTCTCGGGGGGGGTGGATATCACGAAGATTGAATTCAAGCAACTCTGGAATACCGAAAACTGGTTGGAGGAGATTAGCCGATTCGACCCAGACACTCTACTCCTTGACCATTTCATTCCACCCACCAAGGGTCTGGAAGTTCTACAATTGCTGAATGTAGAAGTGGCGAACAATGGATTCAAGCGACCTGCCACCATCATTGGGATGAGTTCCTCATCCATGGCGAACCAACGAATGCTAAAGTTCGGAGCCGAACATGGAATCTTGAAGATGAAACTACCTGAACTGGAAATATGGCCTCGAACAGGCGAACATCCGAATGTCACTCCGTTGTGAAAGGCCACCCATATGGCAAGTCATCATCATCAACGAAAATGACATTGATTCCTACTCCCGTCCGATGAAAAGCAATCAACTCGATTCCGTGAATCGAATGACCTGTCACTGCCTTACCTAGAACGGGGCGATTCCCTCGCGCCATTCGCCTTCGAAACCAACTTCCTCCTTGTTCGGGCTCAGAACGCTTGGTTCCGGCAACCATCCTCCGTTCTCCCTCAACACCTTCGACCCATGGTGCACCCCATTCGGGTGAAAACTCAACTCCCAATATCATATCCACACCTTCAGTCCACTGTGCTGCTGCAGCATCAGCACTAGACGGAATCGCCGGACAGTTTGGATGAGTATGTAACCAATGTGTGAAGCGTCCTCCTCGCGGCCCCCTATCTGCTCCGAATATCTCATCAGTCCATTCCTCAGGCAGATGATGAACAGTCATTGAATTACCACGATTGACCACCTTGGCTTCACCGATGGTATAGCCTTGGCCAGCGAACATATCAGCTCGAGATTCTGCTCCAAGAAATAATTCCGATACTTCAGGAATAACCTGTCGTTGTGGGTCTACATCCATTCCAACTAGTATCTCATCTGGCAAGGATTGGAAGCACCAGGAAAGCAGTTCCACCAACAGTTTTCCCGGTATCTGAATCAAGGCAGAATACGAATCTCGCTTATCGAATGAAACCTGATTATAATCAGCCAATGCAGAACTCAACCAATCATCGACCAAGTCTCACCCCTCCCATACAACGCGACGGGAGCATACTCATAAGTGGTGGACCATGACTATCGGGACCGAGGGGGACCACGTGGCAAAGAAGGGGTTCGGAAAAATTATGGGAGCCTTAGGGGGTTCTCCATATGAAAAACTCCTCAAACGTATAGAAAAAGGTGCCAAGGAATTCAGAGGAGATGACCGCGCTTTGTCAAGACTGGTAAAGAAAATGGTCAGAGAGATTCAGGAATCCTACTCAGATGAAAACATCGATGCTGAAGAGCATGACCTGTTAATGGAGGAACTCGAAGATATTGACCCCGAAGGTCGTGAGTTACCAAAACTCGAAGAAGATGATGGTGAGTTATTTGATTCGGATAATACAGATGACCCTAAACTGAAAGGCAAGGTTGTTGATCTTGACGACCTGTTATCCGCCAAAGGAGATTCATTCACAGGTAGTTACGGTCGTGATGAATTCGAGGACTTCAGACAGAAGATGGCTCAAGACTTCTATGCTGATTCAGATGAAGCAATCGCAGCAGGGGACCATAATTCAGAGATTCGTACCCAGACTAGAGTGTTCAAGGATGAGGATGCTGACCTTGCTGCAGTCAAGCGAGCCATCGCTGCAGAGACTGGAATGAAAACCGATGATATGATTCGTGAAGAAGAGGAGGAAGAAGCGACTCAGGGAGATGATTCCTATTCCATCGATGAAGATGGAACCGAATGGTGGCAGGACGATGATGGCTACTGGTGGTTCAGGCCTGAAGGGGACGAAGAATGGCTTCCTTACGATGAATGAGGCCTACCATCTTCTTTCCAACCACGCAATCGGTAATATTCTGTCAAACAATCGGCCTCATCCCTATCGTCTACAAAAGAAACCATTCCCTTGGCTGGCCCATCAGGAAGAGCATCTCTTCTGAGTCTGTATGAAAGAATATCTTGTTCCCGTGCCTCAATGCCTAATCTTTCCCAATGCTGAATATTCCAAAGACGAGCAGAATCCCATTGTGCTGAAGCCCTAGAATGTAAGTCTTCTATGGTCGCCGAATCACCGGTGATTCCATTGTAAGCCTGGACAAGAACATCGTCAGGGGTTGCACCACTGGCGAAAGCACAGAGAATCATGCTGTCTCGAATCACGCTTTCATTTTGTGAATGTATCAATTCTGGTATCAAGTCAAGAGCTGATGAGTCGGGTATCCCCGTTGGATTCTTGTACCCAGCACGCATGTGATTTGCACCCACATTACAGGTCATATATGCCATTCCATTGCCTCTTTTGCCTCTGGG
>Ga0066853_10000266_pt1 | contig 19631 bp, 21 predicted proteins | sample ETNtaG_28_FD_67284 | JGI IMG/M metagenome (GOLD analysis project Ga0066853, IMG submission 67284) | Marine microbial and viral communities from oxygen minimum zone, Eastern Pacific Ocean - ETNP201406SV61 | ecosystem: Environmental > Aquatic > Marine > Oceanic | place: Pacific Ocean: Eastern...
AATTCCAGATTTTAGCAAATCACTTTTTGATAATTTTTCTCTATAGGGTGACCAAATTTTAATACTATTTCGTAATTTTGAATTAATTCCATCTATTTCTCCTTGGTTAAATGCAGATTCTAATTTTTTTGCAAATATTGGTCTACAATCAGGATAATGAGTATCGCCTGTATGAGCACCATATACAACAAGTGATGCATTTAGTGTAAAAGCCCATGCTGAAGCTACTGATAGAAATACTGCATTTCTAATTGGAACTACAATTGAATATTCAAATTTACTAGGAATTTTTCTTTTTTTGCTTGTCAAAACATTAGAATCACCATACAAATCTTTCATAAAACCAATATCGATAATTTTATGTTGTTTTAATCCTAATTTTTTTGCAAAAGATTTTGCAGCAGCAATTTCCATATCTGCTTTTTGTCCATATGAAAATGTAATTCCATACAAATCATATTTTGATTTCAAAAATGAAACCGCACAAACAGAATCTACACCTCCACTAAAAACAATAACTGCTTTTTTCATAACTTTCATCTAGAATTATTTTCTCTTATTTTTTGCCCCATTGCTAGGTTTACAGATTATTGTTTTACATTTTGTATTCGCTGACGTAAATCCTTTAGTCATTGCCAAACTAATTTTTTTCATATCAGAAGACTTTTTTGCAAATGCAATTACTGAAGGCCCTGCTCCACTTATTGTAACACCCAATGCTCCTGCTTTAATTGCATTTTCTTTTACCTTAGAAAATCCTGGAATCATATGTTGCCGTGCAGGTTCTACAATCACATCTTTAATTGAATTTCCAATTAAATCTGAATCTTTTTTCATAAATCCAGCAACAATTGCTGCCGCATTTGATAAATTCAAAATACTATCACTCAGATTCACTTTTTTTGGAATTACGCCTCTTGAAACCTTGGTTTTCTTTTTTGGAACAATTATTTCTGGAACTGCTATACACACTCTAAGATTTGTTGGTGGTTCTATTCTAATTACCTTGAGAGGTCCAGTTTTTACAATTACAAAACCTCCTAAAACTGAAGCTGCAACATTATCATAATGAATTGAACCTGCACTAGCTTTTTCACCACTACCCGCAAATTCAACTAAAGAATCATCATCAAGTTTTAATCCAAATAATTTATCAAATGCTACTGCAGCCGCAGCAGCTGAAGCTGCACTACTTCCCATTCCAAATCCTGCAGGAACACCTTTTTCAATTTTTACTTCAATACCTTGATTTATTTTAAATTTTTTCTTCATATTTTTCACCACTAATCCTGCTGTATTATTCTCAGGATTTGTAGGAACATTTCCATCTGTAATTATTGTAATTCCACTTTTTGTTTTTGTTAAAGTAACTTTGTCATAAAATGCGTTAACTGCTAATCCAAACACATCAAATCCTGGACCTAAATTTGCAGTAGATGAAGGTGCTTTAACAGTAATACTAGATACCATTAATCTTCTACCTCCTCCCCTAAGTTAAGAATTCTACTTAATGCACCTTCTAGATTTACATAACCATCACCTGTAACATTTGAAACTGGAATCAGTCCTTGGGCAAATCCACTAAGATTCAGTCCACGTAAAATATTTGTAGTCAATGTATAGGTGTCCCCATCTGTCTCTTTTGCTATTGCATTTTCTAACGTATTCAAACTAGTTGTCCATTGTAGTATTTCTTTTAATTTTTCTCCAATAATGTCTGTTTTAGTTAATACGTTAATTGTCGGTAAATTCAAACGTAACCTAATTGATGTAGCTAAAAGTGCAATTGAAACAAAATTCACGGGTGACGTAATTAATGATCCATCAAATAGAAATACACTTGTTTTATCTTCAGATGTAATATTTTCTATTATGAAACGTCCGCTTGAACGATATGCAAATAATTCAATTTGGCCAGGGGTATCTACAATTAGATAGTCAGGATTAACATTGTTTACCTCATTTTGAATATCATCTATCTTTGATGCAATCAAATCATTTGCCATGACTAATGCTCCATTAGGCCCTAACTCGTATTGTTGCATAATTGATACATAATCTACATGATCTCTGACATCAATATCACAAGTATATGGCATTTTTTCTACACCCGGATCTAAATTCAAAACAGCTGCAAATGCCCCATTTTTTGTATAATATTCATGTAATTTTGATGAAAGAAGTGATTTTCCCGAGCCTGCAGTTCCAGAAACAAAAATTGTTTTCAACTCTCTGATTGTCTATCTGCTAGTATTTCAAACTATTTTAAAATCAACGATTAAAACAATTTTTCATAGCTAATTCTATGACTGTTCAATTAATGATTAGATGTCAACTTAACTTTCATATTTGAATCTAAAAAAAAGATTCTAGATGAACTGGAGACTTGTAGCTATACCTGTTACCATAATTCCTATCTTAATCATTGCCACCCAATTTGACGTCAAATTAGATGATGTATTGGCAATTGGACTTTTTCCATTTGTTGGAGCAATTGTTGCTATGATGATTAAATTAGGTCTTCAAGGAGTCAAATTTGCATACATTACAAGAAAATATCTAGGTAATTTTGATTCTTTTGGAAAATTAATTGGTGTAAGAATTGGTAGCGAATTCATCAAATTTACAACTCCTATGTTTGTTGGAGCAGAATTCATTGTAATCTATTATTTGAAGAAAAAAGGAGTAGAACTTTCCAAGTCTACATGGATTGCAATTATGGATATTGTTACTGAAGTGCTTGCAGCAGGCTTGTTATCTATAATGGCAGGAATTATTGCAGTATTGAATGGAGCATATATTGTTGGAGCAATTATTTTAGGTACCAGTATTTTTGTAACATCTTTGTGGATGGTGATGTTTTTACTATCTTCCAAACATACATTCCAAGTTCCACAAGTACTGACAACTCTTGTTAAAAAAGTAGGTAAAGAAAAAGGCACTAAATACATTGATCAAACAAATTCTTGGATGGAAGAAACATGCACTATGATTAGAAAGAATATACACACTCCTGAATCTAAAAAAATCTTTTTTGTATCATTTCTAATCTCACTTGTATCTTGGGCATTTTATGGAATTTCATTTATGATTATTGCAATGGGAACTGGATACGTAATCAATGCATTTGATTCTATTATGGCAGTAATGGGTGCAAATGCAATTGGTAATTTACCAATAACTATTGGAGGTTCTGGTTTAGCAGAATTTGGAATTATTGCCTATCTTAACAACCTAAATCCTTTTGATTTTGAAGTTTCAAAAGATATTGTTGCTTGGGATGCTGTAATTGGATGGAGAATTGCAACATATTATGTTCCAATTTTAGTTACGTGGTTACTTTTAGTGAAATTAGCCTTGAGTAGAATATCTAAACCAAAAGCCTCATAGAAACTACTTTATCTTTAAACAATTTTTTTTATTTATGAATTTTAAAAATAAGATTGTTTTAATCACTGGTGCATCTTCAGGAATTGGAAAACAAACTGCATTAGAATTTGCCAAAAAAGGTGCTAATCTTATTTTAGTTGCAAGAAGAAAAGATAAACTTGAATTAGTTGCAAAAGAATTGGAAAAATTTCATACAACAATACTTGTATGTCAATGTGACGTTTCAAATAAAAATCAGGTTAAAGAGATGTCAAAAATTGTCTTAGAAAAATTTGATACTGTAGATATTTTAGTAAATAATGCCGGTTTTGCAATTTTTGGTGCAGTCTCTGATCTTTCTATAGATGATATTGAATCACAAATGGAAACTAATTATTTTGGAATGATTTACTGTATCAAAAATTTTCTTCCACAAATGTTAAAGAAAAAATCGGGCCATATTGTTAATGTTGCATCTGTTGCAGCAAGCTTTGGCCTACCTGGAATTGCATCATATTGTGCATCTAAATTTGCTATGTTAGGATTTTCAGAGGGCCTAAAACATGAACTAAAGGATACTGGAATTGGAATTACAGTTGTTAGCCCAATTATGGTTAGAACTAATTTTTTTGATCATCCTTCTTTTGAAAAGATACCAAAATATTCTCTTATGTCTCTCAGTTCTAAATCTGTAGCAAATGCAATTTTAAAAGCTTCAAGTTCTCCAAGATTGGAAATTATTGTTCCTTCTGTAGTACGTGGTGCAGTATGGACAAAAAACACATTTCCATATTTTATTAATCCATTATTGGGAATTTTTTTCAAAAACATGCCTAATTCTAAAAAATAACACTAACTTTATTCTTCATTTTCAGAGTCTTCTTCAGAACCTACATCCATTAGTTCTAAAGATTTTAACTCAAATTGATAAATTGCACTCATCTCAATTTCTTTTTCTTTTTCTAAAAATTCTGTTACTTTTTTACTTAATGGAGCTTTATGTTGATCAAAAACGAATTCATATACTTCTCCTTTTAACAAATCATCCATTTTAATTTCTTTTTCCACATCCATTGTTACAATGTGTCTACCGTCTTCTAATACCTCATACAACTGAACATCTATTTTGTTATCTTCATAATAAAATTCAAGAATATATCCTGTTTTTTTCATTTCTACAGGTTTCTTAAATTTTGCATTTTGAATTTCATCAGTAACCCATTCAGGAATTTCTTCTTGTTTTTTTACCATACTAAACAACCCTAGTTTTCTGCTTTTTCTTTTTTACTCTTTGACCACCACTCAAGATAGTCATCATGTTTATCATCACGTGTTCTTTCTTTTTGATTTAGTTTGAATCTGATGTCTGAAACTTCTTCTCTAGTAGCATATAGTCCGCATCGTTTACAAACAAAATGTCTTCTATTTTTTTCATCCATTTTCATTGGAATATCAATTTCATCAAATAATTTGAATAATTCTTCTCTGCCTCTTTCTTCTTCAGGTACTTCTTCTTCATACTTTGTTTGAATTTTCTTTTTCTCTCTTGCTGTACATTCAGGACAATTAGGCACTGATGATTTGGCTAAATTTTTTCCATAAAAGCGTTCCCACATTCTTAATTGATCGATATTAATCTGACACGCGGATTTTTTCATCATCCCTTTCGGTCCGTTCGCCCATCGAAATCCCGCGTGCCAGATGAGCAAAATTATTAAAATAATGTTTTATCTCTTTTCTTCTAAGATTTCAGCAGCAATCTTTGCTGAATTTTCTGCTCCATTAGGAACAAAATTCTTTGAAAAATCCTTCAAATTGTCTTCAAAATTATCATAATTTTCTTTAATTTTTGAAATTGCTTGTGTAACTTGTTTTGTTTTTATGGCTAAAACTCCAAGATTTTTCTCTTCAGCCCATTTGATATTATTTGTATGTTCATCATAAATTGGAATTCCAATAATCGGCTTTGATTTTTCTCCCATTATTTCTCCCATTACCGTATGAGAACCATTTACTACTGTATATTTACATAAATCCAAAATTGTATCTTTTTCTTGTTCTGACAGAAAACCAATATCAATTTGTATCCAATCAATTTTCTTTTCTAGTGCATCTGAAATTGAATATTTTTCACCATCTCTTCCAGTAACAGAATCAATACTTGATTCATTTCTTGCATGAGAAATAATTCTTTTTTCTTCCTTCATTTCATTTTGATGAAATACTTCTTCATATCTTTGACCTGTTCCATCATTTGTAGATTTATTGCCAGTTCTCATCCAATAACCAAATTCATTATTTTTAACTAGTTTTTCTAGATCTGTTACATTTTCATTTTTAATTTTTTTGCTATTTGTAAAATGTCCAACATAAACTACTTTTTCTTCAGATTCTTTTATGAAATTTAGATTATATTCACACATAGTATATGGAGGGGGAGAATCTGCAACAAGAATTTTTGATGCTTTATTGATTTGTTTTGCTATGAAAATTAGTGAAGGATACAGATATGATCTTGAATTATATAATTTTGGTCTGAATTGGTTTGTTACAAATAAACTTGGAATATTTCTGTTATTTGCTAAAATATTTGAACCCATGTCCCCATCGTTAATCACTAAATCAAATTTTTCTTTGTTGTATAATTTTCTCTCTTCTCTTAAATAATTTACAATTTGTCTTATCAATGAAGGGTTGTTTGCAATTGGTAATAGAATATTCATTAATGATTTTGAAACACTAGGACCAAACTTTCCATCAATTGGAGTCGGCATTAAAATTTCATGGATTTTTTCTTTTTTATCTGGAAATTTCTTCAATAATTTTTCATAGACATGATCTTTACTTGAATAATGAACGTCAAATTCATCTTTGATATGATCTGATAACGCATCGTTTAGCCTCATCATTCGAGAATAATGACCACTTCCCCATGGATAGATAAATTCGCCTATTTTGAGCACAACATGAAACTGTTAACGCCTGTTTAAATTCTCAGTGATTCTCTTCTAAAGAATCTAAAATATCATGCACATTATTTGGTCCAAGTTTAATTGAAATCACTTTTTTTGTTTTTATACTTATTTCCACTTCTTTTTTCAAAAATGTAGCAATCTCATCAAATCTAGATGTGACTATTTTTTCCAATTTCTTTACTCTATTTTCCAATCCTATTTCTTTAGCTTCGTTAAACAAATTAGTGTCAACACCTGCAAGTGGAATGATCGGAATTTTATTTTTCTCAAATACTTTCTTTATCGAATTATCAATAAATTTTGAAGAAAATACTAGTGGTGATAAAGACAATGAAATTCTACTATCTGACTCTTTTAACATAATTTCTATTATTGAGTTTACATAAATCAAATAATTTTTAATTCCACTAGGATTTATTTTCAACCAAAAGAATTCCAACTCAATTTCATTTTGAATTAATCTTGGAATGATTTGATGAATAATTTTTACCAGATTCATCAATTCAGATTTTTGTCTATAACAAACAATAATTTTTGTGTCATAACCTTGTTTGATTGTTTCAAAACAAGAAACTGCAGATAATTCATCATATACTGCACAAATTGTTTTTTCATTTTGTGATTGATATGGAACCCCACCATTTCCTTTATCTGAAAATATGGAGATGTATGCATAATTTTTTGTTAAAAAAGTATACAACAGTTTATCATAATTTTCATCTGTTCCCGGACGAGCTCCTAAATTTGATTTTTTTTCTATAATACTTGATGTTGCAGCAATTTCTACATCTTTAACAAGAAATCCTTTTGATGTTCCTTCTACTTTAACAAGAAATTTTTCACCTTTCAAAAGTAAATTCCCACTAATTGATGTTATTTCCGAAACAATTTCTTGAAAGTCATTTTTTATCTGTCTTGCAATCATAATTTTTTCAATTCCAAAAAGTAAGTTAATAGCAGATGATGCAAATACTGGATCATTTGCATCTACCAAAACAACATCCCCATCACGTTTAACCGATTTGAATTGTTGATTTTTTATTTTGAGAATTTTTTTAATATTTAAAACAAGTTGAGACATTTTATTTTTTGAAAATATTGTTGGGAAAACTACAACATATGAGATTTCATTCATATTTTCTGTTTTGAATTCTACTTGTTTATAATTTAGGTTAAAACTTCGGGTAATCAATATAAAACAAATACTTCAAAATACAATGTGGTTAGATTCACGCAAGAACAAGTAGATGAACTTAATTTAAAAATAAAAACTACTGATGAAGCACTTCAATGGGTGTCTGATAACCTTCATCCTAAAGTTGCTAAGGCATCAAGTTTTGGTGCAGAGGATGCTGTTGTTATGGATATAATGTTAAAAATAAACCCAAAATTTAGATTTTTTACATTAGATACTGGAAGATTGCCTCAGGAAACTTATGATATAATGGATGTTTTAAGAAAGAAATACAATATTTCAATTGAAGTATTATTTCCAGATACAGAAGAAGTAGAAAAGATGGTTTTTGAAAAAGGAATGAATCTATTTTATGATAGCATAGAAAATAGAAAATTATGTTGTGAAATCCGTAAAGTACACCCAATGAATAAAATGTTGAGTACTTTGGACGGTTGGATTACTGGATTAAGACGTGATCAGACAAAAATTCGTGAAGATGTAGAAATTTTTCAATTAGATTCTGGACATGGTGGAATTCTCAAAATAAATCCTATTGTTGACTGGACATGGGAACAAATTCAAGAATACATCAAAAAGAATGATCTTCCATACAACAGTCTTCTTGACAAAGGTTATCCTAGTATTGGTTGTGAACCTTGTACTAGAGCAATTAAACCTGGCGAAGACCTTCGAGCAGGAAGATGGTGGTGGGAACAAGGTGAACACAAAGAGTGTGGCCTTCATATAGAGCATAAAAATACGGATTAGTATGTCTGAGAATAACTCAATCAAGCCACACGGTGGCGTTTTAATTAATAGAATTTCTAAAGTTGATACTACAGGATTATTCTCAATTTCAATTAGTGAAGATCTTGCTAATGATGTTGAAAATATTGCAGATGGAATTTTTAGTCCTTTAGAAGGGTTCTTGGGACAACAAGACTTTGAAAGTGTTGTATCTCGTGGAAGATTAGCAAACGACTTGGCATGGACTATTCCAATTGTTCTAGATGTTGATGAAGAAACTGCTTCAAAAATGAAAGAAGCAGGAGATGTTTTATTACAAAATCCAGATGGGGTTGGTGTTGCCGTATTACATGTTAATGAAACATTTACTTTTGATAAAGAAAAAACAGCCCAAGGAGTCTATGGTACTAATGACTCATCACATCCAGGTGTTGCATATACAATGTCAATGAAAGATTATTTGGTTGGAGGAAAAATTGATTATATTCAAAGACCTGGAGATACTGAAATTCGAAAAAATAGATTGACTCCAATTCAAACTAGAGAAGCATTTGAAAAAGCTGGATGGAAAACAATCTGTGCATTTCAAACTAGAAATCCACCACATGTAGCACATGAAATGCTACAAAAAACATCAATAACTACACGCGATGGTGTATTTGTAAACCCAGTAATTGGTAAGAAAAAGTCTGGTGATTTTGTAGATGAAGTGATTGTAAAATGCTATGAAACTATGATAAAATCATACTATCCAGAAAATAGATGTAAACTTGGAACATTACACACACAAATGAAATATGCAGGTCCAAAAGAGGCAATTCACCATGCAATTATGAGACAAAATTATGGATGTACACATATCATCATTGGACGTGATCATGCCGGTGTTGGAAAATTCTATGATCCAATGGCCGCACAAAAAATCTTTGATGATTATCCAGAATTAGAAATTTCTCCAGTCTTTTTCCCACCATTCTTTTACTGTAAGAAATGTCTTACATACACAACTCCAAAGGCATGTCCACATGACAATGATGTTAAAGAGCAAATTAGTGGAACAGCACTAAGAGAAATGATTCAAAATGGTCAAGCCCCTTCTGAATTTATTTTAAGATCAGAAGTAGCAAAAGTAATTTTAGATCATCCAAAACCATTTGTTGATTAGATTTTTATTTAATCAATCTAGTTTTAATTTATGAAGTATATTCTTACACTAGTTTTGTTTATGGGATTTTTAATTACTCCAGCATTTGCTCAAGAAGAAGTAAAAAACCCTTCATTGATAATTGATCAAATTGAAATTTCTGCAGAACAATTCAACTCAGTATTACGAGATGCACCAATTGTTAAACTTGTAGATGTCCATGCTATTAGCTGGCAAATAACAATTGATAACAATCTATTATATGCGAATCCTGATGGAAATGCTGTCTTGAGATTATATGATCAACAAGATGATGATCGATTTATTGAAGTTGGAATGGGACCTCAACCTGACAACAAATTCTGGGTTGCAGTTACAACTGAAAAAGAGGGATACGTTGTAATTCACAAAGATTTGGATAGAGGTTGGTATCCTGAGACAAAATCAATCATATCTTATACTGACAAAGCAGGATTAACAGTCAATAATGGTGCAAGAATCGTTGTGACTAATTTGGATATTGGACAATTTGCAATTGATTCATACTCTGTTCATGGAAAAGAGGGTACAACTGATCCTCCTGCAGTAAATTCTGGAATTCTAATTCTAGATTTTCTATCAGGTGATCCCGCAAAAAATGTGTATGCATTTTTTCCATTTTATGTTGCAGCTGGAATGGGAGTTATAGTTGCAATTTTGTTTCTGACTAAGAAACGAACTTAGTTTTGTAATATTTACAATTCTTTTTAATCTTACACACATTACACATTGGAGAAATTGGTTTACAAATATTCTGTCCATACATTACAAATGTATCATTGATCTCAATCCAGTATTTTTTTTTAATCTTATTCATTAACTCTTGTTCTGTCTCTTCAGGATTTTTTGTTTCTACTAATCCTAATCTATTTGAAATCCTGTGAACGTGAATATCAACTGGTATTGCTGGTTTTTCAAAAGCATATACTAGTACACAATTTGCAGTTTTACGACCAACCCCTGGTAATTCCACTAATGTATCTAAATCATCAGGAACTTTATCTTTATATTTTGAATTAATTATTTTTGCAACTTCAATGATTCTTTTTGATTTTACACGAAAAAATCCAATAGATTTTATTATTTTCTCTACATCTTTTACTTTGGCATTTGCAAGTTGTTTTGGATTTTTATATTTTGCAAATAATACTTTGACTGCCTTTGTTGTAGCCTCATCTTTAGTTCTTGCAGAAAGAATTGTTCCAATTAGAATACTAAATGGACCTGTTTGTGCATCATGGAGATCTCTGAGTGCGGTTATTCTGGGAGGTTTAACGGCATTCATTGTATTGGTCATACCACGAAGAATCTTTTCCATTTTAATCTAAAAAACTACATACAAGTATTATAACTGTAATAACAGAAATTTCTTATTGGAATTAACAAAACAAGAAGAATCCGCACTAAAAGGCGAACAAGGAGAAACTATGCAAATGGCATATCGTATACTTGTTGCAACAGGTGAGGCAACAGACGCTGAAAAACTAATTCCAATTGAATGGACTCATCTTTCAGGTGTAAATTACAATACAATTGGTGATGCCGGAGAGGAATTTCTTTCTAATGTTAGTAAAGATGCACGAGTTAAAGTAAAAACTACACTTAATCCAATGGGATTTGATATTGATAATGTTTCAAATTATGGATTAGATGAGAATTTTATCTCAAAACAGCTATCAATAAAAAATTCTTATGAAACAATGGGTGTTACTCCATCATTTTCATGTATTCCATACGAAATTTTTGATATTCCAAAAGAAGACACCCAAGTTGCATTTGCTGAAAGTAACGCTGCAATTCATGCAAATTCTTATGATAATCTAAAAACAAATAAGGAAAGTGCATTTAGTGCGCTAGCCAGTGCATTAACTGGAAAAAGTCCAAATTCTTCACTACGAAAGGAAGATACACCAAATATTACAATTAACATGAAAATAAAAAATCCAAATGAACTATCATATGGAATGCTTGGATTCTTTGCAGGAAAAGTAGGAGACACATCTGTAAATATTTCAGGTTTATCAAACATGGATAATCGACAACAAAAAGCAATGTGTGGAGGCATGGGCACATCAGGTACTTGTGCTAAATTTATTTTTGGAGATGGTAATTCTGATTGTGAAAAAATAGATTTTGATGAAAAAGAATTACAAAATGTCCATGATGAACTTAACACTGCAGAAAATGGTGATATTATTACGCTTGGTAGTCCTCAATTAGGATTAGAAGAAATCACTGAATTGACCCAAAAATTAAGGGGTCGTTCATTTAAAAAAAGATGCATGGTCTTTACTCCTAGAACTGTTAAAACACAAATGCAAAAACTAGGATATACAAATGAATTAGAGAGAGCTGGATGTGAAATTCTTTCTGATTGTTGTACATGTCTTACTCCATTAATTAACAAAGACAATGTTGATGTAGTTACAACAAATAGCATAAAGGGTGCATTTTATCTAAAAAATTCTAATGGTGTTGGTGTTAATCTAAAACCATTATCACAAATAATTGAAGATGAGACAAAATGAACAAGGTTCTAGTTGCAGGAAAAGTTAATGGTACTGTTTTAAAATCAAAAGACTCTATCAATTTTTTAGGTACAGTTGATAAAAAAACTGGAATAATTAGTGACAAAAATCATTCTTTATTTGGAAAACCTCTCAAGGGAACCATCTTAGTTTTTCCTTCAGGTATTGGGAGTAGTGTTGGTGCGTATACAATTTATTCAATAAAATCAAATGATGTAGCCCCTCTTGCAATGATTTGTAAAAAGGCAGATCTTACAGTAGCTACTGGATGTGCATTAGCCAATATTCCATTAATTACAATTACTGATGAAGAATTTTCATCTATTGAGGATGGAATAAAAATTTCATTTGATACAGATAATTCTAATCCAATTCATCGTCAATAACACTATTCATTTGTGCATTACCTATACCAACTTCCTTGATCTGGCTTTTTCCAGCAGGCATCACACGAACAAAATCATCAATATTGATCTTTTTCGTAATTTCTTCGTGAATTTTTAAAAACTCCATTCTGATTTTTTTAGCAGTTTCTGCCATTTCTCCTCCATGCGGTTCAATATTTGCATAACAGATGGAATTTTTCTTTATCGTTTCAGGTGGTCCACATGTTAATACGTGACCATCTTCTTGTGGAATAATCCCTACAGTCAATTTGAGATTTCCTGAATTGATAAAATTTCGTTGTCCTTCAATTGTAAATGATCCTTTTGGAAGAAATTCTCCACTTGGAGCAGATTTTTTTACTTGTTCTGGATTTACCCAATATGCACTCACACCATACAATCCTTCTCTCCATGCACGACTAAAACAAACTGTAGCATGTGCTACTTCATTCATACTTGTATCTGGAGCATTTTCTGCATTTTTGATAATAAAAAATGGGGAACCAAAAATATCACCATGGAATATTTTATCATTTTTCCCTAAATGTTTTCTAACTACTGCAGAATTTGATGCAGCATCTCTTCCACCAACTACTAGATATCCATCAGAAGTATAGAACCATCTATATCGTTCATACCAACTTTTTTTCCTAATTTCTGTAACTAACATGATATCTTGTTCTAATTCAGTTTTGTTTTGTATTTTTTCTAATTTTTTTTCAGTTTTAGACTTAATATCCTCAATAGATTTTATTGCTCCTGATTGTTTTTTTGCTTCATTAAATAAGACTGATGCAATTGATTGAAGAGATGATTTTGTATTTATTTTTATTTTTTCATCTTGAACAACCATCAATGAAATTCCTTTTTCATTAGTTAATTTTGCATTATGTGTGGCTAAAATTTCTTGTGCAGATTTGTCCTCAATTGATATAATTCCTTTAGAAACCATCTCAAAAAGGGAATTTGCAACATTTGTAACATTTTTTGATCTTTCTTTAACTGTCTCAATTGCTTTTTGTTGTTCTGAAATTTGAGTTTGTAGTTCCTTAATTTTTTTATCTGATCCACTAGATTGAATTGATTTACCCTTTGCTACTATATTTTCTGTAAAAACAGTATCTAATCCTTCAATGAAACTATTGGCACTAATTACATCCCCTTCAATTTTTCCTAATCTGAGTGGAAGAATTTCTGATTTTTCATTTTTAATAATTATTGCTTCATGGTTTCCTAATACCACATCATTTACAATCTTTTTTGTAGTTTCAAAAATTTTTTTAATTTCATCATTAGTCAATAAATTGCCGATTTTTTTGGGATCAACATTTGCAATATCAAAAACACCTTCAACATATTTTTTTGGTAATCCTAAAGAACGCCCAAACCATTTTGCAGAAACCAAATCAGTTGTTTTAATTTCATCAAAATCTGATTCTGATATATTAAAAATATCTAATCCATTATTTGGAGGTTGAACATATTCCAGTCCCACACCAAGTTTTCTATGTCTGACTTCAATTGAATGCTGTAGTGCTAGAATTTTCATTTCTTTGTTACATAGTAAGATATTTCCATCACCGAAAAATTCTCCTACTAAAATGAACTCCTTTCCAAATCCCTCAAAAGTAAAGTATGCTATTCTTTCTGCCCCAATCTGTTCTATTTTTTTTAATTTTAGTCTGAGAAGATCACTTCGTAATCTTTTGAGTAGCCTATTTGGTTCAATTTGATCTATTTTTACTGCAGTTAACCATACCCCAGATGTTGAAATCATCATAAAGAGATCGCTTTTTTCAGTATGATGGAGTTTGAAGAGAATACTATCTTTTGTAATTCCATAAATATTACTGATATAGTACCCTTGAACTTGCTCAGAAATTTTATCTACTAAATATCGTAATTCTATTCCTGCTAGTCCCATAATTATTACATTTTTTGTCTAAAATTATACCCTTGCTATAATATGCTCAAATTGACCAAAGATATTAAACATGGTTTGTTTGAGTCACGCTAGAAATTCAATTTGGCAAAATTCAAAAAGAAAAAATCTGAACCTACACCTGAATCTGGTGATTCTAAACCAAAATCCATAAAGGATGAAACACCCGAAACACCTAAAATCCCAGAAACAGAAAAATCTGAACCTGTCCCTGAATCTCCTAAAATCCCAGTAATCAGTGAAGCTGAAAAAAGTGAAAAAGATAAAAAACTAAATAAATTATTTTGGATGAGAATTGCCTTAGCATTAATTGCTGGAACTTCAGCTACCTTCATCTTTGAAGATATTGAAGGTGAAGAAAGACGATGGGCTTCAATTGCATTTATGATTATAATATTTTTTGTTACAATAATAATTGCTAAAGGAATGAAAATGCAATTACCTTCTTCTGATAGAAAGAAAATTGTTACACAAGCAATTGGAAGCTATGTATTTTTGTACTTGTTTTCTTGGATTGTCACTTATACATTAGTTAATGTAGGAAGCGCTTCTAGTGGAATTCATCTCTAAAACAATCAAAATAAAGGATAGATAGTATATGTGGAATTTTAAAACATCTGGTATTCCTGATGAAAATTTTGAACGAGTAGATAAGGTCCCAATTACAAAAGAAGAGATTAGAACTATCCAAATCAGTAAAGCAAGACTAAAGCCAGGACAAATTATTTATGATATTGGTTGTGGTAGTGGTTCAATCTCAGTTGAAGCTGCATTACAGATTGAATCATCTGGAAAAGTTTTGGCAATTGATTTTGATGAAAATGCTATTGAATTAACTAAAAAAAATGCAGAAAAATTTCAAATCTCAAATATTTTGACCATTTTTGGGAATGCAAAAGAAAAAATCTTAGAACTAGAAGAAGCAGATGCAATTTTCATTGGAGGTACTGGTGGAGATACGAGAGAAATAATTGAACTTTCTCAAAATAAGCTAAAATCTGGGGGCAGGATTGTAATTGGCACTATTCTCATCGAAACACTTTCTTCAGTATTACAAGTTCTTGAAAAATTACCATTTGAATCTGTTGACATCACTCAAGTAACTATCGCAAAAAGTAGAAAAACCACTACTGGAACTATGATGCTTGCAAGAAATCCTGTAACCATAATTTCCGCTACTAAAATTTAATCTAGATTTTTAATTGGGAGATTTAGCACATATTTTATGCCTGGATTAATTGGAATTGGAGTAGGCCCTGGAGATCCTGATTTACTTACAGTCAAGGCAGTAAAAGCTATCCAAAATGCGGATATCATAATGTGCCCAGCATCCAAAGAAGAAAGACCAAGTATTGCATTATCTGTGGTTGAATCGATAATTGACAAATCAAAGAATCAAGAAATTATTAAATTAATTTTTCCAATGACTAAAGACAAAGACATTCTTAAGGCAACTTGGGAAAAAAATGCAAAAATTATGGCTCAAACTGTTTTATCTGGAAAAAATGTTGTTTATCTTACAGTAGGTGATCCTTATCTGTATAGTACTTGGATCTATATGCACAAAGATCTTACAGAAAATTATCCTGAAATGAATATCAGTGTAATTCCGGGAATTGTATCCATGTTTACATTTGCATCAAAAGTTGGTGTAAGTATTGCAGAAGGTGCAGAAAAAGTTGCAATAATACCATCCTGCTATGATTTGAGTAGTGTTAAAGAAATTGCAAAAAATTCTGAATCTATGATTTTTCTAAAAGATGGCAGATACTTTGATCAAGTGATTGATGTTCTAAAAGAATCTGGATTTCCAGATGATTCTATTTTTGCAATTGGACAAGATTTAGGGACTGATCATGAAATTGTTCGGAAACTAACTTTAGGTGAAGTAAATGATGAAACACTAACTACAAAATACTTTTCAATCTTGGTGGTAAAACGTGTCTGATGTATTTTTTGTAGGTTGTGGTCCTGGAGATCCTGAACTAATTACTGTAAAAGCTAAAAAATTAATTCAAAAGGCAGATGTAATTGTTTATTCTGGATCTTTAATTCCAAAACCCATTTTGAAATTGTGTAAGAAAGGAAAATTATATGATGCTGCTGGAATGGTTAGAGAAGAAATTTTTGATGTTCTGTACAAAAATGCAAAAAAAGACAAACTTGTAGTTAGATTACACGATGGTGATCCTTCGATATATGGTGCAATCAAAGAACAAATCGACAATCTTACCAAAAAAGACATAAAATCGACTGTTGTGCCTGGAGTTACAGCATTTTTAGCCTCAGCAGCTGCTCTTGGAACTCAATTAACACTTCCAGGTGTTACTCAAACAATTATTGTAACTAGAGCAGAATCTAGAACCAAAGTTCCAAAAAGAGAAAAAATTTCTGAACTTGCAAAACACAAGTCAACTTTGATTTTTTATCTTAGTATCCATTTGATATCTAATCTAGTAACCGAAGCAATTGCTGGTGGATATAAAAAATCAACACCTGTAGCTGTAGTGTATAGAGCAAGTTGGAAAGATCAAAAAATCATTAAAGGAACATTAGCAGATATATCGGAAAAAATCAAAGAAGAAAAAATTACCCGAACTGCAATTGTAATTATCAGTGATGTAATTGATCCTAAATCATATGAATATTCAAAATTATACGACAAAAAATTTAGTCATGGATATAGAAAATCTAAAAAGACAAAAAATTAACTTTATTTTTGATTCCTAATCTTTTCAAGTTTATTTGAAATTTTTTCACATTACCTGATGTAAAAATTTTTAATGAATTTCTTTTTGATTTATTATATTTGATTTTTGAATAAATTTTTTGGGCAACAATATTTCCTGAATCAATAAATTCTACATCTGGAAATTCTTTTTTTAATAATGATTTTAAAAATGGTAAATGTGTACTTGAAAGTGTAATTACATCAATTGATTGTTGAGATAAAATTTGTAAATCATTTCTAATTATTTTTTTACAATAATTTTTGTTTGACAAAAATTTTCCAGATTCTACCAAATCTACTAGATTTGTACCATTGATTTTAAAAATTTTAAATGATTTTGGAAATTTTTCTTTTTTGATATATTGTGATAAACCTTTACTGTTTATCGCAGATTTTGTTGCTAAAATACCAATTTGTTTAGAACTTGATTTTTTATTTGCAATTTTTAATGGTGGTTTTACATCAATTATTTTTGATGTCACTAAATTCAACATTAGACTAGGCGTATTTGATGCAATTACAATGAAATCTGGTGAAAAATCCTTCTGTAGTAATTTGATTGATCTACCAATGATTATTTGTAATTGCACCTGAGATTTTGTCCCATATGGGTAATTTTTTTGGTCTGCAAAATAGATAATTTCACTTTTCATCATTTTCTGAATTTCTTTAATTATTGATAATGAGCCTAAACCTGAATCGAAAACTGCAATTTTTACCACAACCTTGAGAAATATTTCTACAATAATAGTTTGTTAGCTAAATTTATCCTAAAACTTATCTAAATTTACACCGTCCATTAAGACTAAATTTCTAAATTCCTAATCATGCCAAACTTCGACAGTACATGGGCTCGACAAGAGACCCAAAGTGTAACTGGCAAACTACGTGATGCAGTAAAGCCTCAAGGTGCATTAAAACCACGAATTCAAACTGCAGTTAACAAACTACAAGTCCAAATTTCCAAAATGGACTCTATGTTAAGTAAATTGCATGAAAGAGACGCGCAACTCTTTCAGAGAGTCGTGACTGCAATGCAGCAACATGATACTAGCACAAGTAGAGTTTTGTCCAACGAATTAGCTGAAATTCGTAAAGTTACAAAGATGCTCGGCAACGCAAGAATGTCATTAGAACAAGTTCAACTAAGACTGACAACTATTCATGATCTTGGTGATGCTATGGTAGCAATTGGACCAGCAATGTCTACAATGAAGGGATTGAAGTCATCGTTAGGAAGATTCATGCCAGAAGCAGACTCAGAGTTGAATAGCATGACCCAGACACTTAATGGACTTATGATGGATTCCCTGGCAGGAGATTCATTCAACATGGAGTCTGATGTTTCAAGCGAAGAAACTGAAAAGATTCTACAAGAAGCATCTGCAGTAGCTGAGCAACAGATTGGTGATAAATTCCCATCTGTACCATCTTCAACTGGACTTTCGTCAGGAACCTCTACTTCTACCTTTGAGTAGCTGGGAAAAGACGACAGTCGTTTCTTTTTATTTAAATTTCTTTAAAATTAACCAATTAATTTTTCTTTAAAGGTCCATTTTTTGTTTAAAACAAAGTTTCCAAATGCCGCAGTCATTACTGCTAAAATTAATGCTAATGGATATGAAACTTGAATATTATCTACTAAGAAATAGACCATTCCTAATTGTACTAATGCCCCTAAAGAGCTAAACATTACAAATTTCCCATATTGAGTAAGCGTTTTTTTAATTCTGAAATCTCTGTCACTAAACGTCCATGCTTTATTTAAAATAAAATTAGTTGTTATTGATGCCGTAATTCCAATTATTGTTGCATGTAAATACCACATGTCTGAAATCCCTCCTGCAAATAATAGAGAAATTACATAATTTACAACAAATCCTGAAGCTCCAACTGTGTAGAATCTAGCTGCTTTTGATAGAAATTTAACTGATGAACGCTTTTCTTGTTTTTCTAATGGTTTACCATAACGATATAATTTCCAAACTGATTTGTAATAATCTAAGATAGTTTTGAAATTTAATTTACTTGAACCGAATTCTCTGTCTTGAAAAGTATATGGAATTTCTGTTATTGTTACATTTTTTGTCTTTACTAGAATTTCTAAAAGAATCTTGTATCCAATTGCATCTATGTTTAATCCATTTAGAATATTTTTTTTGAATGCAAAAAATCCTGACATAGGATCTTTAGCATCAATCCCTAATCCTTTTTTTGCAATCAAAGTTGCAAATTTACTCATCAATTTTCTTTTAAGTGACCATCCTTGAATATTTCCTCCTTTAATGTAACGTGATGCTACAGCAATATCAAATTGATATTTTTTAACTGACTCTATCAATTTTGGAATAATTTGTGGTGGATGAGAAAAATCAGAATCCATTACAACAATTGTATCACCTTTTGCATGTTGAATTCCATTAAGAATTGCAGAACCCAATCCATCTTTTGCCTTTCTATGAATTATCTCAATAGTATAATTTGCCATTTTTTTCAAATTTTTCATATAGTCTTCCACGATTTTTCCAGTCCCATCAGGAGAATTGTCATCAACAATGATTGCTTGGGTAAGGAGATTTTTTGGTAAATTACT
>Ga0066853_10000273_pt1 | contig 19322 bp, 7 predicted proteins | sample ETNtaG_28_FD_67284 | JGI IMG/M metagenome (GOLD analysis project Ga0066853, IMG submission 67284) | Marine microbial and viral communities from oxygen minimum zone, Eastern Pacific Ocean - ETNP201406SV61 | ecosystem: Environmental > Aquatic > Marine > Oceanic | place: Pacific Ocean: Eastern...
AGAAGCCCCCCAGCCACACCACCGATCATGAGGAGGAAGAACCAGGCCAGAAACAACAATCCCCCAACCAGTGCGGCTGAAGCGAAAAGCAAATCCAGACCAGTGACATCGCCTAGTCCAACGAGTTTGAACAGATTCCAAGCCATGATTGCACCTCCTATTCAGTTGTCCTTATCCTTCCGACTGGTGGTAGAGGCTTTGTTGCTTTCCCCTTCGGCCTTTTGACCCCTCTCGATGATTTTTCGTTCGATGGTCATCAGCGGACCGAGAGATACTCCGACGATGATGGCAATCCACAGCGATGACCACTTCATTGCAATGCCTCCAAATACCATCAAAATGGGAATCATCACCCATACGAAACGTCGAATCAGGACCCAATATCCACCTAATAAAGACTCATGGCTTTCATCTTCTATTATTCGACTGAGAGCACTTCCCATGCGAATACCTCAGAACAGCCATTTGGTGAGGAACCAGCAAATGATAAACCAGGAAAAAGTAATCCACAGACTTGATTTATCCCCTTTTCCAATTGGTTTCTCAACCAGTATACCTTCCTCATTCCTGTAAGTATTGGTGCGCTCGTTCTTGTTGTAGCCCTGCAACTCTGAGAGCGAATTGTTGCGTTTCTCTTGAATCCAGAAATAGCCGGCTAGAACCACCATTGCTGCACCGCTTGAACCAAACAATGTAGTCATCGGGCCCTCAAGTTCTTCCCACATACCAAACATCAGGAATATCTGGGTTAGACCGAGTAACATCCAGATTAGCGAGCCGTTGTTCTTCATGGAGTTCAGTCGCCGGTGAAGGTGGTCAAATATGAGGTTGATGCCGGATGGTTTCCAAGCGTTTCATTCAAGTGCTCCTTTCGCTGCCTACTGTTATGGTCGACGTACGCTATGGATGTGCGGGTGACCCTATCGCCCAATCTCTTTCGCCAGTATTGGCGCGTTTGGTGGTTGCACACATCGCCGGAGAGGGTGATGGCAAGAAGAGTGCAGACATGCAGATGAAACGAGTGATGGTCATCCCAGCGAGAAAGGTTGAGGATGCATTGGCTTGGGCGTATGTAGATTCTCTTCCACGTACAATTGAATGGAACTTGAGTGGGGCTGAGATAAACCGTTTCGCTACCACATCACGGCTTGACAAGGCTGTTGCTGAGGCTACTGAGTCGATAAGAGAATGTCCGGAAGGATTGTCTCAACGTGGAGAATCTCCTCACCTCCCTGTCGGTCCAGATGGAATACCGGGTTCAGGTGGTGAGGTCTGGTTGTCTTTGACTTCGCCTTTGAAACATCAGTTGGGTTCAGCATCACTGAGATATGTCGATGATTCAATGGGAATTGAGAGCATCAATTGTTTGCGTTGGAATAATCGTGAATGGTGGGTTGCATCTACCGATGGGCCAGGGCTGATACTTGTGGCAGAACATCTAGGCATCAATATGTCTGAAGAACCGATTCTTGATCTCAGAGGTGGAGGCGGTGCTGCACGCAGTGTGGCGTGGGCGTGGTCGGCTGAAGGTGGCCTCCTCAGATGGCTGGGGGGGCGCCGTGAATTGCGCGAAGGCGGACCATGGGAGGCTTCGATGGCGAAGGACGGAATAGATGCAGTATTGACGATTGATTTTGAGGATCAGGAACTTGAGGTCGAAGGACTGGCCTTGAATGCGAAATATGACACGATGCATGGCTCGTACAAAGAGAGGGTCGAGAAATTGGCGGATGTAGCCTCAGGTATTGATGGGCGTTGGTTGTTGGCTGCTCAACATCTGGTATCATGGTCCACATTGTGGAGGCCTGACATTCCTCATAAATTACCGGATTTAGGATTACTGCTGGCCAGATTAGCATCTGTGGAAGCCTATTTCGAATGAAGAATTGAGGCGTTTGATTGAAAACAGTACAGATTCCACGTGTATCCATGGGCAACAGGTGTATGTTGGTAGTTCTGATGCTGCTGGCGCCAATGCTCGTGGTTGCAGCCGAGCCTGAGAACACTGAATTCACAGATTCTTATGATGATGGAACTTTCACAATTGGTATTGTTGATGTCAATGTGGAAAAGGCAACTTCCAACTCCGATGAATGGCAGACTCAGATGTATTATCCCTCTGAGAACGGAAGTGGAGCAGGTGCAGCAATCAACAGTACATTCTCACCATTTCCGGTTCTCTTCTTCTTCGTCGATGATGGTGAGGATATTGATATCTACAGTTGGGTGGCCAACCTTGCTTCAGCGGGATATTTCGTAGCCATTATGCCGGATGAATGGGATGGTAGTGATGATGAGGCTCTAGTGGCAGATCTTGCAGTCTTGATATCGGCATTGGTTGAGATAAATGTCAATGGGACCGACGACGGCAGTGGTCCAGCAAACATGATTGGTGCATTTGACATGAACCATTGGGGCGTTGCAGGTCATGGAACTGGCGGGATGGACGCCGCACTCATCTACAACAAGTGGTCCATACATGCTGCGCCCCTAGGTCTTGAACCCCCGCGTTCTTTCTTCGCACTAGGAATCGATACTTCAGGCGTCAATCTCAATATCTTGCAGGATGCTGAACCAGCAGAGCCGGGTCTGGCACTGTTCTTGACTGGGACTGCAGATCAGATAGCACCGGCCTCAGAGCATCTTGACAAGGTGGTGGATGTGTGGCCAAGTGGCTGGCATCGCATGTCGCCATTGGGGGCCAATCATGTACAGTATCAGGATGAACAGGGTTTGTTGGAATCTTTCCAAGATGGTTCGGGGAGTATGGATGAAGGTGAGCAGCAATCTCATGCATATCTTCATGTCTTACCCTATCTTGATCTGATTCTCAAGGGTGACCATAGCAGATGGTACAATGCAACCAATCGAGACATCGATCCGGATGTTCTTTCCGATGGGGATGCTTATGTCGATGAGGACATCAATGAATCCAAGATGTTGAGAGTAATCTCCTTTGATGGTCCGAGTGGGGAGATTGAACTGAATCAGACCATTGAGTTGACGATGAACGTCTCTCATCGTAACGGTTCCAGCATCGGCGAAGGTAATTCTGATGCTTGGTGCCTGCATTGGAATGGTTCATTGATTGCAGGAATCTTCAATGAAAGCACTGACAGTGCTTCGTGTTCGGTGGATTCTGATACTCTTGCCCCAGGGATGCAGGCCATCATGCTGTTTGCTTCTTGGGATGGGATGCTCACTACTCATGAATTCACACTGAATAGAGGAAACACTCCTCTTGAGCAGGTCTCTCCAACACCAGTGATTGTTTTCGACCAGCATTCTTCCACATCCATAGAACCCAATGCTTTCGCTTGGGACCCTGATGGTCAGGACTTGGTCTTCCTTGATGCATACCTTGTCGGTGAGGGGGCAGAAAACTTGAGTCTGAGCAACAATGGTGCGAATCTGACGATAGAACATACTGGAGAGCCGGAATGGGAGGGTTCTGTTGCTCTAGAGGTATGGGTCAGTGAACAATCTGCGCAGCCCGATTCCCTCAATATCAGTACGGTTGTGACACTTCTTCCAGTCGATGACCCAGTGGTCAACATCGGAGCGATACCACAACAGAAGTTTGACGAAGACAGTGAAGGGCTAACAGTTGACATTTCACAGTGGTTCTCTGACCCTGAAAATGGAACACTGGAGGCAAGTGGTAGTCTGAATGATGCGAATATCAGTGTTGATTGGAGCAATGGCTCATTACATCTGAGCGCGGTTGAGAACTGGTCAGGTGCAGCCATACTGAATCTCACTGTCAGCGATGGCTCAACTGCCGGTATTTCTGTACAGTTCTCAGTGGTTGTGAACGCCCTTCCAGACCCTCCTGTCTTCACCTATGGCGACCTTGATTTCGATGAGGATGAATCCCTTCAAATTCCACTCGAGAACATCGCTATTGATTCCGATGGAGATGTCTTGGAAATAGCCGTCAACCAAAGCAATTGTGAGAATGGTAGTGCGGTCACTGCACTCATTCAAGGTGAATACTTGGTTCTTTCAGCACAAGAGAATTGGCACGGTGATGATTCCTGTTGGGTGATTACTGTTTCAGATGGAGATTTCACCATCGAAGCAACAATGGGTCTCAGTGTAGCATCCATCGATGATCTCCCTGCGGTATCATGGCATGATCCAGAAGTTAGAGATGACGGAAATATCAGTCTGGGCTTCACATTGTTCGATGAGGATGAGCCAGCAGAACATTCAGTCAAGGTTGCTTGGAGAACTGACGATTGGTTATCAGTCAGCTCATCTGCTTGTCTTGAATGGACAGATGGAGCATTGGCATGTACTGTATTATTGCAACCCTTGTTTTCCAATCACGGAGACCACGTATTCTGGATGAAGGTGGAGACTGAAGGAGTCAGTACCACTGAGCAACAATTGGCATTCACCATTTCCGATGTCCCACAGGATGATACTTCTGCGGAAGTGGAAGAGGTTGTGTCGATGTTCGATGATGTGAAACTACAGATTGCTGCTGCTGCCATAGTTTTCATGGTAATCGTTGCCTTTCTTGGAAACCTTCGCCGTAGCACTACCACGATGGTCGTTGAGCAGGTGCACGTAGAGAAGTATCCTGAAGACCACATTCTGGATGAAGAAGTCATAGAAGTGGTCGAGGGGATAAAACCCAGAGGATTACTGGACCTTGCTCGCCGAAAGGGATGATCAAAGAGGGATGTTGCCGTGTTTCTTAGGCGGACTCCATTCTCGCTTCGATTTCAATAATCGCAGCGCGCGAATCAATCTCAAACGAGTCTCACTAGGTTCAATGACGTCGTCCAACCACCCATTCTTTGCAGCCACGTATGGGTCTCCAAACTTGCGTTTGTATTCATTGATCAATTCTTCTCTGACGCTCTCACGCTCTTCTTCTGAAGCCGCAGCAATCTCTCGACGATGGATGATATTGACTGCCCCTTCTGCACCCATGACTGCCAATTCAGCAGTTGGCCAAGCCACATTGTAATCAGCCTGTAGATGCTTACAAGCCATAGCGAGATATGCGCCTCCGTAGGCCTTTCGAACCACCACGGTCAACTTGGGAACTGTTGCTTCAGCATAGGCGAACAACAACTTGGCTCCATGGCGGATTATTCCTCCCCATTCTTGAACTACTCCTGGAAGGAAACCCGGGACATCCTCGAATGTCACAATAGGTATCGAGAAAGCATCACAGGTGCGGATGAATCGTGCTGCTTTGATCGACGCATCAATATCAAGACAACCAGCCAAAACCCGCGGTTGATTGCCGACTATTCCAACCGGATGTCCATCCAATTTAGCGAAACCGATGACGATATTATCTGCATAAGATGCGAATAGTTCGAGAATTTCTCCGTCGTCCACGACTTCTTTGACTACATCCAGCATGTCATATGGTTTGTTTGGATTATCTGGCACCATCTTCTCCAGTTCTTCTGATGTTCTGTCATGTGGGTCAGCACTCGCAATATATGGTGGTTCAGCCATGTTATGGTCAGGAAGGTGGGATAGGAGCAAGGCCACGATATCGATTGCATCATCTTCATCCTCTGCGACCAAACATGCGATTCCTGAGCGGCTGGCGTGAAGATCTGCCCCTCCCAAGCCAGCGGAGTCAATCTCTCCCGAGAGAATCTCAGGAGTCTCTAGTGGGCTGGACATGAAGAGTTGGCCGTGTTCTCTCCCCAAGATAGTGAAATCAGAGAGGCTCGCAGAGAGAGCAGAAACTCCAACCACTGGTCCTAGAACCAGGCTGATCATTGGTATTCGTCCACTGCATTGAACCAATCTATCAAGCAGTTCTCCGGTACCTCCGAGGGATGAGATGCCATCCTGTGCTCTTTGGCCCCCTCCATCCCAAATCCCAATCAATGGTACTCTGGCGCGTTCCGCCATTTCAACCACCTTGGCAATCTTTCGTGCATGCATCTCTCCCATACTGCCTCCGTGGACTGAGAAATCCTGCGCGAAACAGTAGATGCGCCTACCATCCAGCATCCCATGTCCTGCAACTACTCCGTCTCCTAGATGCCCTAGCAGGTGGTGATTACCGTCATTGCTACGGTGATTGACGAAGGTATCCAATTCACTGAAACTTCCTTCATCAACGAGTCTACGGATTCGCTCTCTTGCTGTGCCGCGGCCACTGCTTCGAATTGCTTCAAGCCGCTTCATCCCTCCTCCAGCTGCTGCTGCAGCCCTGTGTTCACGGAGCTCTTCGAGTGAATCTTGTTGTGTCATCTCATCACCTCGTGTTCGCCTCAGGTTCTTGACCAGCGCGGTTGTCAATCCACACCGAATTCACTCCATCATCACGCTTGGATTCTCCCCCACAAGGTCTGAGGTCCACAGTTCTGCGATCTTTTCAGCATCACGGCCATATTGTGAAATCAGCCAATGCAATTTGATGAGGGCAGCATCTGGTCCACAGCGGCTATCATGACCGATCATACCGATTTCCATCTGTTCCCTACCTTTGGAGTATACTGCCATGTTCACAGGCCCCCCTATACATTGAGTGCTGACCAAGGCTATCCTACCGCTGTTGCACCATTCTGTGATGGCCTTTCTCAAATCCAGATTCTCGGGTGCATCTCCCATGGGGTCCTCGATTGGAAGATGTCCCAATCCTGTGCCTTGAATCATGATTGCATCGTGGTCAAGGGCGGCGATCGCATCGATGACTTCGCCTCGAAGATGAGGTCCTGCAAGCAATTGGGTGATTTTGATATCTGGATTGAACAAAGATGGTTGCAGTGAAACTTCACGACCATCTCTTGGTTCATACCAATCCATCAATCGAGTTTCGGGCTTTCCCTTGGTCAGTGTAATCTCCGCCAGTGGGCGTGAGTTGATTGCGCTAAATGCATCTCGGCGGCTGGAATGATGTTTACGTACAGAACATCCGGGAAGAACCGAGCATTTCCCATCGCCGCTTCCTGCATGCATCACTATTACCGCTGCATCAGCCATACCGCCATCAGGAGCCGGTCCTTCTGCAGCCCAATGTACTGCTGCCATCAAATTCTCTGCAGCGTCAGTGGAGCCACGATCGCTGGAACGTTGTGAACCGGTGATGGCAATTCTTCCAGGAGGGCGACCGCCTTCACCAGACCATGCCAAGGACAGAGCACAGGAAGTCATGTGCATTGTATCGGTTCCTTGGGTTACTACAACCCCTGTTGCTCCTTCTGAAAATGCATCAGTGATTGCAGCATTAATGAGGTTCCAATGTTGTGGACGCATGTCATCGGACCACATATTCCCTATCTTCACAGCCTCGATCTGGGCGATATCAGCCAGTTCAGGGATTGCTGACAACATCTCTCCTGGCTCAAATCTAGCGACCACGGCTCCGGTGCTGTAATCCACTTTACTCGCTATTGTACCACCAGTGTGAATGATTCGAACCAGAGGTAGGCTCTCATCGACTTCCTTGTCGGGAGATTCCGCCATTACGGCTTGAGAGGGCGTGCTGAGTTCAGAGATAGAAATGAGCGAGGAAAGTGGGTGGCTGACGTTGTATCCATTGTCCAGTTTGACTGTAACATGCCCTGATGTCGTTGCTGGAAGAACGACTCCTTCGTGCCATGTCTCCCCAGCCATGGTCTCGACATTCATCCGGATACGAGTGCCTTCCGCAGGTATTGCAGCATCCGCCATGTAGCAGTCCAATGATTGGGGGCACATCAACGCTGCGCGAGTGTCGAACGACTCAAGCCGCACCATTGAAGATGGTATGGCCTGTCGGCGGCCTTGTTGCCGGGGTGGCGTAGTTGGTGGCGCGTCGGACTCATAGGGCAGCCGAAAGGCAATGTTCGCGCTGAAGTCAATCTCCGTGGTGTCTGAGACATCCGAAGGTCGCGGGTTCAAGCCCCGCTCCCGGCACCATGATGAGCGATGCTGAGTCATCTCTATCGGGAACCTTACCTCTATATCCTCACTATGCCCAGTCCAGCCTTCTCTGGCAGAACATTCCGTTAATCCGATGCCGTAGGATAGAAAGGCGGACCGCGGGTCGCACCCCCATGGTTGATGTGCAGACTGCCATGTCAGCGGCACGAGCAGACCGCGGTTCCCGCAAGAGAGGCAAGGACGGCGAAAAGAAAGGTCGTTCTGGTAGAGACCATGGAATCGAGCCATTCGACCCTGTCAAACACGTTTCCAAAGAGCGTGCTGATATGTATTCGATGTGGCTTGTTATCACCTTTGCAATCGTGGTTTCATTGATGATGAGATATGTGGTGATGCCTAATGTTGATCCTACTGGGAGCAAGGACTTGTTGTGGTTCATGCCTATGGCGATGATATTTCTCCTACCTTCACTTCATCGAATGGCCTTGTCTGAAAGTTTGGTTGAACATTATGGTAAGGGGACCTGGTTTAGAGGTTCATTCCTCCATATCTTCACATGGCTTGCCTTGACCTTTTTGTTATCTAACCCACCATTTGCTGATATCGGCGACCCTGAAGTGGCTGGTGCATGGACAGTTGTGGTGGTAGATGGTCAGGAGATGATATTGACTGATAGCGATCTAGATGGGAAGAACCAGATAGAATTCATCCTCGATGAAGGAGAACAGAAAATTGATGGAGAAGTCTGGTTGTTATTTGGAATAAGAGATAATTCAGATGTCGAAGTTGTCAGATTGGAATCTACTTTGACCATGCCGGATGGAACTCCAGTGTCATTGAATACTTCTGAAGAACGCTTTGAAAATCTGACTCAATGGGGAGATTCACTGAATGCTTCAGCAAACAAATTAGCTTGGCCGACCTTGATTTCACATGAATTTGACCGTGGCATTGCTATCAGATTGACATCGGATGGCCTTTTGGAAGGTACACACCTCATCGAGTTGACCCTGACCGAAGATGGCGATCCTTGGGAAAACTCACGTACCTATGAATGGAGTCTCGTGGTCAGTCAACCAACGATTGAGGTCGTGGATGAATCTTGAACAATTCAGCGATTGAAGATTGGTTTACACATCGAAGATATCTGAATGCTCATCAAGAAGTCGTTGGCAGATAAGCCTCGCTCTACGGCTATACCTCATCGATTCAATCTTTTTTCTCCGTTCTGCTCTGACCCAGAATATCAGCGGGGTCCAGCATAGTGTGTCCATACATGTTCTAGTGATAGTTCTCATTTCCATCCCGAAACTACGAAACGCTTCGAATAGACCTTCTTTTCTAAGACGGTTAACTCAATATGTTGAAAGTGAAATACTTCAATTGAGAAAATGAAAATAGCAATTGAAACTTAAACCTTCAATGCCTGACAAATCCTGGCAGTCATCGCATCGAGTTGCAGTTCTTCTCCGCCGCCTTCAACGAGGCGGAAATCTATCTCTGCCATCAATTCGGTCAGGTCCAGTTTGGCAGCTTCGCCAAGGAATTCTGAATTATACAGTTCACGATGTAATTGGTTGACCATGTCGGTTCCTGCAAGCCCAAATTTATCCAATAATTCTCGTAACCTTCTTCGAGCAGCGTGAAATCCATCTTCTCTGCAAGCCAAAAGATATCCTTGCAGCGCTTCTGGAGGGGCGGTGGCGTTGGTTTCATAGATCATCGCTCTGGTGATATGGGTGTCGAGTGCTGCAGCAACTTGCAAGGCGGTAATCGCCTTGCGCATATCTCCCCTGCTGATCATCACTATCGCTTCGGAAGCATCAACTTCGAGTTCAACTCCCTCGCACTTAGCAACATATCCAATCTGCTCTGCCACATCTGCATCTGGCAGTGGTCTGAAACGAAATACTGCGCAACGAGATTGGATAGGTTCGATGATCTTGGAGGAATAGTTGCACGATAGAATGAATCTACATGTTTCAGCATATTTCTCCATGATTCTTCGCAATGCACCCTGGGCATCATTGGTCAAGGCGTCTGCTTCATCGAGAAAAATAATTTTGAATGCCGCTCCATGAAGCGGAGTAGTTCGTGCAAATTGTTTGACCTTGGTCCGAATACTTTCCAGTTTTCTTTCATCGCTGGCATTCATTTCCAGCAAGTTCTCTCGGAATCCTTCACCGAATACATCTCTTGCAAGAGCCATTGCAGCAGTAGTTTTACCTGTCCCCGGAGGGCCAGCGAACAGCAGATGTGGGAAGTCAGTATTTTGAGCATAAACAGTCAACCGCTCTATTGCACTTGCTTGGCCGCGAATTTCAGAAACCGACCTCGGTCGGTGTTTTTCGACCCATAGTTCGCTCATGCAACTCAATGGCTGAAGGCGAGGCCCGATGAACCTTATCACTGGCCTTCCTTCTTACGGCCGCCCTATGGGCGGCCAGTGCGAAGCATGATAACACAGTCCGATTTGTCGTCAGGCGATACCCATGTCTTCGACCTCAGTGCAGCCGCGATTTTCATTCAAAGCCATGTTTCTCGTAGCAATGTTTCTTTTTGCCGATATGATGGTTCCCAGTCTCTATCCTGCTACTTTCCCTGATTCTCCCGAATCCTCTCATTCCCCAAGTAATGCAGTGACCTGGGATTACACCAGCAGCATCGACACATACATTGATTCCGGTATGCCCAGTTCGACCTATGGTTCTGATACCACGGCTCTGATCGGAATCGATGGAGCGTCAGAAGCAAGGATGCTCATCGAGTTCACTTTCAATCTCAGTACAGCATATACGGTCTATTCTGCCACTCTCAATCTGGAGTGTTTCAATGATGATGGAGATGTTTCAGAGTTCTATATCGCCAACTTGACCAGCGGTTTCAATGAGTCAAATGCCAATTGGATGATTTCGAACACGTCGCAATCCTGGAACCTGCCATTGGGAGCTGAATCCGGTAAGGACCGGAGTGCTTGGGAGCCAAGTGTGTCAATGTTGAGCAATGGCACAGTTTCTCTCAATGTCACTCGTCAAGTGCAGTATCGCGCAGCGAATAACTGGACATCTGGGCGCTATCTCATCTCTGCAACCGGTTCGCAATCTGAGTGTTATACCAGCGATAACAGCAATTCCACATTGCATCCGTCGTTGAGTGTCGTTCTGAGTAACACCAACGCTTCTTCTGTGGGTTCATTATCTCCAAATTGGATTGATGATGGTGTTTCATTGATGACTAGCGATTTCATCTTGACAGCAGATACGACCCCAACTCTGTCATGGGGTGATTGGGTTGGTGACAATGTGGAAATCCAGTTGTCCGAATCCAGTGAATTCAGGAGGGATGGAGATGGAGGTGGCCATTGGACCTCGATGGCAAATTCATCGATGTTCTCACTTACCGGTGGTTCTTCATGCGTCTGTACCATGGCGATAGGGTCCAATGAAGCGCTTTCCAATGGAACCACGATGTATTACCGAATGAGGTCAATCAATAATTATCAGATTGGAGATTGGGCAGAAGGTTGGTTCAATCTCCCTGGCCATGATATCACCGACAATGGTGATGGAACTGCAACCATCAGTATAGATGCTGATGACCTTGGTCTTTCTGAGAAAACCATCTGGGATGCCGAATTGGATTCTTCACAGAAGAGTACTTCTTTGGGTTCTGAAGCCTCAATGGTGGTTGGAACAGATACCTCTCCGGATAAAGAATCGACTGCGTTGATGAAATTCCATTTACAACATCTTGGTATGCATACCAATGTCACTATCAAGTCTGCAGAAATGATTCTCACTCGTGACTCGGTCAATGGTTCTGAACTGGTTTCAATGATCTTTGTTGAAAATCATGTTGATTGGAGTGAAGAGGATGCAACATGGAACAGCCCATTGGGAGACAGTACTGATTGGGATGTTGAAGTCGGCACGGTTTTGGATAGTATCAGTATGGATGCTTCGAATGATGAGTTTAGTTTCAATACAACGTTATGGACTCAAGCTTACCTAGACTTGGGAATGGGTGACCCAATTGATATCATCATCAGCGGTCAAGATGCAGATGGTTCATTTTCTTCTTCTAATGACATAACGTTCCACAGTACAGAGGCCTCAACTTCCTCGGACCAACCACGTTTTGAGGTGACCTATGAATGGGGTTCTTCATCTCCTGTTTCTCCTGTGGATATCCAGTATCCAACGGGAGGACAAGGAATCTGGGAGATTGATGATCACAATCTTTCAGGAAACACCACGCCTGAATTGAGATGGGATGGTTCAGCTTTTTCTGGAAATGAGGTTTTGTTCCAACTTTCAGATGACAAGTTATTCAGAAACATCCTGAAAGAGGTTGACACCTCGGTGGACAATGATTTCCAGCCCTCTGATGGCTCGTACAACATCACTTCCAGTTTCGGTCTTTCGACAGGGGCGATGTATTATTGGCGGATGGCTCAAGTAGATCCTGCAGATGGGCGTTGGAGTTTTTGGAATGAAGAATCCTTCTTCATTACCGAACTGAATTCCACATATCTTGGTGACAATAAATATCAACTCACTTTGAGAGATGGAAATGCATCTTCGAATGGTGACCATCCTAGTTGTCAAGACACCTATATCGACAGCGGAACCACAGATTCGAATTATGATTCTGAACAAGAGATGCAGGTCGCCTACAACACCTATGGGCCTGGTGCAGAAACCTCTATTCTTTTCGGTTGTCATCTATTGACGCATCACCTTCCAGATGGTTATGCAGTGGTGGAGGCCAAACTCCGATTCAAAATGGCTTATGCTGGAGGGAATCCATATATTGGAGCATATGAGAGTCATCAGCATAACTGGACCGAAGATCGGGCAACCTGGAACGAGTATGATGGAAGGAATTCTTGGGGTACCGTAGGTGCCAAGGGTTGGGAACGTGGACAATTATTATCCTCGACAACGATTAGTGGGAGCAGTAATTCCTGGTTTGAATGGAATGTCACTCTCGGAGTCCAGAATGCTATGCGTAATGGTGAGAATTTTGATGTAATACTATCGATTCTTGGAGCCGGAAGCGGTTTAGACAGAGAAGCCCTGCTTTACGGAAACCAAAATATCAACACCAGCCGTCCCGAACTGATATTCACCTATGTTCCCGGTTCTTCTGCCCTCCCCGATGAACCTGTTCCATTGAGTCCTGCCAACGGCAGTTGGTCCGTTGCGGATGGTATCGAAAGGTCGACTATCAGGAATCCGTTGTTGCATTGGAACTATTCTGGAAGTACCAATGTTTCAGGTTTCGTGGTTGACATCGATTCCAATACTTCTTTTGAAAGTGCAGATCTGCTTTCATATGGTTCTTGGTCCAGCAGTGGATTTGATGTCAACAACATGACTTTCCAGATGCCGGTCAATCTTGCTGTGGCAAAGACTTGGTTTTGGAGGGTCAGAGCCATCTCCACTACCAATCAGATAGGTAACTGGAGTCAGTACAATCATTTCCATGTTCCTGACTTGACCACATGGAGTATCGACAATGACACTGCTGCGGTTGAATTACATCACCGTGAGGCCATGCCCTCTCTCAATGCACCTAATTTCATGGATACATGGATATCCAATACGGGTGCGAATGTCAACGATAGCAATCCCAATGATGATTACTTGTACAGTGGTGAGATGACAGACGGTTCGTTAGCGACCTCACTGATGAAGATTCCATTGACTGATATTCCAATGCCACAGAACGCTACTTTGAAGCAAGCGAATCTAAATCTCTATTGTGAATGGGGGAGTTCCTCAAGTCAAAGGATTTCCATACATACGGTGAATGGAACATGGAACGATAGTGCCACTGGTTTGACACGAGATGGGGTCAATAATTGGTCTGCATCCTCAACATTATCGGCAGAAGATGTTCGTGATGATGAGTTTTTCATCGTACAGAATGTCACAGTATCTTCGTGGATGGAATTCGATATCACGGATCTGGCTCAGAAAGCACACGCTGGTGGAGCGACCCACATTGAATTTGCAATCGTGGCGGATGATGATCTAGGAATGGTGAAGTTGTCTTCATCTGAGTCAGCTACCAACCCTCCATGGTTGAATCTGACTTGGACCACGGGCGCTCAAGCAGCAGCAGAGGTTGCAGCAACCGGAGGTGCACCAAATGGTAAGGTATTGTGGGATAACTCCACTGTTGCATTGTATCCAGCCGGTACTCCAACCCTATCGTGGAATCATTCCAACAGTAGCACTATCGATGCTTGGCGTTTGTTCTTTCTGCATGATTCTCTTGATTCAAGAGTAGGATGGAATACGTTTGATTCACGTTCTGATTCAGGTTTCAACATCTCCAATCTCAGTTATACACCGCCAAGCAATCTATCGAATGGGAAGTGCTACATCTGGTATGTACAACCTGTTGGAGATGATGTTTTTGGTGAATACAGCAATCGCTATTCCTTCTGTCTACCCAAGTGGATTGGAGAAGCATTGAATTCAACCGATGCATATGCGAACATTCGGGACGGAGGATTCCTGCCTCAAGAAGACTTACCTGATTATTTCAAGGATTCATGGTTGGATCAGACATACGTGAATAACAATCATGGTTCAAATTCTTCATTGGTCATTGGAACCAGTCCCCATAATGTGAATAACGCTGCCACTACGGTCCTGATGTACAATTTGACTGGCATGGAAATCAAGACACCATTCGAGGTGGTTGGCGCCACCCTCTCTCTGTACAAGACCGGTGGCTTGTCCAATACACAGAACATCTCGGTTTCGGTGTTGTACGATGGATTTGAGGAGAACAATGTCACCTGGAATGAACGCGTCAATGGCGTCACATGGAATTCTGGTGGCGGTCTTAGTTCTCTTGATGCAGGTCTTCCAATAGACATGGTAGAGGTATTGGACGATGGTCGATATACATGGGATATCACTCATGCTGCACAACTCGGGCATCAGTACGGTTATCAGACTGCATGGTTCATTTTCCGCACAGAGGATTCCAGAGCGCCTTGGCATGAGTTCGCTAGTTCAGAACATTCCAATGTGGACTACCGCCCTGAGTTGAATCTGACATGGAGAACTGGAAATGGATGGACACCTAGTGATATAGGTGGTCAAAATCCCTCAAATGGAGAGACGGTATGGGGCATCAGTTCTGAGAGGCCAACCCATCCGAACCCACTGGTTTTGGAATGGAATTCAACAGATACCAATGTTTCAGAATGGCAGATTCAATACTCGACCAATAACCGTTTCATCGGCGATTCTGTCAACAATTGTTCCTCACTCACCTGCGCCTCGAATTCCAATGGCGCTCCATTTTTTGATTTCGCAAATCAAAGTTTCTCCATTCCAGTCAATAGTTCGCTGACCATAGATGACTGGACTTATTGGAGAGTACGTTCGCTTCAAGGAAATAGAATTGGTAATTGGACCGGTGCCAACAGTTTCAGGGTTCCATCGCTCCAAGGTACTGACGATGGGACTGGGAATTACAGCGTGACCCTTCATCGTGACAGTGTATTCAGATACTCTGGCAGCCTCCCCACAGTTCCAGATACTTGGATAGACTCCTCTTCAACATCCACGAATCATGGTTCTTCCACAAATCTAACGCTTGGAATGTCTCACGGTGGTAATGGGGATTCTCGAATTCTCATTGAATTCGATCTTGATGAGTTGACTTTTCCCTCCAACATGATTCCAACTCAGGCCTTGCTCAAATTGTATCGATATCAGGTGGTAGGGGTAACGCCAGTGACCATAAGCGCCCATGCATGTGATTCATTTTCTCAGTCTGCGGTGTCATTTTCATCTGCACCAACCTGTAACTCCACAGAGATCACAAGGTCTACTCTCGGGATATTCCCTCCTCAGGCTTGGGTCGAGTGGGATATCACTTCACTGGCACAATCGAATATTCTCTCTGGGAATCGTACATTGACGGTGATGCTGGCTGCAACGAGCACACCTTCCACCACCACGATCTTCCGCTCCTCAGAATATTCAAATCTTTCATTGAGACCAAAATTGGTATTCGATTATGTCGATAATGTCAACGGTTCTGTTCCTCCAGCCCAACCTACCTTGCTCTCTCCATCGGATGGTCAGGTTGTCTATGATGCGGATAATTGGACTTTGACTCCGGGAAGGTCTCCTATGTTTGAATGGAATCCTGTCTCCGATGCAACAGGATATATTTTGACCATCTCAAACGACACTGGACGAAGCAAGTATCGTAGTTGGGAGGATAATGGTTTCAATGGCTCGACTTATACTCTGTCTTCCAATCTAGAAGTGGGTGAGAGTTACGATTGGTGGGTGCAAGCACTCAATGGGAGCATACCAGGCCCGTCGAGCAGCCGCTGGTCCTTCGCGGTTGGAAATCCAGTGAATAATTCCTACAATGGTGACTTGACTTGGACCTATGAATTGAGACATGGTCAAGAGGTTCCTCAATTCGCCCATCCCGATATTGGAGATGGGTGGATTGGAAATCACAGTATTTCTACCAGCCACCCTAACGGAGATATTCTGGTTGGCGAAGGTTGTGGGAATGGTGCAGGAATCTTGTCCGTACATGAGTGCAGGGGAATGTTCACAATAGATATCTCAGATATTCCATTGCCAACAGATTCGAATGCACATTCAGCCAGTATTAGTTTCATCGTTTCAAACATCAACGTCCTTAATGGAGGGATGGGAATGACCTTGTCAGTTCATCCATTACTTACCCTGCCCTTCAATTCTCAAGCCAGCAACTGGAATGCCTCATCGGCTGGAAATATGTGGAGCACCCCTGGATTGCAGCCTGGAATCGATTATGGCCCAGCATTGGATACGATATCCATTTCGATGATGTCCATGGGGCAGGAGATATGGTTGGATTTGACATATCCCGGTCTTGATTTGAGTACTGCCAATCATTTCATCCTCATTGGAACCACGGTCGGTATCGGTCAAATGTATACTGAATTGCATTCCAGTGAAGCCTTTGATGAGCAATTACGCCCATTGATATTGTTCAATTACACCAATGCTGACAGTGTTGTGATCAACCCAGGGACTGGTATCAGCACAGATGCGGATACCAACGTGTCATTCACTCACACCCTCTATGATTCGGTAGGAGGTCTTCTCAGTCAGAGTGTCGAGTGGTCTGCAGAGAATGGAACGATAGACAGTAATGGATTGTTCATCCCTCATACCGTTGGAACATGGGGCATCAGTGCTTGTTTTGGTGCTATTTGCGATATCATTCAGATAACGGTCAATCCTGGAGATGCTGTTTCACATAGTGTTTGGTCGCCAGGAATATTGCAAATCACTACTGATCAGTCTCTTGACCTAATGGCGTCGGTGGTCGATCAACATGGAAACTTGGTTTCCGGAGAGGTACTCGCATGGTCACTGACGAATGGAACCCTTTCTACGATAAGTGCTCCATCTCAATACAATGAGGCGTATACCTTCAATCCGTACAACGCTGGTTTCCAGACAGTGACGGTTTCATGGAACAATATCGATATCGATGTCGTTATCACAGTGAATACTGGTGCCCCTTCGTATTTTGATATCTCACCCTGTTCCAGTTCAATCAATGCCGGAGGTGATTGTCAATTCACCTACATTCTCCGAGATGCCAAGGAGAATTTGTTGGATATCGTTGATGCAGGAGTTCTCTCTTGGGAAGTGGAAGATGGAAACATTACTCCAAGTGGTCTGTACACTGGTGACAAGGTAGGTACATGGTTCGTGAATCTGTCAAGCGCTAGTGGTGCTTCAGCATCATCCAGTATCACTGTTGGATATGGAGCGATAGATCATCTACGTATCGATGTAAGTAACAATACCATCACGGCTGATGAGGTGGTATGGATGAACACCACCAGAGTTGATATTAGAGGTAATGAATTGCTAGTGGAGTTGCCCTATTCAGCGTGGTCGATGCAAAATGGCACGATTGTGAATGGTACGCCAGCAATGTGGATACCATATGAAGTTGGGAATAAGTGGATCAGGGCTACTTTGGAAGGAGTGACTGAGGAGATTCACATCAACATCGAGCATGGCGTTATGATAGCTATGGAGATTGAAAGGACCCAAGGTCTCAATGTGGTAATGGTAGGTGATGAGATGACTACCGATGAAGATGATCGTGTGACATTGCGTGCATGGGGCAATGATGCTAATGGGAATCGTTGGACGATAGATGCTACCTGGAGCCTAAGCGTTTCGCAATCCTTCGCACAATATTGTGATGAAAACAAGGTGGCTCCAACTTGTTACTTCGAGGCTGATCTGGTAATGCCAACTCCATATGAGATGCGAGCCACCTATGCTCCAGATGACAGTACGGAATTCTTCACCACCCTGATATATTTCGATGTATCACATGGAGTCCTTGACAGCATGGTGTTTGATAGTGATGGGGGTCTGGATATTGAAACAACAGTAGATGACAAGATTCAGTTCAGTGTGATTCTACGGGATTCTGATGACAATGAGATATCCCCTGAATCGGTTGAATTTGAATTGTCAGGGACGTCATTACTGGAGGGTGATTGGGCTGTATCCTTGAGTCAAGCGATGTGGGACAATGAATTGGAATGGACATCGGGTCTGGTTGCAGAATATCATGATTTCAGATCAGATGTCGTGGGTGATTACATCCTCAAGGCATCTATCGGCGAACTGGAAGAAGTAGCACATATCAGCATTCTACATGGAAACCCGGTATCATTTGAGACCGTTGATGATAAGGGAAACATAGTTTCTGGGTCGTATAGTATCATCGCTGGCGAGACCTTCCAGGTTTTCATCATCGCCTTCGATTCAGCGGGCAATCAATTCAGTCAAGAGGTTGAATGGAGTGGTCAACAGCAAGGGACCAGTACTTGGACGTATTCTGATATTGGGCAGGTGGTTGCACTAGGAGGAGCGAAGTATGCAATTTCACTGACCAAGTCCACCTCCGAGACAGGACCACATATCCTCAGATACTCTCATGCATTGGTCAATGATGAATCAGATGTGATCAATGTCACTGTGTATCCTGCTAATATTGGTAGATTGGAACTTGTGGTCGGTGCTGAAACGGTTCAGCAACTGGATTCACTTGATATCACCATTACAGCATTTGATATCCATGATAATGAGATTTTGGTCCCTTCTTCAATTCAGGTTTCTGCATCTGGAAGGGGAACTGTTTCGATGGTTGGTGGTGATTTTGCACATTGGAGAATAGTGACCTTGGATGAGGGTAAGCATACGGTCACCATTGCAGCCAACAACAATTCTGGATTCACTCTGTCCCAGACTGGGTCTTATACCGTTGAAGGAAATCTAGCAGGTTTCTTTGAGTCTGGTGGAACGATTTACTATGTTGGTGCTGGGCTAGGATTCTTTGTTCTCGCGGCCCTCGTTGTTGTTGTCGTTGTTCTAATGCGTCGTTCAGGTGAGGGC